>Ga0206850_10152_pt1 | contig 21921 bp, 25 predicted proteins | sample Alteio_BWOrgCont_16_FD_152885 | JGI IMG/M metagenome (GOLD analysis project Ga0206850, IMG submission 152885) | Enriched cells from forest soil in Barre Woods Harvard Forest LTER site, Petersham, Massachusetts, United States -... | ecosystem: Environmental > Terrestrial > Soil > Temperate forest >...
AGGCTTCCTGATCAAAATCAAAAAAATAACCAGGATAAACAAGCACATGGTCTTCTTTTAAGAATTCCAATACCCATTCTTCTTCCGTTTTGACCGCGGGAATACGTAAAGTTGCATACCATCCCCCTTGGGGAGACAACAGTTGGGTATGTCCGCTCAGATGCCTGTTGAGCCATTGTTCATTTTCTTTGACCCTCGAGATGATCTGCCCTTGAAGCGTGGACGCATTCTCCAGCCAAACGCTCAAAGCATTTTGCACCGGTGTATTGACTGATAAATACGTATCCGCAATTGTTTCCAGACGTAAGAGCGATTCTTGTAATATTTCTTGAGGTCCGGAGGCCAAGATCCAGGCACATTTCATCTGGGGAAGGGCCAACGTTTTCGACAATCCCCCTAAAACAAAGGTCAGGGCTGAAATATTACCAGCACAACTTAGAGCATCAGCAGGATGTAACAAATATTCAAAAAAAACTTCGTCGGAAATAATGGCTATCTGATGCTTACGGCAAATTTCATTTAAGGCATTTAATTCGGCACGGCTGATATACGATCCAGTTGGATTATTGGGATTGACTAAGATGATGGCCTTTGTTTTGGCATCCGCCAGGCCCTCCAAGGCTTGAATATCCAAGCGCCATTTTTGCCCGTCGTAAACCAAGGGGTAATAATCAAAATTAACATCATTGATTTCCAATAAAAATTGAAACAACGGATAACTGGGACGCGGGATTAAAACCTTTTCGCCTGGATTGACCAAAAGCCTCATTAAAAAAGAATACGCTTCAGAAGTGCTGGCAGTCAGCACAATATTATTTGGTGAAATAAAAAGTTTTTGACGGATATAATATTTTGCCACAGCCTGACGGGCCTTAAGAAAACCGCAGGCATCAGGATCATATAGAAGATTGTCTAAAGAATTTAAGCCATTAAGCAACTCTTGCGGATAGCTAAACTGGCAGTTTGTCGGATTAGACGCGGTCAAATCCAATATATCAATGCCACGCTTCTTTAATTCTTCGAGTGACTTATTTAGGGCGTTGGATTCCTGTTTCCAATTAGTCCGACGGGCAAAGGGGAAATTATCCATGGGCTTGCTTTAGACGGGCCAGTTCCTGTTCTTTGGCGGCAAAAGCTTTTTTTTAGGTCATCAAACTCGCTTTTAGCCACCCACTGGATGTCCTCCCGTTTTTCCTTGAGTTGGGCATTTTCATACTTTAAATCCCTCAACTCACGGGCATTGGACTCTAAGGTTGTTTGCTGGCTGCTGGCTTTAATAGACAACTGACGTTTCTCTTCTTGGATTTGTTCGAATTTTATTTTGATATCCTGTAATTCACGTTCCAGGCGCAAACGGTTGGAATGTTCTTTTTCCAAATCAGCTTCAGTCCGGTAAATCTGGTCTTTAAAATCTTTTTCATGGTGTTTAAATTTCTCCAGCGTTTCCTGTTCCTTTTCACGCCAGCTTTTTTCTAGGGCCAATTTTTCCACCAGCTCTTTTTTCTCAGCCTTGCGCTCATCAGCTAATTGCCCTTCGCGCTTCTGGTCCATCTTCATCTTTTCAATTTCACCAATCAAGGATTGATTATGCTTCTCCCAACGCTCAGCAATTGCCTTCCAGTCCTTGCTAGTGTCAACGCCAGCAGGATCAGGAGTAAGGCTGACCTTTTTTTCCCTCTCTTTTTTTTTCTTGGCCTTAACTGCAGGGTCTGACGGTAACAAGTAAATGACAATGGCCAGGGCCATTAGAACAGCAAAAGCAGATATGATGATCCAAAACATATAGGAGTCCTTAAATAATGGTATAACAAAATAACATAGAACGTAACGAAACGCAAAAGACGTTTACGAGCGGCCCGCTTGCGTCCGTAGTCCCAAAGCGCGATGATTCTGGGCCAAATCAGATGATATTTCTTTCACGTATTTAAGATAGTAATTTTCTGCTACTGGGTTCTTTGCTTTCTTCGCATAGCCGGACATGATCGTATAGGCCTTTTCAAAATGTCCTTCGGCTAAATCAGGCTGACCGTTTAAATAATACGTTTTGGCCAACAGCAAATGCCCCCGTCCAAAATTAGGTTCATAGCGCAGCATACGTTCGAATAATACAGTTTCACTTTGCCAAAATGTATTTTGATGCCAGGTCATTAAAAGACAAACGCTGATAAGAACTCCCAAAGCCAATTTTTTAAAAGACTTCAAAAAACTATCTGCCAATACTACAACGATGATCAAAATCCCGACGATGGGCAAGTATAAGAAATGCTCAGGTGTCAAAATAAATGAATACTCATTGATCAATGGGACAATATTTAATACAGGAAGAAGTGCGGCCAAAAACCATCCTAATCCCAAGATCAGCGTTCCCTGTGCCTTTGGCCATTTTTGATAGGCATAAAAAATACCCCCTAAGGAGATTAAAGCCAACGCCCAGGCGATACTGTTGGACTGTAAAATATCAGTACTGCGGTAATAATGCAGGTCATTGGGCCAAAAAATCAAACGTAAATCCATCCCTATGTCCCTTGGGATTGCGGCCAGGCGCAGGTAAAATTCACCTGGGGAAGCCATGATATCTTTAAGCAACGAGGCGTGGGTCACGACTTGGCGCAGCCATAATAAGACTAGGGCATAAAGACTTAGAAAAAACCACCAACGATAATTTTTAACCCCCCGGCTTAAATCAATGACCATCACCAAAGGAACAAATAAAATTGACTGTTCCTTACTAAAGAAAGCAATCATAAAGATTAACAAGCTTACAATGTACCATTTGTTGAAATAGGCATGTAAGGCCAACAGGATACCCAAAGCCATCCAAAGATTTGAAATACCAGCTATGCAGCTGACGGCCTCGGTTTGTACTGGGTGAACCAAAAAAATACAAGCAATCCCCCAAGCCACGGCTGAACGCAAGCCTAATTTTAGCAACAATGCAAAAAGCAATAACCCGTTGATGATATGTACAATGACATTAATGAGATGATAACCATAAGGATGGGGACCGAAAAAATGATATTCAAGCCGGTAAATGATCTCTAAAACAGGACGGTAATAGGTGTTAAGGCCGTCAGGAACAGCGGGTACCAGAAATGCTTGCGGCCAAACCCTAAGTTCGGTTATGTGCGGGTTATTAAGGATGAAAATGATATCATCGTGGACAAAGGGATGCCGGATAGCATTGATAAAGGCAAGCAATCCAAAAAAAATCAGTACAAGAAAGCCCGCCCTATGCATCAGCCAGCCAATTCCTTCTTAAAACGAGCAGCATAAATTTTTATTTCTTCAAAATAGCCGTCAATGGATGTAAGGACATCTTGCATTCCGTCAGTTTTCCCTGCCTTGGCCAACACCTCCAATTGGAGGCAGGCCGCATGCAAAGGTTTGGCTGAAATATTTCCGGAAGACCCTTTCATCGAATGGGCGACTTCCTTGATTTTAGGGATGTCCTTGGCCGCAATCGCCTCTCCGATGGCTTTGCGTTTGACCACAAAATCTTCCTGGTAAATATCAAAAAGTTCGCTCAGCAATTCCTTGTCATCTTGCACGCGTTCCAAAACATCTTTTAAATCAATAATTTCTTCGCTCATAAGAAACCTTTCATTAATTTTTTAAACGTTGAGTCACAAGAGTAACTATTTCTTCATAAAGTAAATTACGGTCGATAGGCTTGGAAACATAACCATCCATGCCTGAAGCTAAATATTTTTCCTTGTCCCCGGCCATGGCATTGGCTGTCATAGCTATGATCGGTACATGCTGGCCTGTTTGCTTTTCTTCCCGTCGGATGACCTGGGTCGTCTCAATGCCGCTAAGCACCGGCATGCTATCATCCATTAATATAACATCAAAAGTCTGGTCGTTTAAAATATTTAATACTTCCTGGCCATTATTGACCACTGTGATTTTCCAGCCCAGCTTCTCTAAAATTTTAACAGCAATGCGTTGATTGACGGTATTGTCTTCAGCCAGCAAAATACGTAAATGATGCAATTCTGAAGGCATCGCCGTTGTGCCCTTTGTAAATGCGGAATTTTCATCATGGCTTGATTTTCCCAACCCATCAGGCTTGAAGCCAAAAATAATGATAAACCTAAATGTGCTGCCTGTCCCTTCTATGCTTTCAACCTCAAAGGTGCCACCCATCATTTCGACAATTTTCTTACAAATAGCCAAACCCAGGCCGGTACCGCCATAACGCCGAGCCGTGGCATTATGCGCGTCGGTAAACACATCAAAAATATGGGGCAAATTCTTGGAGGGTATCCCGATGCCGCTATCAATGACCTCAAAAACCACCTGACAGTCTTTTTGGGTCAATACTTTTTTCTTCACATTGACCTGCACCTTGCCTTTATGGGTAAACTTAATAGCGTTATTAACAAGATTCACGATGACTTGACGTAGCCTGACCGGGTCTCCTATTAATAGCCTGGGGATATCGGGATCAATCGACCAAACAACATCAACACCCTTATTGCGCGCCAGGATCATCAGCCCCTTGCAAACATTTTTAACAATGTCCGGCACATTGATCTCAATTTCTTCAATCACCACCTTGCCTGCCTGGGCCCGGGAAAGGTCTAAAATATCATTAATCAGGCTCAACAAATTATCAGCCGCGTCTTTAGCTACTTTTAAATTATCTTTTTGTTCCTCGTTTAAGGGCGTATCCAACGTCAGGTCGATCATGCCGATGATGGCATTCATGGGTGTTCGGACCTCGTGAGACATTTTGGCCAAGAAAACACTTTTGGCGCTATTGGCCTCTTCCGCGGCCAATTTGGCCTGTAATATCATTTCATTTGAACGTTTGCGTTCAGTGATGTCCTGGACCATGCCCACGGAACCGATGATCTTGCCCTTATCATCTTTGAGGATATTGACCGATAAATCCACATCAATAATGGTCCCGTCTTTGCAGACAGCCTTGGTTTCCAAATGATGCTTGTATCCGCTTTGGCGGATATTTAATGAACGTATGACTTTCCATTCTTCCGGCGGGTACAAGGTATGCACCGGCCTTAAAAGAAGGTCCTGGGCCTTCATCCCAAAAAGTTTCTCGGCAAAACTGTTCCATGAGATAATCTGTTCTTTTTCATCAGTCATGGTTATAGCAGCGGCGGAATTGTCCAAAATGATACGCAATTTATTTTCTGATTCGCGCATATGATGCTCAGCTATTTTCTCACGAGTGACATCATTTAAAATACCGATGGAGCCAATGACCTTACCTTGGCTGTCTTTTAAAACTGATATGGAAGCGCTGACATCAAGCAGAGAGCCATCTTTGCAAATGACCTGGGTATCAAGATTATAGAGCATCCCACGATGGCGTATATTCAAAGAACGGATCCTTTTCCATTCTTGCGTGGTATAAAGAATGCTGACAGGCTGGTTAAATAAATCCTTCCTGCCCATGCCCAGCATCTTCTCGGCCATAGGGTTCCAGGCAATGATCCGTTCTTTGCTGTCGGTGACGGTGATGGCAGAGGGAGAATGCTCAAAAACGACCTTAAAGAGCTGTTTAGACTCGATAATGTCCTTCTCTAATTGTTCTTCAACCTTGATGGTTTTACTCATATTTTATGCTTAGTTAATTGGATATTTTTAAGTATCGCCACCAAATTAAGAACCCCAACGACAATACCTAAAATGACCAAACAAATTTTAAACATATGCAGCCAACTCGCATGAAAATCTGCTGGTTTTATGGCGTGTAATATTAAAGAAACCAAAAAGACGATAAGCAGGATAGAAAAACCGCAAATTAAAAAAATAAAAAGTGATATAAGGCAGGCAATTAATATGACATAAAGGTTATACGTTAATAAGGAACCCTTAGACATTTTACTGGCAGCAATGCCGATACGTAGCATAAGATTATGTTACCACTTAAAAGTTAACACGCCAAATACAGAATATAAATCTAGCGTTCAAATTTAACCACATTTTGCCACCAGGCGTGTGAGTCCCAGGAAAGGGCCTGTTGCCATAACTTCTGGGCGGTTTTAGTCTTTAAATACCCCGGGGCACGTTTAAAAAAAGTCCGTGCTACTGGAAAACCCAAATCCACATATTCTTTAGCTTGGATCAGGCATTCCAATATATCTGCATCGCGGGCAATGATGCTCTCTTTTGATACTTGGCCTTCATAATCCGAACGCATAGTCAGTAAGGCCGCTTTGACTCTTTTATCCAGGCTGGTCATCTGGTCACTAAAAACTTTTTTTTCAGCTTCACGGAAATCAATATAATGATGGCCCATCTTGTGCAGGTCATTGATACGTGCCTCATGAATATCGTTAAAGAGGGTCATGGTGACCACCTTATAGGTGTTGACACCTTCACATTGGGCCAGGTAAAATCCGATCACCGCACAGCGAAAACAATGTTCCGCGACCGACTCCGGGTCTTTAATACCAGCCACCCACCAGCCGCTGCGCTTGACGCGCTTTAAAAGCCCTGCTTCGGCGAAAAAATTAAGCGCAGCTACTTGAGGATTGATTTTTTTATTTTTTTTGGCGGACGATTTCATAGCACATCATCGAAGTCGCATGAGCGACATTAAGTGACATCCGTTGGTTTTTCATAGGGATCATCACCTTGGCATCTAATTTCTTAAGGATAATGTCCCTGACACCCTTTTCTTCAGAACCCATGACAAGCCCACAGGGAAATTGTATATTAAGTTCAATTAAGCTTTGAGCTTCTTCGACAACAGTACCGATAATCCAGAAACCCATTTTCTTGGCCTTCTCTATAGCGTTGCCTAAATTATTTACTTTGGCCACACTTAAATAATTCTCTCCGCCGCAGGCCACCCTTAAAACTGACTCGGTCACACTGACTGATTCTGTCGTCGGTAGTATAACATCAAAATACCCCAACGCCCCACAAGTACGGATTATACCACCTAAATTCTGCGGATCATTCAGATTATCCAAAAAAACCGGTGTACGCCTTTTTTCAAAAGCTTGGTTGAGTAATTCATCAATGGCCATATATTCAAAATCATCAATCTCCGCCAGAATCCCCTGTGTATTTAAATTCTGCGCCAAGCGCTGGATTTTGGAATGCGGCACTGTCTGCACCCCAATGCCGTGTTGATTACATTTCTTGCGGATATACGCCAAATCAATGTGATCTTCATCAATCATAATCCGTCGAATCGATTTAGGATTAGATTTCAAACGTTCGATAACTGGGTTCTTACCATACAGTTTCATATTTTCCTTATTTCTTAATTCCCAGTCGCAAATAAAAAAGTGGCTTTAGGATACTCCACCAACTGACGAAAGGAATCATCTTTGTATAGCCGCCAAGCGCCTTGGGCGGGTAGATCTTGGTCACAAAAACTTCTTTGAATTTATAACCTAAGGTGATCACCTTCCATAAAATATACGGCTCCAGCTCGTAGGTGTCCAACCAGGGCTGCTTGAGATCAAATCGTTCATCACTGAAAATACTTAAACGGATGGCCCGAAACCCGTTGGTGGTATCAGTGACTCGACGTCCGGTAAAAAGTGTAAAGACAAAGGGATGAAGCCGGGTGGCTATTTTGCGGTAAAACGGCATTTGACCACCAGAGCCGACCTTACCCAAATAACGCGAGCCCTGCACCAAATCATAATTCTCCCGCAAAATAGGCTCAAGCAATTGAGGGATCTCTACGGGGTTATCTTTGTCATTGCCTGCCATAATAACAATGATCTCATAGCCCTTGTCTAATGCATATTCAATGCCAGTGCGTATGGCCGCACCTACTCCTCGACGATGGTGGTGCTTGACGCTCATGACCCCTTTATCCTTGAAAGAGGCAATCATTTCAGTAGTACCATCATCAGAGCCATCATCGACAATCAAATAATCCGCCTGAGCAGGCATCTGGCTCTTAAGGAATCGTTCAATTACATTCCCTAACTTAATCTTTTCATTATAGGCTACCGGAACAACTAAAACTTTGGGGGTCATAATGCAACGATCGTATTGTTTTTAATTTGGTAGGAAGCGCCGCAAGTGCATTTTAAATCATCATTTAAAGCGCGGCCGCAGCGACAGGCATATCCCACCCATCGCACAGGATTTCCGACGACAATGGTATGGTCTGGAACGTTTTTGATGATCACTGACCCAGCACCGATGACCGCATAGGAGCCTATGGTAATCCCGCACATCAGGGTGGCATTGGCCCCAATGGTGGCCCCCTTTTGCACCAGGGTCTTTTCTAAAACCCAAGCATCGCTTCGGTTACTGCGCGGGTTGCGGTCATTGATAAAGGCCACACCGGCGCCAACAAAAACATCATCCTGTAAGGTCACCCCATTGAAAACAGCCACCCCGTTTTTCAAGGTCACATGATTGCCAATGATGGCCCCTTTTTCGACATAACAACTGTCACAAATATTACAATTCTCACCGATGATGGCCCCTTCGAGGATATTGGCATTGGCCCAAATACGGGTGCCATTGCCGATTTGCGCTTTTGGATCTACGATGGCCCGTTCGTGTTTTAAGATATTCATAATTTGATCAATTCTCCGCGGCGATTGATTGACTCCCCAATGGCCACCAGAGTGCGCACCACATCCGCGGCCTTGCCGGCATCGGCTAACAAGGGTGGTTGTTTTTTCTCAACGCATTGGATAAAATATTGTGCCTGCGCTTTTAATGGTTCATTAAAGCCAATCTTAGGGATTGTGATGCTCCCTTCGCGAGAAAGCAACTGAAATTCCCCATAGGTTTCATAATAATGGGACGTTTTTTCAACATGCTTATCGTAAAGTTTTATAGGGCCCTCCGCATCCAGATCATCCCACGCCACCATTTTCTGACTTCCCACAACGGTGATCTGCCTTACTTTTTTGGGGTCCAGCCAGCTGACGTGAACATTGACCATGATATTATCAGGATAGTCGATGGTGGCAAAGCCCAAATCTTCAAGATTTCCGCCTAAGCATTTATGTCCCCGCGCTGAAACAGATAAAGGAGCAGAATTAAAAAGGAAATTAAAAATAGAAATATCGTGAGGGGCCAAATCCCAAAGGGCGTTGACATCATAGCGAAAAGGCCCCAAATTAGTACGCTGGGAATGCGCGTAATGGATTTTACCCATTTCACCAGAAGCTATATATTCTCGCAACTTGACAATACCCTGGTTAAATACAAAAATATGCCCGGTCATCAATACTTTACCAACGGACTTGGCCAAATCACCTAATTGCAGGCATTCTTCTGCACGTAAAGCTAAAGGTTTTTCACACAGCACATGTTTGCCTGCCTTTAATGCCTCCTGAGTGATTTGAAAATGAAAATTAGTGGGTACAGCCACCACTACCGCATCAATGGCAGGGTTATTAAGAATTTCTTTATAATCCAGAGTGGTTTGAATATCAGGAAAACTAGTCTTGATGGAAGACAGGCGTTTCTCATCTAAGTCCGCGCACATTAATACGCGGGAATCAGCTAATTGGGAAAAAATACGGATATGGTTCGGGCCCCAGTGCCCGCAACCGATAACACCAACTGAGATCAAGATAGACTCCTGGAATAGATCCCCGATTAAAACATTCGGGGATGACACTTCGGGTCAAATTTAATCCATTATACTGAAACTCATCTAAATCCCAAAGTCTTTCTTTATGGATTTAATGTTTGCTAATTAGTCTTTTTTTGCATTAGAATACCTCACATATGCGTAAGGTAAGAATTATTTTCTTCTCACTTTTGGTCTTAGCCGCGGTTTTTAATCTCCTCCAAGCCTATGCCAAGGGCCTGGCCCAGCTCCAAGACCGTACCACGATCCCGCTGCACAGCTTGGGCTTTCAGTTCATGGGATTAGAGAATGTTTTTAAAGGCGTTCATACAGTTGGCTATTTTACAGATAAAGACCTTGATCAACCATTGGCCATTGCCCAATTTGAACAAGCCCAATACATGCTGGTACCAACTGTCTTAGACCTAAACCACACCCAATACCACTGGGTGATCTTTGATTGCACCAGCCCCCAGGTGGCCATGGAAGCTATAAAACGTTTAGGGTTGACACCCCTTAAAGTTAACCATGGGATCATTTTAGCCTATAACCCAGCGGGAATTTGACAATGATTTATTTTTTAGGCATTCTTATTAGTTTAGCTGCAGGTTTTCTTATTATACGGCTATTGACCGCTGGCCGCCTTAATCTTATTTTACATCTATTATTGGCCTTGGCCTTAGGCTTTGGGATAGATGGCACAGTGGCTTTTTATACGCATATCCTTTTTAATCAATTTAATCGCTGGATCCCTGTTGGGATTGTGGTGATGGGTATAGTATTGTTACAAACACTACGTCCAGTGTCATTGCGATCCAAACGAAGCCATCTTTTAAAAGAGATTGCTTCGTCGCTGAAAAACGCTTCTCGCAACGACACAATTGGAGGATTACTAATCCTGGGCATTCTTGCCATTCCTTTAGCTATTAGTGGCCATTATTTCCCTTTGGGTGGATGGGATGCCTGGTCCTGTTGGAATCTCAAAGCAAAATTTATTTTTTTAGGACAAGAGAATTGGAAAGATTTACTCTCCCCTGGCCTATGGCGCAGTAACACACACTATCCACTTCTTTGGCCTTTGATTAATGTATGGTTTTGGGATTTAGGTGGAAGCTTTGAGCAAGCTGTGCCAATGCTCAATAGTATCGTCTTTGCCCTGTTAACCGCAGGTATCTTACTCTTCGGACTTCTAGAACTGACTGGGCTGCTGTGGCCATCCATCGCGGCTGCCGTTTTAGTGACAGCCCTGCCCTTCGGTGTCACGCTATACTCTAGCCAATATAGCGATGCCCTGCTGGGTCTTTTTTTATTGTCTGCCTTTATCACCTGGCTCTTGGCAGAAAAACACAATCTGCCAAAATTAAAAATATTAAGCGTAATATTTTTAGGGCTGATGAGTTTTACTAAAAATGAAGGATTGATGGCTGCCGCTATTTGCGCCTTGGCTTTATTTTGGCATGGACGCTCCAACAAAAAAGAATTAAAGCCACTTATCATTGCATTTTTTATAGCCCTTTTGCCCACCATTATTTTTACCTTATTCATGGCCCCTAAGAACGAAGCCTTTATCAATGGGTTGGCATCAACAGACAAACCCACCAACTTAGCACGCTTAAGTGTTATTTTGGCCTATCCTTGGTTTGAATTTATTTCCGGCAAATGGAACGGATTTTGGCTGCTGGCTTTGGGAGGGATTTTATTGGCCGGGAAGAAATTGTGGCAATCCACGCTTGGCGTGATAGGTGTTAGCCTGGTCCTGTATTTAGTGATAGTGATGGTGTATTACGATATTAATACTTTCTTTGAAATCAGCTGGTGGCTTTCAACAACCCTCTCGCGCATCTTGTTCGCGCTAATTCCAACGATTACTCTTTGGATCGCCCTTGCCCTTATTGCTAAACCTCAGCGGCTTTCGAAGTAAGTTGTAACTTCTGCTGTAATTCACTAATAATAGGGAGATTCACGGCAGGTTTGATTTCAATGATGACAGGAACAAATCCCTGAATTTGCATCAGTTGTGCCATGTCCTGCTGGGCCATCGGCAAAGGAACGCCCTTGCCATCACGCTTGATCTGCAAATTCAAATTAGCTGAATTTAAATCAATACCACCGAAAGTTGACCTTTCTGATTTCTTAATACCACTATTCATCGCATAACTAGATGGTGCACTTTTTATATTCCTTGCAAGAGGGTTTGTTTGAAATACTTTATGCGGAGTAAGGGTCATATTTTGTCCCATGACCATATCCACAAAATCTTGTTCCCCCTTAATAATTGTGATATCCCGATCCCTTCCTGATGATATTAAAAAATGAGCAACTACCTCACCAGCCTGGTTCACCCAAAGCTGTTCAAGTGAATCTCCAGAGACAAGTCCATACCTTCCATACATCAAAAAACTTTCTCCTGTCATGCCATTATAAGCAAATCCTTTGAGATACATTTTCTGATTTCCTTCACTTGATAGAAAAAATTCAGGTGCTTTTATAAATCCTCCCTCAGATACAGCTAAATTTCCTAATAATATCGGATCAGCTCCATTTTTAACGGCTTTCATCGCAAAATTCTTAGGAAGTTTTGAAAAAGTATCTTGTAATCCCCATGCTTTCCAACGATCACCTAGAATTTTTTCTCCTGCCCCAGCATTAAGAAGCCCGATCCAATCTTTAAAATCTTTTGGATTTGCTTGAACAACACTTAACACATACATAATATCCTCATCCCATTCAATGGTATACCCATGCCTTCGAAATAGACAATCACCAATTAATGGTTGAATAATTTCCAATATTTGTTTCCTACCAACTTTTTCAACGCCATGTCCCGGATTCATCAATTCTGCTGCAACTCTAAGCGGCAGTGTCCCAATGGTATTTTGACTATCTTCCTGCTGTGATGTTGGAAGGGTATTGATCAAATCTATAATAAATTGTTTAGTATATTCAACAGGATTAGGAGACTTCCGAATGGCCGTTGCCGCAACATGAACAACCTTTGCTATTTGATTCTTCAATTCAAGCTGTCCATTTTTATCCCTCCGAACAAAATCATCCAACATGCCCAGTTCATACATCAGATTCTTACCCGCTTCTACATAGTTGGTCTTGTCTGATTGGAGCTGATCATTCGTTAAATCCATTGAGGCTTTAAATTCTTCAATCATACCTCGAGACTTTTCCGCCCTTTCATAACGCTCCTTAATACCTCTAGCTATTAATAATTGACGCACATTCAGCACATTCTTTTGAATTTCATATTGTGTTAAGAGATACTCAACCTGACCCTGTTCTTGCTGCGATAAATTTTGCATTTTTTCTCTATTTCGATGCATATCTCTAAGCCATTTGATATAGCTGTCATGTTGAAGAACTGAAAATTGGGTCAATAATCTATATTTATAAGAAAGGATGATAGCAACTGCCGTTTCTCTTTCTCTTGGTCCCAACACTCCAAATGCTGACCCTCTCTTAATGGAAGATTCATATCTTTTTTCCAATTCTTTGATCCAATGCACATCAACAGCAGAAAGCCATTCTTTATAATCTTTTTCTGTTAATATATGTAACATAGTACCTATTAATTGATCCGGTCTTAATTCAGCCAGCATCTTTTCTCTATCTGCGATAACTTCAGGATTAGTTCTAGATAATCCAATAGGCCTTTTCTTCTCACCAGGGACTTTGGCTGCCTTCACCATTTCTCCTTGTTCTTCATAATAAACCTCTAAATAAAAATCTCCTTTAGGGACATTCTCAAATACCATTAAATCCGTTAATGGCTGTGCAGGTATGTTCGTTTTTAGCCTGGGATTTTCTAATGTCAAAAATAGTTCATTGGCAGGTAACTGTCTGTTCTTAAATTCGATTAAAACATTCATGACGGTGTTATTATTTGCCACAGGTTCCACATGGACGACAACATTAAATCTATCGACTTTCTCTCTACTTGCTCTTCTTATTTTGCTATCAGCATGTATCAACGCATTTCTAGCCCATTTGATTATTTGCCTTAAATCTCTTTTTTGGTCATTTTCTGTATCTGTCGTCATCGCCGTGTCTTGTTGTGTATTAAGCGCTATACTGGCACGGTCAATATTCCCAGTCAAAATGGCTGGGTCAAGCTTCCTAGTTAAAGATGGTGGAATATTCCTTTTTAAAATTTCTAATTCCCCATCATGAAAACCCCGCGTTCCGTTACTAACACCTTTTGGATATTTAACTGCCCCACCGGAGAAATATTTCCGAGGAATTGTTTCATTGGTGTATTTATCTACATCTTCTTTAATGTAATTAAACACGCCTTTTTTGAAAGCTTTGAGGTATTGTTGGTAAATTTGATCTTGAGATTGCTTCGCTTTGCTCGCAATGACACTGGAATTAGTGCTAAAGAATCCTGTTACGCCTAGTACTTTGGATTGATTGGCGTAGATCCTTCCTAATAAAGATTCCTTTAAAACGTGTTTGTACCAGGTGGCGAGGATCATGCCGCTGTAGATCTGGCGCAGGTTGGCGAAATTCTTGCCTTGGTTGACTTCTTTTTCCAATTCGGGAAGGATGATTTCGCGGATGATTTGGGAGCCGATGGTGTTTGATGAGGGGTTATTTCCCTGGGGTGCTTTCGCATTCAACCCTAGCTCGCTTGGCAACGTGCTTGGGGACACGGCTAAAGCCATGTCCCCAGGTTGGCTTTGGTGTTTCATCTTCGATAAATAATCTTGTTCTAGCATCACTTTCAAATGATTGCGTAAAACGTAGACGGTATTGCCACTTTCGTAGACAGCGGCTTCGTCGGGGATGATCCATACTTTATTAAAGGTGTTGACGGGGATGTTGGTGGCACCGTATTCTTTATAAGCCCGTTCATAAACCCTAGCCCAAAATTCCTTGCCCAATTTTTCTTCAGGATATATCAGCGAGGAAGTAATTTGTTTTAAAATATAATCCTGCGCCAAAAGGTCTCGGCCCATTTCGGTTCTACCGAAATCATCCTTAATAATACGGTTCTTTTCGTACGGGCTTAGGTTGACCCACTGGTCTTCATCAGGAATAGTTAAAGAAGCCAGAAAATATTTGACCAGTTTATTGTACTCTACCCTTTTCTGGTTTCCACTTAAGAGCTCATCCCCGCGGTTAATCAAAAAATCAAACTGTAAGGCATTATCCGGATGAATGGTCAATCCCTGCAAATGTGCAGGGGTAAATTCCGGGCTTAAATGGACCAATATTCCCTGTTGCTTGGTAAGCAGTGCTTGTATCGAAGGATCCGAAGATAGAATCGCTTGGGCGTAGGCAGGAGACTTTAAAGAAGTGCTGATAAAAGCCACCAAAATAATTATGGAAACAACTCTTCGAATTGGCATTTTTTCCCTATTATTAAAAGTATTTAGAGAAAGTATGCCATATTATATATAGATATGCAAGCGGGGGTGTATTTCGCAATTGAAAAAAAGAGGCCTTGGGCAAGTGCTTACGGCCGTTTGATCTTTTTGATCTTATATTTTAGGATCCCTGCAGGCACCTTGATCTCTAAGGTCTCGCCTGCTTTATGGCCTAATAGGCCCTTACCGATGGGCGAATAAATGGAGATCTTGTTTTCTTCGTAACTGGCCTCTTCCGGAGAGACCAGCATATAGGTCAGCTCTTCATCATTGTCCAAATCCTGCATAGTGACGATGGCCCCAATGAAGATCTTGTCGGTAGGGATATTTTCATTCTCAATAATGCGCACATTGGCTAGTTTTCCCTCGAGATCAGCGATGCGTGATTCATTATGCGCCTGTGCGTCCTTGGCCGCATCGTATTCCGCATTCTCAGATATGTCCCCTTGGGCACGGGCCTCGCCAATGGCCTTGGCGATTTTCTGGCGCTCGGTGGTCTTGAGGGTTTCCAACTGGGTCTGAAGTTTGTGAAAACCAGCTCTGGTTAAATAAACTTCATTACCCATCTTACATTGCCTCAATGGCCTTGATCATGATGGGGACAACTCCTTGGGACTCTTCTTTGCTCATACGGCCTAATTTGGTAAAGCTCCATTGGCCGTCGATCTGATTCTCGCGGGTGACCTGTAACTTCTTAGGGGCACCATTATAAGAATAGACGCCCACACTGATACGGGTATTCTGGAAATCGATCACTTCTTTGAATGATGATACATCTAATGTTTGATCGTAAGGCATTTTGTTGTTCCTTTCATGTAAGTTTCCGCCGGAGGCGAATCCGCCTTTGGCGGAAAATTTAAGACAATCCCGGCAAATTAAAACCGGGCATACTCTTCATTTTATTGGCCGCTGCCTGCTGGGAGCGTTTAATGGCCGTATTGAGACTTCTCAAAAGGTCCATCTGGATTCGGTTCTTATTGCCTGCACTTAAAAGACCTTCCTCTATATCAACAGATTGGAATATCTGTGCCCCATTAACAACCACCTTAATGCCGCGGGTCTCCTGGACTTCGATGATGGTGGCTTCCAGTTCTTTTTTGAGTATATCCGCCTGTTTTTTCATTTCCCACAATTTCTTGGCTTGGTCTAACATGCGATCTCCTAAATTAGATAATATAAATTCTAATAAAAAGTATTTTATACCTTAATTTACGGCTTTTGGCAAGCACTGAAATTCAAACGTCTCAATATCCCCTGTTCCTTACTTGACAAAGAAGGTACTCAGGTCGTTACTGTAATCTCATTGCTAAATCATATAAACTGGCCACCAAAAACTTTTGCAAGAACAAGATAATGAAAAAAGCAATGATGGGTGAAATATCTATGCCCATAGGTGGCAGAAGGCGGCGTATAGGTTCCAGCACAGGTTCAGTGACGCGCATTAAAAATTGCACCAGCGGATTAAACGGGTCAGGATTGACCCAGCTTAACAGGGCCCGAATTAAGATCAACCAGTACATAATCGTTAAAAGTATGCTGACTATTGATGCTAAGGCATCTACAAAATTGGCTAGGACGAACATTGAACTCCCCCTATCCCCCTCTTTATAAAAAAGAGGGGTAAATTTTATCAACTAGAATACTTTAAGCAAACTGCCTTCCAGCAATTTTTCATCAACACGGTTTAGCAATTTCTTGGTTTTGATGGAAATATATTTCCATTCGTGCAGCACATCCTGAACACTTTGGCTGGTTGCTTGAAGGGACACGGCCGTACTGGTAATCACCGCGGCCATGTCTTCCACATCCAGGGGGTCTTCACCAATGATCGCTGCGGTTGGATCAAACGATTTTAATGAATGGTCTTCGCTGATCTCAATGAACTTCTGACCCAAAACACCTTCTGTCCTGATGCTGATCTTGGAACATTTACTGAATTCAAATTCATATTTCTTAAAAATATCCAAACGCACCTTGAGGCTTCGGCCTTCAATGGGTTGGCTTAAAAAATCAATAGCGCCCACAACACCCACATCCACCCCGGAAATACGTATAGGAGAACCCTCAACCAGGCCACCAACCTGATTAAAAAGGGCAAGGACCTGAAACTTAGGCTCAGTCAGGCCGCGATCAAGGCCTATAAAAAAAACACTGACGGCAATCAACAACAGGCCTACGATAAAAAATAATCCCGCTGCTAATTTCTTGATATTTCCACCATTATTCTCCATAGGCCTCCCTGCTCATATTTATGATCTTGCAGCCTGCAAAAATTCCCGCACAAACGGTTCCTGTGATTCTTTTAACTGCTGGGCTGTGCCCATGGCCGCAATGCGGCTTTCATTGATGATCAGCAGTCTTGAAGCAATCCGAAACGAATTGTTAACATCATGCGATGTCATCACCGTGGTTGACCCTATCTGTTGAGAAACATGTCGTATCAAATCCGATATATCACGGCTGCGGATAGGATCCAGGCCTGAGGTCGGTTCATCGCAAAACAAGACCTTGGCCCCCAAGACTATGGCACGCGCCAGCCCCACCCGTTTTTTCATGCCGCCGCTTAGCTCGTCAGGCATTTTGGTCTCTACCCCTTCCAAATCAACTAATTTCAAGACCTCTTGTACACGCGCGGTGATCTGGGCTGAATTAAACTGGGTATGTTCACGCAATGGAAAAGCCACATTATCATAAACATCCATAAAATCATATAAAGCCCCCTCCTGAAACAAATAACCCATATTGCAGCGCACTTTCAATAATTGCTCTTCGCTCAATGCATCAATGTCTACCCCGTCGACAACCACACGGCCTTTGTCAGGGCGCATCAGTCCGATCAGGTGCTTGAGCAACACGGTCTTGCCTGCCCCGCTTAAACCCAGCACCGCGATGATCTCCCCTGTGCTGACATTAAAGTTGATGTCTTCTAGCACAGGTTGGCCGCCTAATACTTTATAGAGCCCTTCGACTTTAATCATTGTCATGCCGCTCAAAATAACGGAACTTGTTTTTATCAAATTTCGTATAAAGGCGATCATACGGTTTGGTATCAATCTTCTCAACAAAAATCTGCACGCCCCTATATTCGGTGATCTGGAAAACTTCCGAATCCTCGAGAACCTCGTAATCATTGACTGGATACCATTTTGCCCCGTCGAATTCGATGGGCTCCCCATCGCGAATCCAGCCGGCTTCAATGACTGGGGCAGGATAGCTTTGCACCTGGCCGTCATTTCCTGTGTTCATTGACGCGCATCCGCCTAAAAAGGCTGTGAGCAAAAATAACAGGCCTACTTTCAAGCGCGTTTGGTTATTTTTCATAAATTACCCCCAGAAAGTTAAAATGATTTTGGTCAAAACCGTATTGGACAAAATAACCGCAATATACGAATACGCCACGGCCTTGGTGGTAAACCGGCCCACACCCGTGGCCCCACCCTGGGTAAAAAAACCTTGGTAACAACAAATCCATCCGATAATAAAGGCAAAGAAAAAGACCTTAATGAATCCGCTAAAAAAATCCACAAACCCCACGGCCTGCAAGGTCTCATGGATATAATAAGCGCTCGGCAGCCTGGCCTGGGACATAGCAATCAAATACCCGCCGGCAATACCAAGGAACTCAGAAATAATAACCAAAACAGGCAGTACCAATATACAGGCCAGAAAGCGCGGGACCACCAAATACTCGATAGGATTGACCCCCATGGCACGGGTCGCCTGGATCTGGTCTTGTGTATTCATGGTGCCTAATTCCGCCGTTATCCCGGCACCGGCCTTACCTGAAAAAATCAAGGACGTAAAAACTGGGCTAAGCTCACGCAGCAAGGACAAAGCCACCAAACGGGCGATAAACTCCTTGGCGCCAAAACGCTGCAGGGTGATAAATCCCTGTAATCCTAACACTGTTCCCGTCGCCAATGAGGTGAGCATGACAATGACTATCGATTGCACACCCTGCTCATACATCTGGTTTAAGACATCATCCCAACGGACACGGCCACGGAAGATCAAGGATATAATGTCCCCCAAGAAAAAAATAGATTCCCCGATGCTGCGCAGATGCCTTAAAAAATTCTTGTAGAAGCGCATCATCATTGCTCTTCTCCCAACCATGTCCGAAAAAGCTCTTTGTTGATTTTCTCCTGGCGGCTTAATGAAATGTATTTTCCGCCGGATTCCACACGTCCATGCAGCCCTTTAGGTTTGGTTGAAGTAAATGCCTCCACACTCATGACACGCGCCCCCAGCGCACGCGCATACAAAAAAATATCTTTATCATTTGAAACAACCACGCAATTTTTAGGGTCTGGGTCCTCATCAACCATAAGCTTGATCTTATCATCCGCAGAACAGCCATCAGAAAAAATCACCCTAATATCTCCTTGTATTGCATGACCAAAAAAATCCGGATGGCCGTCAAAGACCACAGTCACCTGGTTTTTCATGCTGCCCTGGGGTCTGGCATGATCTATCCATCTCAACAGGCCCCGGCGGCCGTCTTCAAGAGGGAGATCTCTGAAGGCTGGGATCTGTTTGAGGATATTGTACCCGTCGAGAAGATAATGTAGTGACATAAAATACTCCGCCTAAAAGCCCTGCGATGATGGTGAAGGCAGAGTTTATAAGACTTAAACCCCCTGCCATCTCTTTTGATACACCCACCAAGGGAAGCAAATAAACCCAGCCGATTTCTCTAAACCCCAAGCCCCCGATGGACGGCAGGGCTGTGACGACACAAACGATGGGTGAAAAAATAATAAAATACACTAGAGGGATTTTTTGATGCATACCGCGGGCGGTCAGATAAAACTCTACTGCCAGAACGACCTGGGCCGCAATCGAAATAAAAATGGCTTCCCATCCATTTTTCTGTTTACCTTTTAAAAGAACAATATCAAAATGTAATCTCATCAGATTGTCTTTGATCTTAGGCCATGCGGCAAAGGCCTTGCAGGCAAAAGAAAAAATTCGATGACTGAAAAGCACTATCACCACTGCCAAAGAAACAACCCCCATAATAGTGATGGCTACTATGACTAATTTATTTTCGATGATCCCATGGCCAAAAAGAAACGCCACCACCGCGAGTATTACAATCCCTGCGAAACCAGACAACCGGTCCAGTACAATGGAGGCGAATATTTTAGGCTTGTGCCCAAGCTCCTGAGCCAGCCCCAGCCCCCTGATCACATCACTTCCGACGGTAGATATTGGCGCGAGATTGCAAAAAAGCCCTAAAAAAAACCAGCGCATGCTCGAAAGCCTTCCGGCCTTAAGTCCAACCGCCTTCATCAAGATCCGCCATCGCCATACGATCAAAAAATTGATAAGAAAGAAAATGATCCCGGCAAGGCTCATGTAGCGCATGTCAGACCCCTTAACAGCCTGCCAAATATGCTTATAATCAATGGTCATAAAAAGCCATACTAATAACGCAAAACTTAAAAAACATGGAAGGAAAATTGAAAATGCTTCTTTTAGTCCTTTAGGCATTAGAGGGCACTCCCAAAGCTATTTGGTAACCTTTTTCGGCGATATACGAACTGCGCACTAGCGGCCCGCTTTCAACATACACAAAGCCCATCTGCAATCCCTTTTGACGAAGTTTGTCAAATTCTTGGGGGCTATAAAATTTCTCGACTGGTAGATGACGTTTGCGTTGGGTAGGTGCTAAATATTGGCCAATGGTCAAAATCTGGCAACCCGCAAGAACCAGTTCATCCATGACCTCTATGATCTCTTCGTCGGTCTCTCCGATGCCAACCATCAAGGATGATTTAATAAAAGCCCTTGCATTAAGTTCCCGAAAACGGCGCAGCACGGCCAGGGAGCGGTCATGCAAGGCCTGCGGACGAATATAGGGTGCTAAGCGCCTGACTGTTTCAATATTGTGAGCAATGACTTCGGGCGCGGCATCACTAAGTATTTTCAAAGAAACTTCTTTAGCTGAAAAATCCGGGATCAAAACTTCAATTTTAACTTCCGGAGTGAGTTTACGAATGGCTTGAATGGTTTTGGCAAACTGAAGGGCCCCTTCATCGTCCATATCATCACGCGCCACTGAAGTCACCACTACATAACGCAGGCCCAATTCTTTGACCGCAAGGGCCACATTTTGCGGTTCTTCCATATCAATCAAGTCCGGTCGGCCAGCAGGGACTGCACAAAAACGGCAGGCGCGGGTGCATGTGCCTCCTAAAATCATAAAGGTCGCAACCCCTTGCTTCCAGCAAGTACCCATATTAGGGCAATTGGCAGACTCGCAAACCGTATGTAAACGGCTGCCTCTAAAAAGCTCTTTCATGGACCGAACTTTTTCCATGTCCGGAAGCTCCTGCTTAAACCATGAAGGCAGCTTTACCAACCCAGACTCACATCTTTCTTTTGTAATCATCATCGTCACCTAAAACTTTGCCGACATAGGACCCATTTTTCATTTGTGATATTATTTTTGTGCGGTCCTTGGGTGCCAAATAATCAAGGATCAATTTACCATGCAAATGATCATATTCATGTTGGAATACCCTGCTCACCAGCCCGCTTAATTGGGTACGAACCTGGCGATTTTCTTGGTCGGTAAATTCCACCCAAACGTTCTTGGGCCTCTTGACATCCACCATCACGCGGGGAATGCTTAAGCAACCTTCTTCCATGACATCACTGCCGGCACTTTTAATAATTTTAGGGTTCACGGCCGCGAAAATTTCTTTGCCGGTATCCACCACAAAAATCTGTTCATTAATACCCACTTGAGGCGCTGCCAGGCCAACTCCCCTGCAGGCAATCATCGTCTCGAACATCGCCGCAATCAGCATGCGCTCAACAGGGCCAACTTCTTTGACTGCCTTGGATTTAGCCTCCAGGCATGGGTCACCGTAAAGCCTGATTTTTAAAGGACCAAAAACCATATTAACTTTTTATTTTATTCTTAGAATCAAGATAAACAATTTTAGGCTGTAACTTTTTAGCCTCAGCAGCCTCTGCTAAGCCGTAACTTAAAATGAT
>Ga0206850_10149_pt2 | contig 21892 bp, 24 predicted proteins | sample Alteio_BWOrgCont_16_FD_152885 | JGI IMG/M metagenome (GOLD analysis project Ga0206850, IMG submission 152885) | Enriched cells from forest soil in Barre Woods Harvard Forest LTER site, Petersham, Massachusetts, United States -... | ecosystem: Environmental > Terrestrial > Soil > Temperate forest >...
GGCCACGACCGATTCGCGCTCCACTTCCGTTGGCGCGTTTGCCATCAAACGTTTCGCGCGTCCGGTTTGTTTCCAGAATTTTCCCGACGCCGCGCTGCCGGCGGAATTGCAAAATAAAAATTCCCGCAACCTCTGGCGGCTGGTGGATAACCAGCTCACCAAATCCCACCTGTGATCTTGCGATGACCAACGTCCGCTATTTCATCGTCTTCATGCTGTTTTTCGCGAGTTCGGTCAACTACGCCGACCGCGCCTCGCTTTCGATTACCAAAACAAGTTTGTCGAATGGTCTGGGGCTGGATCCGGTGTGGATGGGATATTTGCTTTCGGCCTGGGGCTGGTCATCTGTCGTCGCGCAAATCCCCTGCGGCTGGCTGCTGGACCGCTTCGGCTCCAAGCGCGTTTACGGCGCGGGGATTTTTCTCTGGTCGCTGCTGGTTTTTTTGATGGGCTTTGCGGGAATGTTGCACGGGCGGACGGCTTTTTTTGTTCTTTTCGCGCTGCTTTTTCTGGCGGGATTTGCGCTGGCGCCCGCCTTTCCCGGCAATGGCAGATTCGTCGCGGCCTGGTTTCCGACGAAAGAACGCGGCACGGCCTCGGCGATCTTCAATTCGTCGCAATACTTTTCACTCGTGCTGTTCGCCCCGCTCATGGGCTGGATCGTTCACACCCTCGGCTGGCAATATGTTTTCTGGACGATGGGCGCGCTCGGCATGGTTCTCACGCCCGCGTGGTTCAAATTTGTCCACAGCCCGAAGGATGATCCGCGCGTCAGCGAAACCGAATTGAAATATATCGAACAGGGCGGCGGGCTGGTGAACATGGATCTGGGTGGAAAATCCGGCGCGCGCTTCAATGTAAAATGGTCGCACGTCCGGCAACTGCTCGGCAGCCGGATGCTGGTCGGCGTTTATCTCGGCCAGTTTTGCATCACGACGCTCACATATTTTTTCATTCAATGGTTTCCGGGTTATTTGGAAGACCGTGGCATGTCCATTTTGAAAGTCGGCTTCGTCGCGGCGCTGCCGGCGCTATGCGGTTGCATCGGGGGAATTTTTGGCGGTGCTTTTTCTGATTTTCTGCTGCGCCGCGGCGGCTCGCTCTCGTTTGCGCGAAAATTTCCCATCGTCCTCGGCATGTTGCTTTCGTGCGTGATGATTGCTTGCAACTACGCCAGCGCAGACTGGGTTGTCATCGTCATCATGTGCGTGGCTTTTTTCGGAAAAGGATTTGGCGCGCTCGGCTGGACGGTCGTGTCGGACACGTCGCCGAAAGAAATCATGGGCTTGAGCGGCGGCCTCTTCAACACGTTCGGCAACACCTCGGCGATCACCACGGCCATCATCATCGGCTATCTCGTGAAGGGAACCGGCGGATTTGCCGCCGCCCTGATTTTTGTCGGCGCAAATGCGGTGGGCGCGATCTTCTTCTATCTGTTCGTCGTTGGCGAAATCAAACGGTTGGAATTGAAAAAACCCGTTTAACCATCAGGCAAATGAATTAAAATTACCGATGTCAGGCAAATCATCCAACGCCCCCGGCATCACTGAAATGCTCGTCATCCCGGTCGCGGGACATGACCGCATGCTGCTCAACTTGAGCGGTGCGCACGGACCGTTCTTCACGCGCAATGTTGTCATCCTGAAAGACAATTCCGGCCATACGGGCGTCGGCGAAGTTCCCGGCGGCGAAAAAATTCGCCAGACGCTCGAAGAAGCGAAGCCCTTGGTCATGGGCCAGGCCATCGGTGATTACAACGCGATCCTCAATTTCATCCGCGAACGCTTTGCGGATCGCGATGCGGGCGGGCGCGGGTTGCAAACCTATGATTTGCGCACGATGATCCACGCCGTCACCGCGGTTGAATCCGCGCTGCTCGATTTGCTCGGGCAATTTCTCGGGGTGCCGGTGGCCGCGCTGCTGGGGGAAGGCCAGCAACGCAAATCGGTTGAAACCCTCGGCTATTTGTTTTACCTCGGCGACCGCCAGAAAACGAATCTGCCGTATCCCGACGCGCCCGAGACAAACGATGACTGGGGGCGATTGCGGAACGAAGCCGCGTTGACCACTGACGCGATCGTCCGGCTCGCGGAAGCGGCGCACGCACGTTACGGTTTCAATAATTTCAAGCTCAAGGGCGGCGTGCTGCGCGGCGAACAGGAAATGGAAGCCGTCAACGCGCTGGCAAAAAAGTTCCCCCAAGCCCGCATCACGCTCGATCCCAACGGCGCGTGGTCGCTCACCGAAGCGATTTCGCTTTGCCGCCACCAGCAAAAAATCCTGGCTTACGCCGAAGACCCGTGCGGCGCGGAAAATGGTTTGTCCGGCCGTGCAGTCATGGCGGAGTTTCGTCGCGCCACCGGAATTCCGACGGCGACGAACATGGTCGCGACCGATTGGCCGCAACTGGCCGATGCGCTGCGGCTCAAGGCGGTTGATATTCCACTGGCCGACCCGCATTTCTGGACGATGCAAGGCTCGGTGCGCGTCGCCCAACTTTGCCGCGACTGGGGCGGGCTGACCTGGGGATCGCACTCGAACAATCATTTCGACATTTCGCTGGCGATGTTCACGCAGGTCGCCGCCGCCGCGCCGGGAAAGATCACGGCGATCGACACGCATTGGATCTGGCAGGACGGCCAGCGCTTGACGTGCGCGCCGCTGAAAATCATCAATGGCGCAATCGCCGTTCCCGACGCGACTGGACTGGGAGTTGAAATTGACATGGCACAAATTGAAAAAGCCCACGCGCTATATAAAAAAATCGGCATCGGCGCGCGCGATGACACGGCGGCGATGCAGTTTTTGATTCCCGGTTGGAAATTTGACCCAAAACGTCCATGTCTGGTCAGGTAAAACGAATTGATAAACCGGCTTTCATCCGCTATTAACATTTTTATATGCAACCGAACGAACTTCGCCAAAAGCTGCACGGCGTCATTTCCTTTCCGTGCACCCCGTTCAAAAAAGATTTATCACTCGACCTCGACGGGCTGCGCAAAAATTTGCGCGCGCTTTTGAAGCATCCCATCTGCGCGGTGGTCGCGCCGGCGGGCACGGGAGAAATCCATTGCCTGTCACCGGTGGAACATCTCGCGGTCTTGCAGACCACGGTTGAAGAAGTGAACGGCAAGGTTCCGGTGCTCACCGCTGCCGGAATTAATCCGCCGATCGCGGCAGACATCGCCAAACAGTCGGCGGCGGCGGGAGCCGATGGGATCCTCGCGTTTCCGCCGTATTATCCCAGCATGGAAGACGACGGCATCGTCGCGTATTACCAAGGCATCGCCGGGGCGACTTCGCTGGGAATGATTATTTACAGCCGCGACTGGTTCAATCCCTCACCCGCGCTCGTTGAAAAACTGGCGCAACAAATTCCGAACCTCATCGCGTGGAAAGACGGGCAGGCCGACATCCGCCGTTATCAAATGATCCGCCAGCACGTTGGCGACCGGCTGCATTGGATCGGTGGCGCGGGCGATGACATGGTTCCGGCATATTATTCGATGGGCATCCGCACCTACACTTCGAGCATCGCGAATGTCGCGCCGAAACTTTCGTTGCGCTTGCACGAACTTGCGTCCGCCGGATATGCCGCCGAGCTGACCAGGCTGATGCATGAACTGGTGGTTCCGCTTTACGCCTTGCGCGCCAAACGAAAGGGCTACGAAGTTTCCGCGATGAAGACGATGATGGACCTGGCCGGTTTGGCCGGCGGCCCGGTGCGCCCGCCACTGGTGGATTTACGCGCGGATGAAATCAAGGCTTTGCAAACAACGATTGAAAAATGGCGGCCATGGCTGTGAAAAATCCCATCATCGCCGCCCTGGATGTGCCGACTGCGGAAGCCGCGCTGAAACTCGCGCAACAGATCGCGCCCGCCGTCGGCGCGTTCAAGATCGGCGGTGAATTATTCACCGCCGCCGGGCCGGACATCGTGAAAAAAATCCGCGCGACCGGCGCGAGCGTGTTCCTGGATCTGAAATTTCACGACATCCCGAACACCGTCGCCAAGGCCATCGCCTCGGCCACGCAACTGGAGGTGCAGATGCTCACCATTCACACCAGCGGCGGCGGCGAAATGATGCGCGCCGCCGAAGAATCCGCGCAGGCAACGGCGAAACAACTTGGCTGGCCGGCGCCACTCCTTTTGGGCGTGACGGTTCTGACCAGCTCAAACCATGAAACGCTCGCGGAAATCGGTTGCGGCGCGGATACGGAAAAACAAGTCTCGCGCCTCGCCCAACTCGCGGTGAAATCCGGTTTGCGCGGGCTGGTCTGTTCGCCGCTCGAGATTATCGCTCTACGGAAAATTTTGCCCGCGCACATCCAACTCGTCACGCCCGGCATCCGCACCGGCGCGGAAAAAGCCGACGACCAGAAGCGCACGCTCACGCCGCGCGAAGCCATTCAAGCCGGCGCCAGCTGGCTGGTCATTGGCCGTCCGATTTACGCGGCGGAAAACCCGCGCGCGGCCGCGGAGAAAATTTTGGAATCGTTAAATTAAATCCATGAGCGCAAAAGCCATCACCGTTATCGCCACGTTTCAAGCCAGGCCGGGCAAAGAAGTGGAATTGAAAAAAGCTTTGATCAGCCTCGTCACCCCCACGCACCAGGAGGCGGGCTGCATCAATTACGATCTGCACACGTCGCCCGAAAACCCGGCAAAATTTCTCTTCCACGAAAACTGGGTGAGCAAAGCCCATCTCGACGCTCATCTGAAAAATACGCACATCCAGGTTCTGTTGCCGCGTCTGGATGAACTATGCATTGGCCTGCCTGAAATCGTGATTTGGGAAAAGATTGCTTGATCCAGAAGGGTGGGATTTTTGGTAGTGACCCAATTTGCCGACGACGGGTGGGGCGAGCGTCCCCGCGAGCCGAAGCGTCAAAATTTCAAAACGTGCCCGGCTCGCGGGGGTCTCGCCCCACCAAGTCAGCCCGCTGCCAATTTTGGTGGCGGCCTCAATTTAGGGGACTGCTGAATTTTTCAGGATTCAATTTTGTTCATTCTGTGATTCTGTTTAAAAACCATAGCTTTTCGCATTAGCACAGTTGGCGTAGTCGGAACAGTGACGGGTGGCTTTGGTTGCGCTGCGACCAAAGTCGTCACCGAGCGCAGCGTCACGTGACGTTCGACGCGTCTAAACCGGTGCGAACGTTCTCCGGTGCCCGCTCGCGCGGGCAAAATTAGTCGCAGCGCGACTAACTCCACCTGCCGCCGACCCGCTGTGCCAATTTTATTATGAACCCGCTCTAGCCGATAGCTTCTTGAATCAACGGGGGCGCTGAAGACTTTCGCGCAGAAATTCCAAAAGCCGTCTTTAATCGCGAAATGGCGGCGGTGGCTTGTTTGCGATCGGCGGCGTGAAGCCGGGCGAGCACGGAACCTTTCTCCACGCGCTCGCCAAGTTTGGCGATTTGACCCACCCCCACGTCGTAATTTATCTGCGATTCTTTCGTCAGCCGTCCGCCGCCCAAATCGCGGATCACTTCGCCGATGATCCGCGCATCGCAACGCGAAACAAAACCGCGGCGGTCAGCTTTCAATCCCAAAACGGTCGGCGCGGTGGAATCGAGCGTCAGTTTTTGATTGAAAGCTTTTAAGTCTGCGCCTTGCGCGACGAGCATTTCATCCCATTTCAGGCGCGGATCACCGGAGTTCAGGCAATCTGCCGCCAGCTTGCGCGCGGCCGTGAGTGATTTGGATTTTTTGGTTTGAACCAGCAAATGCGCGGCGGAATCAAGAACGAGCTCCAGCAGATCCGCCGGCCCTTTGCCTTCGAGACATTCGACGCTCTCCTTTACTTCCAGCCAGTTGCCGGCTGCGCGACCAAGCGGCGTATCCATGTCTGTCAAAATAGCGCGCGTATTCACACCACATTCGTTGCCAAGCGCGACCATGGCGCGGGCCAGCTTGCGTGCGTCGGCTTTGGTTTGCATGAACGCGGCGCAGCCGAATTTCACGTCGAGAATCAGTGCATCCAAACTTTCGGCGAGTTTCTTGGAAAGGATTGAAGCGGTGATGAGCTGGATGCTTGGCACGGTTCCGCTGGCGTCGCGCAGCGCATAAATCTTTTTGTCGGCCGGAACCATTTTATCCGTCTGACCGCAGATGACGCAGCCGACTTTCTGGACTTGCGTGATGATTTGCGCGGCGGGCAAAAGCGTCTTGAAGCCGGGGATGGAATCGAGTTTATCCAGCGTGCCGCCGGTGATACCGAGACCGCGGCCGGAAATCATCGGCACACGAAAGCCAAGACACGCGAGCAGCGGTGCCAGCGGAAGCGAAACTTTGTCGCCAATGCCGCCGGTGGAATGTTTGTCCACGAGCGGACGTTTGTCCTTGGGAAATTTCAGCACATCTCCGGAATCGCGCATGGCGAGCGTGAGCGCGGTGGTCTCGGCAGTATTCAGTCCGCGAAAATAAATGGCCATGAGCAGCGCGGCCATCTGGTAATCTGGAATTTTTCCGGCAGTAAATTCACGGATGAATTCTTGGATGTGCACGCGTGAAAGAGTTTTTCCTTCGCGCTTGGATTCAATCAAAAATAAAAAGTTCACGACAACTTCGGTGGTTTGCTGAAACAATTTTGCCAGCCTTTGATTAATTCATCCGCAGTTAAATCCGGAGGTAAAGATGCTTTGGGAAAACTAAAAACAACTTGTTTCCCGGAAAGTCCGTGAATGCCAACCCTCTCATTTACCAATTCATCAATAAACCGCCATTTGATTTGAGTTTGCAACATTGGCGATGAAACAGTCAGCGACTCCGCGTCCCATAATAAAATTCGTTCTACGCCTGTTTTTTGATGCAAGGCTAGTGATTGTTGTTTGATATGACCCAAGGTTTTTGAACGCCAAAAAATTTGGCCCAGCCATCCCGATCCAAAACTATAACAAAAACCTGCCAAGCCTCCAATTGAAGCTATCCATGAAAAATTATAAGTCGTCGTGACACTGCCAGCAGAACTAGCTTTGGTTATTGCGTGGCAACCAGCAGAAAAAAGAATTGCAAAAAAAATCCCCAGAAGTATCGGAACACTCCATGTCATCCCGCGGAGTTTTGGAACACGCAAGATGGCTTGTTCCACAGCGAGTTTTTCCGCCATGTCACACGGCAATTGATATTCGATTTTTGTTTCCAAATTTCAACCCGCAAATTTCTTCGCTGCGATCGTCGCGTTGTGGCCGCCGAAGCCGAAGGAGTTGTTGATGATGGCGTTGACCTTCAGTTCACGCGCGGTATTCGGGATGTAATCCAGATCGCATTCGGGATCGGGAACTTGATAATTGATGGTCGGCGGAACGACGCCGTTTTTGATTGCGAGGGCGCACACGGCGGTTTCCACGGCGCCGGCGGCGCCAAGCATGTGGCCGGTCGCGCCTTTGGTGGAGCTGACGGCAAGTTTTTTGGCATGTTCGCCGAAAACGGCCTTGATGGCCTGCGTTTCCGCGATGTCGCCGACCGGTGTGGAGGTGCCGTGGGCGTTGATGTAGGAAATGTCGGACGGATTCAAGCCCGCGCCGCGCAAAGCCATTTTCATGCTGCGACTCGCGCCTTCACCGCCCGGTGACGGCGCGGTGAGATGATGCGCGTCGGCGGTGTTGCCGTAACCGGCGATCTCGCAATAAATTTTCGCGCCACGCTTTTTGGCATGTTCCAATTCTTCCAGAACCAGCAGCCCCGCGCCTTCGCCCATGACAAAGCCGTCGCGTTCCTTGTCAAACGGACGCGAAGCGTGCTTCGGGTCGTCGTTGCGTGTGCTCATGGCGCGCATGGCGCAAAATCCGCCGATGCCGACGGGAATGACTGTGGCTTCCGCGCCGCCGGCGAGCATGACTTGCGCATCGCCCATTTTGATCGTGCGCCAGGCTTCGCCGATGGCGTGATTCGCGGTCGCACAGGCGGAGCAGGTGGCGAAGTTCGGCCCGCGCAGGTTGAAATACATCGAGACCAGGCCGGAGGCCATGTTGGAGATCAACATGGGAATCATGAACGGCGACAATTTTCGCGGTCCGCGTTCGAGCAGGGTTTTGTGCTGCTCGGCCGTCGTTTGCAGTCCGCCGATGCCGGAACCGAGGAAAACGCCGATTTCATCGCAATTTTCCTGCGCGAGATCGAGGCCGGAGTCTTTCAGCGCCGACCACGCGGCATAAACGCCGAATTGCGAATAACGGTCGGTGCGCCGGATTTCTTTTGGCGATGGAAACGCGGGCGTGGGATCAAAATTTTTCACTTCACCGGCGATCTGCGTATCAAACGGCGACGCATCGAACGACGTGATCTTGTCAATCCCGCCCTGGCCGGCGATCAGGTTTTGCCAGAACGTGTCGAGATCGTTGCCTACCGGCGTGACGACGCCCATGCCGGTGACAACGATGCGACGGTCGGAATAGTTGTTTGCCATGGTGAAATCAAACGGGGCAGTTCGGGCTGTGTCCAGCCAAAACTGCCCCGACGCTCAAATTCAAATTACTTCTGCGCCTCTTCGATGTATTTGGTCACATCGCCGACGCTTTGGAGTTTTTCTGCCTGCTCATCCGGCACTTCGATGCCAAATTCTTCTTCCAGCGCCATCACCAACTCGACGGTGTCGAGCGAGTCTGCGCCTAAATCTTCGATAAACTTGGCTTCCGGAGTCACTTGATCCGGCTTTACGCCCAGTTGTTCGACGATGATGTCTTTTACCCGTTGGTCAATTGGTTTGTCTGCCATAGATATGTCTGTTTTCTATCTTAAAACCGGCCAGCGCGTCAAGCTCCGAATCTCAATTTTTCCCGAATGTAACTTTGGTTTTTCGCGCAAATTCAAAAAATTTAACACCATTTCACATCACCATGCCGCCATCCACCGTCAACACTTGGCCGGTCACATAACGCGCCGCCGGGCTCGCCAGAAACAAGGCCGCGTTGGCGATATCCTCGGCCGCGCCAAATTTGCCCAGCGGAATCTGCCGCAAGATGCTGCCCCTCAACTCTTCGTTCAATTCCGACGTCATGTCCGTTTCGATGAAGCCCGGCGCAATCGCATTCACCGTCACGCCGCGGCCGGCCAATTCGCGCGCGACCGACTGTGTGAACCCGATCAAGCCGGCCTTGCTTGCCGCGTAATTGCTCTGGCCCGGATTGCCGATCAAGCCGATGACCGAAGAAATGTTCAAGATCCGTCCCGCGCGCTGCTTGGCAAACGCGCGAAAAAACGCCCGCGTAAAATGAAATGCGCCCTTAAGATTCGTGTTCAAGACCGTGTCCCAATCCGCGTCGCTCATGCGCATCAACAAGCCATCGCGCGTCACGCCGGCGTTGTTCACGAGAATGTCCACTTTGCCGGCCTCCGCGAGAATCTTATCGGCGGCGGTGTTCACGGCGTTGCCGTCCGATACGTCCACGGCGAATGCCCACGCCTGGCGGCCCAGCGCGCGGATTTCAGCGGCGACCTTCTCGGAATTTTCCTGCGTGCGCGAGATAACGACGACGTCCGCACCTTCAGCGGCAAATTTCAAGGCGATCGCGCGACCGATTCCGCGCCCTGCGCCGGTGACAACAGCGATCTGATTGGCAAGTTGGCTCATAAATTATTTTCAGCCACAGATGAAACACAGATTGAACCCAGATTCAAGGCAACAAATTCCCTGACGATTTTTTATCTGCGTTTCATCTGTGAAAATCTGCGGCTAGCTTGAAAGCGCTTTTACCGTGGCTTCCAAACTCGCCACGTCCGCGACGTTCAGCATCTGCGCGGTTTTATCAATGCGCTTCATGAAGCCGCTCAAGGCCGTGCCGGGGCCGAGCTCGATGAACCGGGTATAGCCTTGCGCCAGCAACGCGCGCATGGATTCTTCCCAGCGCACCGGGGCGGTGACTTGTTCGACCAGCTTTGCGGAAATCTCCGCCGCACTGCCGTGCGCTTGCGCGGTCACATTGGAAATCACCGGCACACTTGGTGAAACCACCTTCACTTTCGCCAGTTCCGCCTGCAACTTTGGCTGCGCGCCAGCCATCAACGGCGAATGATATGCGCCCGCCACGGTGAGCGGCAGCGCGCGCTTCGCGCCTTTGGCTTTGGCGAGTTCACACGCCTTCACAATTTTTTCGGCTTCGCCGGAAATCACGATCTGGCCGGGGCAATTCAAATTTGCAAGCACAACTCCCGCGGTCGCGCAAACTTCACGCGTCGGCGTTTCGTCCAGGCCGATGATCGCGGCCATGCCGCCCTGGGTCGCGTCGCAGGCTTCCTGCATGAATTTCCCGCGTTGACGCACGACGCGCAATCCCTCTTCAAACCCCAGCGCGCCCGCCGCCGTCAACGCCGTGAATTCACCGAGCGACAAACCGGCGGTGGCGTCGAATTTCAGATTGGGCGCGTGTTCCTTGAGTAATTGAAACGCGACCCAGCTCACGAGAAAAATTCCCGGCTGCGCGTTTTCAGTTTTCGTCAGGTCAGCTTCCGGGCCGTTGAAACAAATCGCGGCGAGATCGCAGCCCAGCGCGGCATTGGCGCGGTCGAACCACGCTTTTGCCGGTGGAAATTTTTCGGCGAGGTCTTTGCCCATGCCAACGGCCTGCGCGCCCTGGCCGGCAAACAGAAGTGCGGTTTTGCTCATTTAGAAAATTTTAACCACAAAGCCGCAAAGACACCAAGTTTTGAAATAAATTTTTCTTTGTGCCCCGGGGTCTTGGTGGTTCAATCATTTCATGTTTTCACACGTTGTCATTTTCTGGACCGACGACGCCAAACCCGGGGCCGCTGATGAAATCATCGCGGGCGGGAATAGATTTCTGAAAAATATCCCCGGCCTGACGCATTTTCATATCGGCAAAATGGCCGGCAGCACGCGGCCGGTCGTGGAACAGACTTATCAAGTCGCGCTCAATACCGTCTTCACCAGCAAACAGGCGCAGGATGATTATCAAGTCCATCCGCAGCATCTGGAGTTCGTCGCGCAATACGTGAAGCCCTTCGTGAAAAAAGTCACTGTCTACGACTTTGAGTGAAACGAATGTTTGTCGCGCGAAAAACCTTTCCCGTCAAGCGCGCGGATGGAATTTTTTGTGGATGTCGCGCAGCCGGTTGCCGGTGACATGCGTGTAAATCTCCGTCGTGCCGATGCTCGCGTGGCCGAGCAATTCCTGGATCACGCGCAGGTCCGCGCCATGTTCCAACAGATGCGTCGCGAAACTGTGCCGCAGCATGTGCGGTGTGATGTTGCGGCCAGCCCCGGCGCGTTTAACGCGATTCTTGATCCGCAGCCAAAGCGTCACCGCCGCGAACGGCGTGCCGCGCTTCGTGAGAAAAACGTTCGCCGGTGATTTCGGCGTGACGAGCTTGGGCCGGCCAACCTCGATGAAGCGATTTATCGCGTCGATGGCCTTTTTTCCGACCGGCACGACACGCTCTTTGTTGCCCTTGCCGATGACATTAATGAAGCCGGCTTCAAGGTGCAGTTGTTCCAGCCGCAGATTTTTCAATTCGGACAAACGCAGACCGGAAGCGTAAGCCAGTTCCAGAATCGCCTGATCACATAAATTTTCAGGCGTTTCGGGATTTTCCGGCGCGAGCAGTTTTTTAATTTCGTCGTTCGACAAAGCTTTTGGCAATCGTTTCCACCGGCGCGGCAGCGAGAGGTTTTTCGCGATGTTCGCCGGGAGGATTTTTTCATTCTCGGCAAATCGGTAAAATGCCCGCAGCGCTGCGATTTCAAGATAAACACTTTCGCCGCTCAAGCGTTTCGTGGATTCCTTCGGCTTATCGGCGAGCGGACGCGCGCGCTCGTGTTGCAAAAATGCCATCAGATGCTTCAGTTCGACCGCTGGCCAGTCCGTGAGGTTTTGCTTTTCCGCCCACGCGGTGAATTTGCCGAGCAATGCGGCGTAAGTTTTCGCCGTGTTATCCGACTGCCCGCGCTCGTGGCGCAGGTATTGCAGAAAATCTTCGACGAGTGTTTGCATTGGTTTAGACTTAATTAGCCTTGAGCCTTAACCCTCTTCAAATGTAACCAAAAAAGAATTTATCCCTTCAAATCTGCCCGTCTCTGCTACGCATATTTTGTATCGCTTTTGACTTTTTGACATCTCTGTCACGACGTCCAACATGGCGAATGAACCGTCGTGCGCCTTTAGTTTCCAAGTTTCACCAGAACGCATGAGAGATAATTGGCGGGCAATATTCAAGCTTTTCGGCTTTGCAATTGCTTGAACACTGATCTTGTGTTCGTGTTGTTCAATCAGAAAGATGCAACCCCTATAATACCGCCCGATAAATAACGAATCACTTTTATTTAGCCGTAAAAGAAGTGCTTGAAGTGAAACACCGGCCTTGCGAGCAAAATTCAAAACGCTTTCTGGTGTAATTTCCTTCAAGCGCAGAAATTCATTCCGAAACATCGAACTTGGCAAAAGCAAGTGCGAGGCAAGTGTATTGCAGTTACGTTCCAAATTATCCAAGGCTGTTCGCCTACCACCAGAAGTGAATGTTTTTGCAAGTTGCGGCGGTTTTTTTGAAATGTCGTAAAAAAAGGTATGAGCTAATTCATGGGCAATCGAAAATCTCAACCGCGGATTCAACATCCTCACTTTTGATTCGCTATTGTATTGCTCCTTTAATTCTTTAGGTCTCCCACCATCAGAATTTAATAAGATTCTAAATCCTTCAGAATGGGTGGTGAGCATGGCATCAACAAGAAGCGGACAAAAATCCACCGAAGTAATCTTTCGCCCTTCTGCAATTTTGCAAAGTGGTATAGGGAACTCTTTTTTTGATACTCTACTTGCTAGAGCATCCATCTCGGACACTAGAGAGCGTAAAAGAGATGCGTTCTTGCTCGGTGGCATTGCCTAATCAAACCAAAATCTTTTTAAGCTCGCTGATTATTCGAACAGCCGGAGCGCGGTTATATTCGACTTTTTCGCCGGGTAAAAGAGAAAATTTGAATTTTTGGAGACGATTGGTAACACGCTCGATGCGTTCGAACGTCTCTCCGACTTGTGCGAGAAAAATAGGCCGATAATCCATCAGCTGCTTCCAATCATTTCTAGCAACATAAGGTTTGTATAAACCAAGAACTTCATCCAACTCTTTTTCCAGAACTGTGATTAAATTATTTCCGTTACGATTTGCCGCTGCTTGCCAGAGATCATCGCCAGCATCTCCGAAAATGGAGCTAAACGCGTGGGGGTTTTCTAGTTTTCTGAAATATGCCCTTTTTTGTTCAAGGTTTGTCTCAATAGCGGCGTGTTCGCCTGCATCATCAAGAAGTGATAGCGAGGCATACGGGTTGCCCATAAGCTTTAGCGCTGCTTGCACTTTTTCTGGCCGACTCATTGAATATCATTATGGCACGAATAATAAATGTATCAAGCTTCACCTTTTGGTGGCGAATTAAAGCTTCTTCCCCGTTAATTTCTCATACGCTTCCAAATACTTCGCGCTGGTTTTGGCGATGACAGCGTCCGGCAGTTGCGGGCCGGGCGGGGTTTTGTCCCAGTCGAGCGTTTCGAGATAATCACGGACGAATTGTTTGTCGAAACTTGGCTGGCCTTTGCCGGGCGCGTATTGGTCGGCGGGCCAGAAGCGTGAAGAATCAGGCGTCAGCACTTCATCGATCAAAATCAATTGGCCCTCGAACAGGCCGAACTCGAACTTTGTGTCGGCGATGATGATGCCGCGCTGGCGGGCATAATCGCGTCCGGCCCGGTAAATCTTCAGGCTCAAGTCGCGCGCCTGCGTGGCAAGCTCCGGGCCGGTGATTTTGCACGCTTCCTCAAATGAGATATTCTCATCGTGACCGGCCTCGGCTTTCGTTGACGGTGTAAAAATTGGTTCGGGCAATTCGGCGGATTCCGTCAAACCGGCGGGCAACTGGAGACCGCAGACAGTCTGCGATTTTTTGTATTCCTTCCAGCCGCTGCCGGAAAGGTAGCCGCGCACGATGCACTCGATGGCGAGCGGCCTGGCCTTTTTCACGATCATCGAACGGCGGGCGAGCTGTGCGGCGAACGGTTGCAGATTCTTCGGCAACGGATCATTCGCGCCCGCCAGCAGATGATTCGGCACGAGTGATGAAAATTTCTCGAACCAGAAATGGGAGATTTGCGTAAGCACTTCGCCTTTGCGCGGAATGCCATTCGGCAGGATGACGTCGAAGGCGGAAAGGCGGTCGCTGGCAACGAGCAGGAAACGGTCGCCGAGGTCGAAGACTTCGCGGACTTTTCCGGAGCGGACGTGTTTGATGCCAGGCAGATCGAGTTGCAAAATGGTTTCGTTCATGGCGCGGAAAATAAAGTCCGCAGGCTGAAGTTCAAAGTCCAAAGTGACGGAATGAAGTTTTGGACCGGCTGGGCAGGATCAAAATCTGCAAGGTTGAACCGTCTTAAACCAGCAAAACAAAATCCAGCCCGTTAATCTTGCCGCCCCCCGGCTTCCTCCGGCGGGCGCGGCGGGACGTGTTTGACGAGCAGCGGAATGCTCGCGCGCGAAACGTCGTCGAACCGCACGTCCACGGAATAAAGCCCGGCTTCGGGAAATTGCAGTTGCTGGATGCTCACGGTGAAGTTGCGCGTGACGAAATGCAGATCTTCCGGCAGCGCGACCTCGACGGGAATCTGCGGAAAATTCGGCATGATCGAACGTCCGTCGGCGTTGATGAAATTGATGGTGAGCGCGCGCCGGCCTTCGTCGCCGGGCGTGAAGGTGACGCGCAACGCGACGGCGCATTGCGGATGCACGGCGGGCAATTGATGTGTGATGATCGTGTCGAACGCGCCGAGCAGATTGAGCTTTTCATTTTCCACCGTCGCCGCGTCGCACAGCACAGCCACTTGAATGTTCATGCGCAGATTCTTCACCACGAATGGGCACGAATCAACACGAATGAAAAACGCCCCTCCCCGTGCAGACTTATGCCCTTGATATCCATCTGCAGTTTAACCGTCACTAAAACCTCCCGCTTGACATACATATAAATCCTATGTATAGTGTCCCTATGATTCGCAAAGAACTGGTCGCCGCCTCGGCGGAACCGCTGATTTTGTCACTGCTCGCGCAAGGTGAAAGTTACGGTTACGCCATCATCCAGGAAATCAAGGCGCGTTCCGACGGCAAGCTGCAATGGACGGACGGGATGCTTTATCCGGTGTTGCACCGGATGGAGCACCGGGGCCTGATCAAGGCGCGCTGGGGCGAAAGCGAGACGGGACGGAAGCGGAAATATTATTCGCTCAAAAAAGACGGCAAAACCGCGATGGCCAAACACCACGAACAATGGTCGCTGGTGCATTCCGTTTTGGCCGGCTTAAAAAAGGAAAGTTATGTTTAATCTCGAAGAACAAATTTCCGAATGGCGCAAGCAAATGCTCGCCGCCGGTATCAAATCGCCCGTGCCGCTGGAAGAATTGGAAATTCATCTGCGCGACGAAATCGAACGGCAGATCAAATCGGGATTGAATGAGCAAAAAGCTTTTGAGATTTCCGTTCAACAAATCGGCCCATCAAAGGCGCTCGGCAGTGAATTCAAAAAAGGTGAAAGGACATTTATGAAACAAACCATTGCCATGCTCTTGGCGCTCCCCGGCACGGTGCTGGGTGGCGGCATGATTCTGCCAGCGCTCGGTCAGTGGCGCGACCGGGGAGTGCTGCACCTTGGGCCGCTGTTGGTGGGAATTACGCTAGCAATCATTGCGGGTTGCGCGGTGATCCATGGCGTCAAAACATATCGAGGAGCACAAGGCAGGAAATTGATCAGCGTTTTTTTGATCGCCGCCGGAAGCTTTTATGTGGTGCCGCTCCTCCAGGCGTTCTTCATCTCAAAAGTTGATTTGACGGGATGGTTTTTTTGCGCCGGCCTCGCGGTGACCTCGATTTTGTTTTATGGCGGTTGTTTGTATCGCATTTGGCATTCGCCCGCGCCGGCCAGTTAACGAAGACTGATAAAAAACCGACTGGAACAATATGTTTGACCTCGAAAAATCCATCGCCGCTTGGCGCATACAAATGCTCGTCGCTGGAATAAAATTTCCTGTGCCGCTGAAAGAATTGGAAATTCATTTGCGCGAGGAAATCGAACAGCAATTACACAAAGGTATCGGTGCGCAAGCAGCATTCGATGCCGCCGTCAAGCAACTCGGTCATGCTGATGTGTTAAGGCAAGAATTCAAACAAGTCCGGCTTAACATCCGGTTCGTAAATTTGATTTTCTTGCGCGTGTATTGTTTCCTAGTCGCGCCGGCAGTGGTGTCATTGGTTTGGATTTTCCCCACAAACTCTGTGTGGCATTACGTGAGTGTGCCAGCCGTCTTGCCGATTGCGTTGTATATCGGAGGTCTTCCTTTTTTTTATCGGTGGTTATTTACTCGGACTCGGCAAAGCGGGCTGATGCGTGGGGTGTTACGCGTTGGTCCTGGGTTCGTGCAAATATGGAGCATACTTTTACTGTTGGGACAAGGGAGTTCAAATTCAAATCGGAAACGCTGCAGCAATGATTGGTTGCTCAGTTTATGCTTCCACTCTTGCGACATTATTGGCGTGCGCAAATTACGACCATGAACACGCCAAGGCACTAGCTGCCAGGCTGTTCATTAGCTGATTAGCGTTGACCGTGCCGCCAGAAACTTTTTCAATTCCTCCGCCGCCTTGCCGCCAAAGCCGGGAACTTCGGAAATCTGTTCCAGCGTCGCCATTTTCAAACGTTGCACGGAGCCGAATTTTTTCAGCAACGCCGCTTTGCGCCGTTCGCCAATGCCGGGGAATTCGTCCAGCACGCTCTCGGAAATTTTTTTGAGCCGCAACTGCGCGTTGTAACTGTTCGCCACGCGATGGCATTCATCGCGCACGCGCTGCAACAGTTTCACCGCCGGATGATCGAGGCCGAGCCGCAGCGGCGCGCTTTTCTCCGGCAGATAAATTTCCTCAAATTCTTTCGCCAAACCGATGATGGGAATTTTTTCAAGGCCGAGTTTTTTTAATTCCACACACGCCATGCCCAATTGTCCCTTGCCGCCGTCGATCAGAATCAAATTTGGAAACGAGGGTGGCAGATGGAGGATGGCGGACGGATTTGCACGCGTATGTCCACCTTCCATCTTCCGTCCTCCAGTTTCGTTTTCGCCACGGGCTTCACGCAGCAACCGCGCATAACGCCGCCGCACGACTTCCGCGATGCTGGCGAAATCGTCCTGGCCGGTAACGGTTTTGATCTTGAAGCGGCGATAATTCGCACGGTCAGGCCGTCCGTTTTTGAAGCTCACGAGCGACGCGACGGCGAACGTACCGCTGATGTTGGAGATGTCAAAACCTTCAATCCGCTGCGGCGGGGCGGGCAAACTTAAAATTTTTGCGAGTTCGACCAGATCATTTTGCGGATTGATCGCGAGCGGCAGATTGTAAGGGACACGCGCGAATTTTTCCGTTTTCTTCCAGGTGTCTTTCAGGTCGCGGATGAGATCGCGCAGGTCGGCGGCTTTTTCAAATTCATGCGCGGCGGCGGCGCGTTTCATCTCCGCTTCGAGGTCGCCCTGCATTTCGCGGCTCTGGCCTTCGAGAAAATTGCACGCGGCGGTGACCTGTTCGAGATATTGTTCGCGCGAAACGTTGCCTACGCACGGTGCCGTGCAGTATTTGAGATGCGCATAAAGGCAATGTTTGTAATCCGCCTCGCCGGGCGTGAACACACGGCAGCCGCGCAGATTGAATTGTTTCCGCGCGAGCGCGAGCGTGTTGCGCAGGGCGCCGGAATTCACGAACGGCCCGAAGTAGCGCGCGCCGTCGTCTTTTTTCAAGCGCGTGAAAGTGAAATTGGGGATCGGGTCGTTGAGGTTCACTTTCAACATTAAAAATCGTTTGTCGTCGCGCAGGCTGATGTTGAAGCGCGGCTTGAATTCCTTGATGAGCTTGCTTTCGAGCAGCAACGCTTCGGGTTCGCTGCGCACGGTGTGGACGTCGAAATCACAGATCGCCTCGACGAGCGCGTTGAATTTCAGATCCCAGCCCAGTCGCCGCGACGGATGAAAATACTGGCTGACGCGTTTGCGCAGGTTGAGCGCCTTGCCGACGTAGATGACCGTGCCGAAGCGGTCTTTGTGCAGATACACGCCCGGCTTGTGCGGGACGGCGCTTAATTTTTTGCGAATATGTTCCGACGCGGCCATCAATCAAAAGTTTCCCGCAAAGGCCCAAAGGCGCAAAGCGTTTTTTACCGCGGCTGGACCCGGATCTTTATCCGGGTCCAGCCGCAGTCAGTTTCTTTTTCCAAATTCGGGTTCCAATGGGATTCTGGCCGCGACCCAAAAGCTGGGAATCGTCGCCAGAATGACCCACACGAAAAAATGTTGGTAGCCGAGCTGCTGTTGCAGCCAGCCGCTCCATAATCCCGGCAGCATCATGCCCGCTGCCACGAAACCGGTGCAGATCGCGTAATGCGCCGTCGGATGTTCGCCGCGCGCGATATAAATCATATAAACCATCAAGGCGGTGAAGCCAAAGCCGTAACCAAATTGCTCCACCGCCACACCTGTGCCGATGGCGGGAACACTCGCCGGCTGCACATAAGCGAGCCAGATGAAAACTGCGTCCGGCAAATGAATTGCCAGCAGCATCGGCCACAGCCAGGCTTTCAAGCCGCGCCGGGCCACAACCAATCCACCAAGCAGCGCACCGAAAATAAACGCGATCAAACCGGCGGTGTTATAAACGAAACCGACCTGCGTCGTCGTCAGGCCCAGCCCGCCGGCGGCACGTGGATCGAGCAAGAACAGTTGGGAGATCTTCAGCAATTGCGCTTCGCCAAGCCGGTAGAGCAGCAAAAACAGCAGTAAAGTGATGATTCTCGGTTTGCGGAAAAAGGCGCTGAAAGTGACCAGGAAATCTTTGAAAAACCGGGTGCACGAATCTTCACCGGCTGGCTGGTCAATGACCGGGCGCGGCAAAACCCAACGATGATAAACGCCGAGGCATAAAAAAATGCCGGCGGCCAACGTGAACACAATCGTCCACGCTAACGCAAAATTGCCGGTGCGCCTTTGCAGTTCACCCGCGAGGATCACCAGTCCGCCTTGCGCGGAAATTTTGCCGACGTTGAAGCATGCGCTGCGAAAGCCGATAAAAAACGACTGCTCGCGTTCGGTCGTCGCCAGCAGATAAAACCCGTCCACCGCGATGTCATGCGTGGCCGAGGCGAACGCCACCAGCCAGAACAACGCCAGGGTGATCTGGAAAAAATGCGGCGCGGGAATCGCCAGCGCCAGGCCCGCCAACGCCGCGCCGGCAAACAATTGCAGCGTCCAGATCCACAACCGGCGCGTTTTAAGGATGTCCACCGCCGGACTCCACAGCGGTTTGATGACCCATGGCAAATAAAGCAAACTTGTGTAAAACGCGATGTCCCGGTTCGACACGCCGAGGTTTTTATAGAAGATCACCGAGACCGACATCGCCAGCGCGTAAGGCAACCCTTCCGCCAGATAAAGCGTCGGCACCCAGAACCACGGTGATTTTTTCCCGGCCATCTTAATTTTTTATGGCGTGTTGCGGCATCGCAAAACCTTAAAACGCGCCGCCAGCGAAGGAAATTGTTTTCTTCGCCGCCCCGCGCCACAATAACCGCGTGATTGGCGCATTTCTCAACGCCTTCGGCATTCTGGCCGGCGCCTTGTTCGGCCTCGCGCGCCACCAGCCGCTGTCGGCGCGGACGCAAAACTTTTTCAAAGCCGGGCTCGGCGGGTTGGCCGTTCTGGCCGGCCTGCATCTGGTCTGGTTGAGCATCAACGGGACCTTTCTATCCGCCGGGAAACAACTCTTGCTCGCCGGGCTGTCCGTCGTCCTGGGCAACTGGCTCGGCAAACTGCTGGGGTTGCAAAAATTTTCCAACCGCGCCGGCCGCTACGCCGCCAGCTTGCTCACCGCCGCGCAAAAAAATCCGCCCGGCAAATCCGCCGGGGGTTTGGTCGCCGTGACGATCCTTTTTTGCGCCGCGCCACTGGGGATCATCGGGGCGGTGACGGACGGCCTGTCCAATTATTTTTATCTGCTGGCGCTAAAAGCCGTCATGGACGGTCTGGCGATGATGAGTTTCGTGAAAATATTCCGCTGGCCGGTCGCGCTCGCCGCGATTCCGGTTCTGGCCTTTCTCAACGGCTGCGCACTTGCCACCCATTCATATGCCGCACCATTTTTGGATGCGCATCATTGGACAGATTCGGTCAATGCCGCCGCGGGCCTCGTGGTTTGTGCGACCGCGCTCGTGATTTTGGGGATTCGCCGCGTGGAACTGGCAAATTATCTGCCCGCGCTCGTCCTGGCGCCGCTGCTCACCCGGCTGTTCCATTGAAATTATTTGAAAAAACGGCGGTCTTGAAATAAACTGTCACGTGCCGAACAAGCGAAAACCATCAGCCCATCAAAGGCAAATCCGTTTCTTCACCTTCTTTTTTGGTGCCATCATGATTACCGTGCTCATCACGGTGCTGTGGTTTTTGAACCGGAGCGGCGTGCTGCATCACTGAATCAGCCCGCGTTTTCGCAGCAGCGCCGCCAGCGCCCGATCCATCAGGAAATCCGCCAGCGGCCGGGTGGCTTCGTCAAGCGCAGCCACGGTGGTTTGCAACTTTTTCAGATCACCTGACCCGCTTTCCGGGTTTTCCGCCGCCAAAACCATTTCAACTTCACGCACCGCCGCTGCAACTTTTTCGCGGCCATCGTTTTCAAGCTCCTCCGCGCAGGTGGCGAGCGCGTGGCGCGTAGCGGTCAGAGTTTCGTTCGCCTTCAACTTCGCCTCGATCCAGCGGCGCGCCGCCAAATCTGCGAACGCGTGTTCGACCGATTCCTCGACCATTTTTTGCACCGCCGCATCCGCCACATCCACGGCTGATTTCAGCTCCACGATTTTTTCCTGGCCGGTTTTGGTGTCGCGCGCCAGCACCTGCAAGATCCCGTCCGCATCGATCTCAAATTGCACGCCGACCCGTGGCACGCCGCGTGGCGCCGGCTCAAACCCGATCGTGAATTTTCCCAGGCTCCAGTTGTCTTTCACGCGCTCACGCTCGCCTTGCAAAACATGGATCAGCATCAAGCGTTGACCATCCATCGCCGTCGTGAACAATTCACCCGCTTTCACGGGAATCGTCGAATTGCGCGGGATCAAAACGTTCATCAGCCCGCCAAAGGTTTCCAGGCCGAGCGACAACGGCGTCACGTCCAGCAGCAAAACATTTTTGAAACCGCCGGCCAGAATCTCCGCCTGGATCGCCGCGCCCAGCGCGACCGCTTCGTCGGGGTTTTGCGACGTGTTCAATTGCGGCCCGCCGGCCTTGTGAAATTCCGCGCCGAGGCGGATCCCGCCGCGCGTTTCCTCAAATTCCGCGCACCCGAAAAGTTCGCCGACAAATTTTCGCGCCAACGGCATCCGGGTCTGGCCGCCGACCAAAATGACCTGATCCAGATCTTTGGCTTCCAGTTTCGCGTCGGCCAGGGCGCGCAGACAATGCGGCCGTGTCCGCGCGATGATATCGCGCGTCAAATTTTCCAATTCCACGCGCGTGAGTTTGTAGCTGAACGAAAAATCCGGGGCAAGAAATGGCAGCGAAATTTCAACTTCCGTTTCCGTGGACAATTGGATTTTCGCCGCTTCAACCGCCTCACGAACACGGGACAAAAATACTGGATCATCGCCTGCCAAAACGCCAGGGCGCCAAGGCACGGATTCGGATTTCTCTTCTTGGCGCCCTGGCGCCCTGGCGTGAGAAAACTCAGCTTCAATTTTTTTGACCAAAAAATCCACCAGCCGCCGGTCCAGATCATCCCCGCCGAGGCGCGTGTTGCCATTCGTGGCGAGCACCTGAAAAACGCCTTCGTTCAATTCCAGGATCGAAAGATCAAACGTGCCGCCGCCTAAATCATAGA
>Ga0206850_10154_pt1 | contig 21630 bp, 24 predicted proteins | sample Alteio_BWOrgCont_16_FD_152885 | JGI IMG/M metagenome (GOLD analysis project Ga0206850, IMG submission 152885) | Enriched cells from forest soil in Barre Woods Harvard Forest LTER site, Petersham, Massachusetts, United States -... | ecosystem: Environmental > Terrestrial > Soil > Temperate forest >...
TGGACAATCAGCTGCGCCGCGGCGTTCGGCGCGAGCGGCCCCTTATCGTGTACGATCCTGTCGAGCGTTGGCCCGGGGACATACTCGGTCACAACGAAGTTTGTGCCTTGCCAGTACCCGATATCGAGTACCCGGGCGACGGCGGGGTGATTCACCTTTGAGGCCGCGCGCACTTCGTGCATGAAGGCCTTGAGGATGGTCGGGTCAGACACGCGATCAGTCGGCAACACCTTGATGGAAACCAGTTGGTTGGTTTCGGTGTCCTCGGCCTTGAACACCATCCCCACTCGGTCCTGGCGGATGCCATCGAGGATCTTGTATTGACCCAGAACGAACCCCTGGGTGCGGCCGTTGAGTAACTGCATGGCCTGGAACTTGGTCAGCAATTTTTTGCGGACCAGGAGCGAGGCCACTTGGATCGGTTCGGCAGTGGATGGGTCAACATTCGCTTCGGCAAGCACACCGATCAAGTCGTCTGGGGTAAGCAGACCACTTTTGCGAACGGCTTTGAGGAATACGGAATGAAGATGAGGCAGGCGGGTGCTGGTGGGCACGGGGCAACTCCAACCGAATTGGGCGACATCAACTGGAGATTAGTTCACAGTGGGCAGCTTGGACGGAACCCGCGACAAATTCGCAACTCTTCATATAGGCATGTCACGAAAACATGTGTCAGGGGAATCTAATTTCGCATCGGGCGTGAAATGACCTGCGCTAGTCGAGGCTCGAAAGGTGAGATTGGGTCGAGATCGGCGCACAATTTTCAGTCGCCAATGAATCTGTTGAGGTCCAACAGGGGCGGAGGTCATGGAACGTGGCTCGTGTAGCGCAGGGCGAGAACACCACTCGTGCTATCACGTCGTTTGTCAGGACAAGGCCCATAGCTTCAACAGTTACCCAGCATCGACACTCAACCGCGTAACTTCTATGGAAAATGAGAAACGATCAGGGGTCTTCGAGCGCCCACTTTTGTCCAAAGGGTGCGTTTGCGTCAGGTTCGCCCAGCAATTTCCTGCCATCGAGGAACCCACCGCGAAGACCAAGAGTGAGGGGGATCGGGAGCCTGCCACCATCCTGCGTCAACTTGGCGATGATCGTCACGTTCATGTGTGAGCGATGGCGGTCTTCGAGTTGAATCGAGAGTTCGCGAGGGTGTATGGGAAAGTTCCACCCGCGATTGTGAGTGTGCAGAGGCGCGGGGGCATAACGGGAGCAAATGCAAGGGGTATCACTACTCCCGGAAGAAACCGCTGCCAGATATTCTGAGGAATAATGCTCAAGTATGATCCCGTATCCACAAGGCACTGGCAAATACCATACGCACCAGCGCCTGGAGATGGAGCCAGTACGCGGAGAAAGTTCGCATAAGTAATCAGTCGCAACCCAGGCAGTGCTATCGAGCTACCATCAGGTCGCGCGGCCGCGATGATGTGTGATGGATCGGTGTGATCGAGGTACAGTTGAAGAGCCTTGGGCACAGGCAATTCCAAATCAGTAGTCGGAGAGGGGAACGAAGTACCCAACAAGGCGAGCGTTGCACAGGTCTGGTTCGGCAGTGACCACGCGGCGATGGAGTTCCTCGGGGTCGTCACTGACCCCAAGAATGCGGCCCTCTGTCGCAAGGATGTGGTCGCCGACCTTCACCTGAACATTTCCATTCTCGATTTGTTCGCGAATCCAGTCGAGTAGCTGGATGCGGGCCTGGATGTCATCCTGCGAGCCAAAACCAGGATAGTTGGGCACGGTATCGCCAGTTGTGGGTATGGCTACTGATGGGTTTGCTGACATCATCTGATCCCTCCGTAGGCCACTCTATTATCCTCGATTTGATCGCTTCAGGGAATCCAATTGGTATCTGGGCCGATGGCGATACAGAACTCGGCCAGCAGCTTCGCAGCGTTCGTCAAGTCTTCCAGATGGATCACTTCAACCGGGCTGTGCATGTAGCGGTTCGGGATGCCGATGAGCCCACATGCCACACCTTCCCGACTGATTTGAATGGCGTTGGCATCAGTCCCGGTGGCGCGCGGAACACCGCGGATTTGGATGGGGATGCTGTGGGCTTTGGCCGTTTCTTCGAGCAGATCGAACACGCGCGGACTGATGTTCGGGCCGCGGAACAACACCGGCCCGCCGCCGCACTTCGTATCCCCCACCTGCTTCTTGTCGTTGCCGGGCGTGTCGGTCGCATGGCATACATCCACGGCAATTCCCACCGTTGGGTTGATGGCATAAGCAGCCGTGGTTGCACCTCGAAGGCCGATCTCTTCGGCAACCGTCGAGACACCGTAGACTGCTGCCCGAAGCGATCGGCCGTGCAGCAATCGCACCGCTTCCATACACACCCACAACCCCACCTTGTCATCCATTGCCGGGCTTGCCGCCAGCCCGTTGCGCAGTGGCCGGTAGCCGAGCGCGAATGTGAGGGGATCACCGCAACGCACGAGCGATTCCGCTTCCTCCTTGTTCTTGGCTCCGATATCGACCCATACGTCGGTGAAGTCAGGTACGCGATTTCGCTCCTCCGTCTTCAGGAGGTGAATGGCTCGACGGGCCACCACTCCCGCGATGGGACCATCTTTCCCCCACACCGTCAGATATTGACCGAGCAGGATTTGCATGTCCCAGCCACCGATCGGTTGAACATACAGAAATCCTTCCGCGTCGATGAACTGTACCATGAGTCCGATCTGATCGCAGTGGCCCGCAAGCATGATTCGGGGTGCATCGGCGTGCTTCACCTCGGGCAACCGGGTAGCAAAGACATTACCGTGCCGGTCGGTGGTCAATTCGTCAGTGAATGGCTTGACCCACTCCCGGACAACTTGCTGGATCGGTTGCTCAAACCCGGATGGGCTCGGTGTTTCCAGCAGAGCCTTGAGAAACTCGTGAGACGTATGCTCCATATCAACCTCAAATAGTATTTATCTATTGATTTCAAGAAGACAGTATTTATCCGCAGATTTCACAGATTGTAAAACACCATTCAGAATTGTCTTTTGTTTTATAATCTGTGTAATCTGTGAAATCTGCGGATAAATGATCTGTACCCGGCACTCAGTGTCTGAAATGCCTCACGCCGGTGAATAGCATGGCGAGGCCGCGTTCATCGCACGCGGCGATGCTATCGGCATCCTTCACCGAGCCGCCGGGCTGGATGATTGCAGCGACGCCTGCCGCGGCCGCGGCATCGACGTTATCCCGGAACGGGAAGAACGCATCCGACGCCAGAACCGAGCCTTTCACACGATCGCCAGCCTTACGAATTGCAATCTGCACCGAATCGACACGCGACATCTGACCGGCTCCGACACCAACCACATGTTGACCGCTCGCCAGGACGATCGCATTCGATTTCACATGCTTGCACACGAGCCACGCGAACCACAGAGCATTGAACTCTTCCTCAGTCGGTTTGCGTTTGGTAACGACCTTCCAATTGTCGGGATCATCGGCCCCGACATCACGCGACTGTATCAATAACCCACCATCGACGCGGCGATAGTCATGCCCCTGTGGAAAACCGGACAAGGGTCCGGTTTTCAGAAGGCGGACGTTCTCCTTCCAGCCCTTGAGGGCATCGAGCGCGTGTGGTTCGTAATCCGGAGCGATGACGCATTCGATGAACCGCTTGGCCTTGGGGTCCATGAGGGCTGAAGCGGTGTTGGCATCCACGGGACGATTGAACGCGAGAATGCCGCCGAACGCGGACTGGGGATCGCCGCTCCAGGCGAGTTGGAAGGCATCGGCGAGGGTGGATGCGACTGCGGCCCCGCACGGATTGTTGTGCTTCACGACAACAGCAGCGGGACCGGGGAACTCGCGAACGAGGTTCAGTGCGGAATCGAGGTCAAGAATGTTATTGTAACTCAGCTCCTTGCCGTGGAGTTGCTCCGCGCTGGCAATAGAGGGGCGGTTCAGATCGGGTTCAACGTAGAACGCTGCGTTCTGGTGTGGGTTTTCGCCATATCGTAGCGACTGCTTGAGATCGAAGAACAACTCCACCTCATCATCCCATTCCGGTTCGCTACCGTCTTCGTCATTGCCATCATCGCCGTCTTCGTCGTCATCCACGAGTGGTATCAACCCGAGGAAATACTCTGCGATGGCCGCATCATAGTCGGCGATTCTCTGGAATGCCACGAACGCAAGCTGTTGCCGGTATTCGCGCGTGAGTTGACCATTGTTGGACTTGAGATTCTGAAGGCACTCATCGTACAGCACAGGATCGACGATGACTGTCACCGACTCGAAGTTCTTCGCCGCCGCACGAATCATGCACGGGCCGCCGATGTCGATATTCTCAATCGCCACGGCCTCGGTCACGTCCGGTTCCTCGACCGTCTCCTCGAACGGATACAAGTTGCAGACCACGAGGTCGATTTCCGGCAGGTTGTGTTCGGCGAGCGTTTGCATGTGTTCGGGTTTGTTCCGTTTCGCCAAAAGTCCAGCGTAGATGGATGGGTGAAGCGTCTTCACCCGGCCATCAAGGATCTCCGGGAACTTCGTGAGTTCGGCGATGTCCTTGACCGGCAGCCCGGCATCGGCCAGGGCTTTGCGGGTGCCACCCGTGGCAATCAGTTCGACGCCAAATTGTGTCGTTAACTCGCGGGCGAAGTCCACGAGCCCGGTCTTGTCGGATACGCTCAGCAACGCACGGCGAATGGGACGCAGCATGAATCACCAATTTCAGTGTTCAGTGTTCAGTGTTCAGTGTTCAGTGTTCAGTGTTCAGTGTTCAGTGTTCAGTGTTCAGTGTTCAGTGTAGATATTGAAACCTCGTTGGCGGTGTCTGAAGGATTTACTGAAAACTGAACACTGAACACCGGGCACTATTTGCCGATCTGAACCACCCGGCCAACGCGACGGGCGCTAATGCCCTCAGGGAAGTCTGCCGCTGGAAGGTCGCCGTGAGCAACAGCCACCAATCGAGTCCAGTGATCGGCGGTCATATCGCTTGTCGGCCAGCCCTCCCGATGCCAGAGAAGTCTGAGCAGTTCCCGCACCCGATAGTGGTGGGCGGCAGCGAGTTTCGTTGCATCGAGGATGAGACGATTACCAGCTCGCGGCAGCTCAACTTCACTGACGAATCGCTTGGCATCTGCTTCCAGCACCTCGAATGCTTCACCTGCCTGTGAGGCGAGTTGCCCGAGCGCGGTAACAATGGCAGGATTAAACGTCTTGAGGAGCGGCAGAAGTTCATGACGAAGGCGATTGCGAATGAACCGTGGGTCCGCGTTGGAGGAATCCTCGCGGAAGGACTGGTTCAGCGATACAAGATACTCAATCACATCGGCCCGTGTGACGGTGAGCAAGGGGCGGACAATTTGTTGGTGAGCGGGGGGCGTTAGCCCCCTGATCTGTTGAATCCCCCGTAGTCCCTGCAATCCCGTGCCGCGAATCAATCGATGGAGAACGGTTTCCGCCTGATCGTTAACCGTGTGGCCGATCGCGATCCAACCCGCTCCGACTTCGGCGGCCAACTCAGCGAAGAATTCGTACCGCACTTGCCGGGCAGTTGCCTCCAGGTTTGCTCCGGTTGCCGCCATCGCGACATCAATTACCTTCACCCGAAAAGGAAGGCCAAGTTGAGCGGACAATTCCCGAACAAACGCCTCATCCCCATCCGACTCCGATCCACGGAGTTGGTGATTGATGTGGGCAACAGTGAGCGTTCGCGGGTAAACAGTCTGCAAGGCGCGGAGCAACGCAACGCTGTCCGCTCCACCGGACACCGCTACCACGCCCGGAGCCTTTCCGCTCGCCAGGGGGGTCATGAAACGCCGGACTTCCCGTAATGCCCGCATCACGCTATTCGATCTCTTTCGGGTACAATGATGCCGTTCATCGTGACCAATTGACTGCCGGGGTAAAAGCCCGTTTTCACCAAAAATCCTCTTGCAGCATATTTCATGGGAGGCTATGCGTGCGACCCGAGCATAACGACAACAAGCTGAACGAAGCCTCCACTCTTCGCGAGACTGGGTCGAACCCGCGGATTACGCGGTTTGTCCGGATGAGCTTGTTGGTAGTGGGGGGACTACTCGTTGGGATCTTTGCGATTGCGTTCTGGCTGAATCCCTACGATTCAGACGGAAAGCCGCGGCGAATGGCAACGCATACACAACTGGGAATGCCACCGTGTAACTTCGTTCTCCTGACCGGGAAACCATGCCCGGCGTGTGGAATGACGACCAGCTTTTCCCTGCTCGTTCGTGGCGATGTCTCTGCCTCAATGCGGGCGAACTGGGCAGGAACGCTAATCGCCGGGTTGTGGGCTCTGACGATGGTTTGGGCCATTGCGGGGGGAATTGCGGGACGGCCACTTTTCATCCCACAAGGCAAGGGTGAATTGATCCTCACGATTACTGTCGGAATTGTTCTCGCGTTAATGTTGGTGCGGTGGGGAGTGGTATTGTTGACTTGAAAGGATTCAGGTTGTGAGACGGTGAGGTTGTGAACTGGTGGAAAACCGCGGAGGCTGTTCTGGCCTTTGCACCACCTCTCAACCCAACAATCTCACAACTCCAATGGGGGTTCACGGATGAGCCAGAACCAGGCAGGCAAATGGGCACGCCGCGCGGTGTGGCTTACTTTTGCGGCGGTACTCACGATCGGGTGTAGCCCTCTTTCCACTATTGCATTCCTATGGGGGGACGCCCCCGTCAAACCCGCGGAATATCCTCTTGAGTATAAGGACGGTCCGAGGAAAGGTAAGGAGGTTGTGGTGGCGTTGTTTATCTCCAGTGCCCCCGGAATCGGTCCTGTGTTCGCGGGGAGCGAAGGGAAACTCGCATTCGACATCGCCAAGAAACTCCCCGAGATGGCCAAGGAAAACAAGCCGCCACAGAAACTGGTGGTTCTCGATCCGGCTCTGGTGAACAAGTTCAAGATGAACAACCCAAACTGGAAACTCATGCACTCGAGCGAGTGGGGCAAGAAACTCAATGTCGATTTCGTCCTCGATATTCACCTGGAAAAGATGTCGCTATATCAGCCGGGCAGCCTCAACATGTACTACGAGGGACAGGCTGACGTTACCGTTGACGTCTACGATGTAGAGGCTGGACCCGGGGAACCGAAATACAGCTACGTTCACCCGTTCAAATACCCGCATACCGGGATACTCCCTACGGATTCGATTCCACAGAACCGCTTCAAGCAGGATTACCTGGAACACCTCGCTGCCGAACTGGCCATGAAGCACGTCTCGCACAAGGTGGACTCTGGAATTGCTGAAGAAAAGTAATTTGACAGGGACGAAGGTTTCCGTGGCGGGCACCGCGGAAACCTTCTCGGTATCCAGATGCCAACGCTCACCAACCTTTCCGGGGGGTTCACGGATGAGCCAGAACCAGGCAAGCAAATGGGTGCGCTGCGTGGTGTGCTACATCCTTGCGGCGACACTCCCAATCGGGTGCAATCCGTTTGCCACCCACAGGATTGAGGTCTACAGAGACGAGCAGCCCATCAAGCCCGCGGAATATCCACTGACCTACAAGGACAAGCCGAAGAAGGGTGAGGAGTTTGTGGTGGCGGTGTTTGTCAGCAGTACACCGGAAATCCGCAAGGAGTTCGATGGGATTGAAGGGCAACTCGTTTCCGACACCGCCAAGAAACTCCAGGAGATGGCCAGAGAAAGCAAACAGAAGCTGGTGGTCCTCGATCCTACTCTGGTAAACAAGTTCAAGAAGAAAAACCCGACCTGGAATCGCATGCACCCGAGTCAGTGGGGTGTGGAACTGGGGGTCGATTACGTCCTCGATATTCATCTGAACAAGATGTCGCTTTACCAGCCCGGTAGCTCAAACCAAATCTATGAAGGGCAGGCTGAGGTTGCCGTTGATGTCTACGATGTGGGTGTTGGAATCGCGGAACCGAAGTACCACTACATTGACTCGTTCAAATACCCACAAACAGGGGTTCTCAATGCGACCTCGATCCCAGTAATCCGCTTCAAGTTTGACCTCCTGGACCACCTCGCTGCCGAACTGGCCTTGAAGCACGTCGAACACAAGGTGGACTCTGGAATTGCTGAAGAAAAGTAGTTCCGTGGATCGCTCGCGCTTGGCTCTCACCAATCAACCGAGATCGGTGAGGATGAACCTCACCGACCTTTCACGCTATTTCCTGTCGTGGTACAACTCTTCCATCCGTCTGCGGGGGGCAGCGCCACCCTGCGGCGATACGCCGCGGTCGGGAATTGCCGGTCAGCTACAGGTTCGTCACATCACCCCGCTGTGTGGAAGCGGGGTGCATGCGCCGATCGGCGCGAAAGTGGCCCCCGCAGACGGACCTTTACAGGAGCCAGGGGATTTATGGCTGGGCGGCGAAGCTGAGAATTGCGGAAAGCTTGTACCCTCAGGCCGCCAAGCAAAATTCAGCTGCAAACATACTGTTTATGCCCTTTCCCGTAATGATGCTCCTGTCTCCTCCTTACCGTAGCGAGTCCAATATCTCCATCCGCATGGCTGACAGGGCCGGGACGAGGCCGCCGAGGCGGCCCATGATGAGCGTGAAGAGCATCCCGGCAGCGAGCGTCTGAGAATCCACGATGAATTTCAGAGCAACACTTTTTCCACCGCCCTGCCCACCACTCAAACTACTCGTTGCTTCAAAGAAATTGGCGAACAGACCCAAAGCACATCCCAGAGCACCGCCAACCGCCGCAATCAACAACGACTCGATCATGAACGAGATCAGAATTTGCCACCGTTTGAATCCCAGGATGCGCAGAACACCGACTTCCTTAATCCGCGCGGCAATTGAGGCAAACATCGTGTTCATCACACCGAATACACCACCCACCGCCATCACGACCGCAATCATCACGATCCAGAACAGGAATTGCTCGTTTGTTTTGGTCAATTCCTTGTAGTAATCCGGCTCGGAATATGCCTTGAGTTTGACCTCGTTGTACTGGTACTGAAGGAAATTCGCCATCCCACGCGATGCGGCCTCGTTGTTATCTTCCATCCGGATGACGAGGGTGGTGTATTTGTTTCCCTTCCCAGTTCCCTGGACCACAGTGTTGTTCTCGCCTGTCCAAATCTCGGAGCCGTAGGTGGTGCCCTGCGTCTTCATGATCCCAACCACCAACCATTTATCATCCCCCAACTCAAACGTATCCCCCACTGTCAGCCGCGCTTTGCCGACATCCGGCCCAAGTGTGGCCGCAACACCCTCGCCAATCACGCAGGCAAGATAGGGTCTGCCATCGCGCTCTTCGACCGATCGCGCATCGAACCACTTTCCGCCGGGATAGAGGTCCATGTTGTGAACCGCGGCGGCAAGGGAAACATCCTTGAGCGCCCGCACCTGGAGGAATCGTCGTCGCTGCGGTTCTCCGGGCTGCGTTGGGACAGGCTGATTCATCACCAGATACGCCTCGTAACTGACGAGATACGGTGCCTTGTTCCTATTGGTCTCCGAGGCATCGGCCGGGAGCAGCACTGCCTTTCCATCGGCCCCGGGAAGTGGCTTGCCGTTCGGTCCGAGCTTGACTCGCTGAACGCCAACCTCCTTTGGCAACGGACGGTTCTTTTCGTCTCGCGAGATCCTGATCCGCTCGACGTTGTTCACGTCCGAATATCCAAGGTTACTGAACAGTTCATCCGTCGAGCCTTCCGACAACACCATGACGTTACCCGGAATTCCTGTGTTTTCGTTCAACTTGTACATGCCATTCACAAACGCCAGCAACACGATCACCAGGGCAATCACCACGGTAAAAACAACCGCCGTCAGGATGGTGTCTCGCTTTCGGACCCAGAGATATCGGAGGTTGTAAGCGAGCGGAACCTTGCCAATGAGCAGGAGGAGCGCGAGGTCCGTGGCATAGACAAGCAGGAGAACGAACGGCCAGTGCTGGATGAGAGTTGTTGGAAGGACCGTCCACACTGGCTTCGCGAGCAGTGGACTGAGTGCGGAATCCTGCATGATCTTGAGCTTCGGCGAGTTGAGTGTCCGGTCGGCGAGTTCTTGATCGACTTGTGCCAGATCTGCCTCGTTCCCGGCTCGGAGGAATGGGTCTGCGTTTGGCCGGGAAACAGCCTCCTGGAGTCCTTTGTGCTTCTCCATCAGCTCCGATGGCGTGAGCCACTGCTTGCTTTTGGGGAAATCGGCTGGCTGTTGATCGTCCGGCATGAGATCGGTGATCGAAAGGCCAAGAATCTTCTTGGCGAGTGTGGCGAGTTGGCCGCCTTCTGGAAGTGGAAGTCGACTGACTACCTCGATCGAGAACGCGAACAGAGCAATGAGAACGATTAATCCAGACGCCACGGCGGACAATCGCCGGAAAAGTCGTCCCCACCGGGATTTCGTGGGGCGAACAGTGTCGGTCAAGACGGCCTCGTTCGGAGACACCGCGGGCAGTGCAACCAGCATCGCTGCGAGTGGGAGAACGGAGAACCCGATTGTGAACAGGGTGCCGATAAAGCTGATGAGAGAACGCCCAAACCTTATTACCTGTTTCACCAGGCGCAGAAACAGGCCAGGACCAGCCGATCCCACGACATGGGAGCTTTGGGAAATGGTGTTCGATACGGCAGCAGTCATCGGATTAGCCTCTCAGGGTTTACCCCTGGGAATCAGAACCCCAACTCGCAATCAACTCTCACGCCACCTTCGCAAACACCTCGGCAACCTTGACGTTCTTGGCAGATAGCGCTGGGCCGAGACTGCCAGCGATGGAGACAACCGCCCCCAGGAGCGGTCCGTAGAGTAATGTTTTTGCTGGGACGAAGAATGCGCCAAAAAACGCGAGTTGGAGTTTGAACGAGCCGATCATGAACCACGCCAGCAATGTACTCATCTCACCGGCCAGCAATCCAACCAGGATCGCTTCACCGAGTACCAGGACCATAACGTGTCGAGGTTGGAACCCGAGAACCTTGAGAACGGCCATCTCGGTTCGCCGCTCGCGGACGCCGATACTGATGGCATTGGCGATCACCAGACACATGATCGCCACCATCGCGGGCGACATGACGTATTTCATCCCGAAGAGGATGTCTTTGAGCGACTCGATCCAGGTGCCAATCCCGCTGGATTCGGTTTCTAGTTTGACCTGGGGCGTGTTGAATTTCCCGGTGTCATTAACCATCGCGCTGAGTCGCTCGAACGCTTCTTTGTTCGGCAACTTCACCCAGATCAGATTGATGCACTTCTCAGCCATCGGGTGTGGATCGCCCGTCTTACTCTTCAGCCTGTCGCGCTGATAGGCATCGAGCTGCTGAAACAGGTACGCCGAGTTCATGAACCCGAGACCCTCGTACTTTCCATCGGGCAATTCGCCCACGATGTCGCACTCGAGTAGCAAGTCCTTGAAGCTGAGGCCCGTCACCTTGATCCGCTGACCTACCTGAAGATTCATGATCTTGAGACGGCTCTTGCTCAGGATAATCGCTTGCGGATTCCGTTCCATCTCCGCAATCGCGGTATCGAGTAGATCCTGTTCAGCAGGGGTCAGATCATCCAGACCGGGAATCATGTTGGTGACCTTGCGCGGCTCCAGGCCAAGCAGGAAAAGGTTTCCATCAGGGCGTTTGGTGATGGGGTCGGTGGTGCCGAAAAAGAACGTCCAGGCCATCACATCATCATCCCCTTTCGCTGGCCGCATCCCATCGGGTAACTCCCGGCACTGCCTTTTGAAAGTTTCGTAGTGACTCCTTGGCATCTGGCTGGGAATCACCGTTTTGTGCGTAACTATCGCCTTGAAGTTTGCTTCTTTCTCCGTGGTTGCAATCGCGATGAAATTGAGGATCGTGTAGAGCATGCAGAGAACAAACGTGAGGACGAACAGCGCGATATAGGTGAGGGAAGTTCGCAAGGGACTCCGTCGTAGCCCCCGAAACATGATGAGAATGAGCTTGGCGGCGAACATTCCCGTGCTTTCGGCAACCAGCCATGCCAGTTGCTCGACCCCAAACAAGACGAGGAAGAATACCGGCAGCGTCAGCAGGCCGATCACCAGAGCAATCCCGATCAGTCCGGCCAACATCCCGAGCAGATAGCCGGACAGCATGAACATCGAGGGGTCGAACCCGGTCGGTCCCATTCCCGAAGGCATTCCGTACATAACCGCTCCAATCATTGACGAGCCGGAAGCGTCAGCGATGTATTAACGAGCCGGAAGCGTCAGCGACGGTGCTACTCGACTTCCATCGCCTTCACCAAAATAAGAAAGACCCGTCGCTGACGCTTCCGGCTCGTGAAAACCAACACCGTCGCTGACCGGATCGTGAAAACCAACACCGTTGATGACCGGATCGTGAAAACCCTACAGTGTTTCTCAGTGTGCAACTGCGGCCGCTGTATCGAGAACCAATTGCCCCTTCTCCAAGTGCAGTATCCGCTGTGCCCGGGCGGCGGCCTTGGGGTCGTGAGTGACCATGATGATTGTCTTGTTCAACTGTGCCCGGAGAATCTCCATGAGTTTGAGAATCTCATCGGCGCTCTTGGTATCGAGGTCACCCGTGGGCTCATCGGCCACGATCAACTCGGGGTCAGTGACCATTGCCCGCGCAATTCCCACACGCTGCTGTTGACCGCCCGAGAGTTGACCCGGACGGTGATCCATGCGATCGGTGAGCCCGACAAGATCGAGTGCTGTTGTGACTTGCTTTCGCCGCTGTTCCTTGGTGAGAGGGAGTAGCAGGAGAGGCAGTTCGACGTTCTCGTATGCAGTGAGGACTGGAAGCAAGTAGTAGAACTGGAAGACAAACCCGACGTGTCGTGTGCGCCAGCGGGCCAGTTCGCTTTCGGACATCTCGGAGATCGCGTTCTCTCCAACCGTGATGCTTCCGCCTGTTGGCCGATCGAGCCCGGCGATGAGGTTCAGGAGCGTTGTCTTCCCCGAGCCGGACGGACCCATCAGAGCGAGGAACTCGGCCTCGTTCACATCGAGCGTGAGATCCCGCAGAACCTCGATCCGCTCGGTCCCGCGCGTGAACGCTTTGTACAGATCGCGAACTTGAACGAGGGGACGAAACATCTCTTGCCTTGGTAAATGGTTGATGGTGGGTTGTTAGTTGTGGATGGTGTACGATTGGTTGTTCTGCTCAGGTGTCAACCACACGTTCCTTGGCTCACCTACGTTAAAGTTCACCGGCTCGGCCGCGACACCAGAGTGACACGCAGATAACCGATAAGCAAAACGAAACAAGTCAGGCGGCTGGGTCCGGGGCAGCGCCGGGTTCGGCGCGATGCCTGTACCCCTCGACGAACGCCTGCACCCGCTCCAGGGTGCCCGGCGGCGCGTCCTCAAGTCGGAAGAACTCGCGGTCCTCCCACACCACCGGTACCCCGGCCGCCGCGGCCATCTCCCGGTCGAACGCAGCGTACTCGCCGAGCCCGGACCCGCCGGACCGCTCCACGTCCGACGGCGGCATGAACGCGAACCACACCTCCAGGCTACCGTCACTCATCGCCCGGATGGATGGCTCACCACCCGGATCGAAGCCGGCTAGCTTCACTGTTTGCAGCACTTCCGCCATCGGTGTGCCCTCCGCCCGCCGAACTACTTGCTCAGACGCTGTTCTTCTCCACTAACAATCCACAATCCGATCACTTCTTCTCGTAACTGAACGCTGGGATTATGGTGTTGTAGACCCGGACGACGGTACTCATCTTCGGCTTCAGGAATGAGCCAGGCTCTTCGCTGGGAGGCAGAAGCACTTTCACCCGCACCTTGATCGTGTTCTTGGTGTCGTCCGCGATGGGCATCACGCGGTCCACGCGCCCCTTGTAAACGCGGTTCGGATTGGCGAGAGCCGCGACCTGACACTCCTGACCGATTTCGATCACAGTGACCTGATCCTCGCGAACATCGATTTCTGCTTCGAGGTCGGACAAATCGGCCATCGAGCAGATCCCGGAAGCGACGTTGAACGACATGGGGCTGACTACCACTCCCGGATCGGCAACTTTGGTGAGGATGGTGCCATTAATTGGGGCACGGACCTCGCAGTTCTTGAGGAGCCGGTCGCATTCTTCCAACCGAGCCTTGGCGTTCAGCACATCGGCCTCCGCACCGAGAAGTTTCTCCTTCCGCGGTCCTTCGATCAGAATGTCGAGCGTTTTCTTCAAGCGGATGACCCGGGCCTCAGCGGCTTTCAGGTCAGCCACGGCCTTGTCGATGTCCTGCGGCGATACCACCGAAGATGCTCTCTGGCTCGTAAATCGTTCGAGATCCTGCTTGGCCCGCACCCGGTTGGCCTCGGCCTCGGCCAAGTCGGCCTCCACCTGCTGCACTTCGATTGGTCGAACGGATTTCGGATGGAGTTCATCCCATCGGCATTGAGCGCTGTCCAGTGCTGCTTTGGCCCCGTTGTAGTCGTTGCGATAGCGATTATCCCGAATGCGTGCGAGAAGTTGTCCCTTCTTCACCCGGTCGCCTTCCTTGAAGTGGATATCGGTCACCACGCCAGCCACATCGTCCGGGCTCAGGTTGATTTGCAGAAACGGGGTGAGCGTCCCCTTGATCTGGAGCAAGAGTGCCCCCGAGGCAGCAGGCGGCTGATTGCCTGCCTGGGTGCTTGGAGCCGCGGCACCGCTTCCACTAGGCTTCGCGGCTTCACCGCCATCGCTGGATGCCTCGGGTGCTTTGTACCACCGGGCACCGACGCCCGCCCAGGCAACGGCCATCATGCCGCAGAGCACCCACGGAAGCCACGAACCGCGGCTTGTGCCTGTTCCGCGACCAAGCTGGCCATCGAGCCGAAGCTGCTGGACGCGATTGATCAGTTCGCCGTTAGTGGATGCCTTGGCTCCTGGGACTTCCGTCGGCATAGCCATCGTTCAAGCCCTCGCGGTTCCAGAATTGTTGGGATTGGGAATTAAAGGTTCGCCCACTGGTTCCGCAGCCTGCTTGAACACGAGGGCAAATAGTTGGATGCACGCCTCGTACATCGCCTGTCGATCGAATGCTGCTGGATCGACCATTAAAAGCACGGTCAAGCCATGCACGAGTGCTTGAATCAACCCCGCGGCGATGTCTGGAGAAACCCGCTGAGGCTCCGGGACACTCTGCGCAAAATCCGTTGCGATCATGCCCTGCCTGGCCCGCGACATTTCCGAGAGTCGGTTCCGATAATCCTCCCGGTGTCCCATCTGGGCCAGGAAGGTGTAGAGCAGGCTGAACAGATCCTTGCCGCGTTCAATTGGGTGCGCGGGATTGAGTCCCAAATGCACACCGAGGACGTGCTTGAAGCAATCCCAGGCACGCCCGGTCATCGGTTTGGGACCATCCGAAGCAACAAACTCCCGGATCATCCGCCGGAGCATCCGCTCGTGTACCGCGAGAAGGATCGACTCCTTCGTTGGAAAATAATATGTCAGTTGCCCACGGCTCATCCCTGCACGTTCTTCGATCTTGGCAAGCGATAATTGATCGATTCCATGCCCGGCGATGATCGCCTCGGCCGCATCCATCACTTCGTCTCGTCGCCGCCGGGCCACTTCGGATAATCCGGTTGGCTCACACTCCCACCCCAGGCACATTGGCCCGATCCGAGCTTCGGGTGGGGATGGAGTTAGCTGGTCATCCATGGAAAGTTCACCCGACCAATGCAGGAGAGATGACGGGCGAATAGACTACTTGGTCTAGTCTGAGCGTTTGATTGTAGACCAAGCAGTCTAAACTGGTCAAGATGAATATTAAACGTACCTCTTCACTCGAGTTTAGGATTCAGCAATATCCCCGCGTACATGCGTTTAATAGATTGGTTTTCAGTCTTAAGGTAGGTCGCGTATTGCCCAGGTTACCTATCCATTCGTTTCTCAAGCCACAATATCGAGAAAATCCGCAGGTTCGGTTGAACCGCTCAAACCGCATCTATCAACCACCCGATTTCAGACGATAACGGCTTTTCTGTCGAGTGGGAACGCTATGCGCGGTCGGTGGCAAGTGTGGGTTTTGATGTTGGCTGCGGCTGGGTGCCACGGGGTGGCTTTGCCACCCACGCGCTCGCCGGAACCCACCATCACGCGCCCCACCAGTGAATTACCCTTCACAAGCCCAACGGTTCCAATCCTCGATGGCCGCAATCTTCCGAAACTGTCTCCGAAAGCGGTAACGGTTCCAGAAGGAACAACATTTCGCCGGGTGAGAGAATCCGACTGCCTGTTGCTTGCGGCAGGAAATGCGTCCACGGCAAATCTTCTGGAGCAGGAGAACCAGGCTCCCGCGTGCGGAGGAACCACCGACTCCGCGAAGGCTCGACTTCGCCAAACCATCCGATATCACACCGCACTGGAATTGCGGAATCGTGCTGCCGCCGACGCGCTGGAGCGATTCTTTCAACTGACGGAGCTTGAGACTCGCACCGACTTGCTCCGGAAGTCGTTCCCTATTGTTGATGATCTCAGCACCAGGGCGCGATCGGCCAGAGCAGCCGATGTGCGATTCCCCTTCGACCCGGCCGACCTGGATCGGCAGCGGTCGCAGTTGGAGGCACAGTTGGAGCAGGCGGAACTGGGTTCGCGGCTCCTCAATCTCGATCTGAAGCGGCGATTGGGCCTGCCATATCCACCAGCAGAGGAACGACTATGGCCCGTGGGTGATTTCGCGATTGATCCGACGCCTCTTGATCCGGAAGCGGCCGTCAATGCAGCGATGGCCGACCGTCCGGAACTGCGTGGACTTCGGGAGTTCCATCGCGGACTGACTCCGGACGTTCTTCCGGATGCTCGCGACTTCCTCCGAGCAGGTGGTCCCCTGTTGGGTTTGGGTTCGAGCGAGTCGGACCCCCGCCTGCCGTGGCTTCTTCGGCGCTGGTTGCGAAAGAAATCGGGACCGGACCCGGCAACTGTCGCAGAGTTGGAAGTACGAAAGAAGCAATTACTCGACATAATCGCCGATCAAGAGCGAGTCGTTGCTGATGAAGCGCGGGCCGCGGTTCTTTCGGCGAACTCACAGCGGGTTCGGGCGACGCTGGCCCGCGACCGGGTCTTGGGGTGGGAGGACAAACTCGCCGAGGCCGAGAAGAAACGCGCTGCCGGTCAACCTGGGGCGGAGTTTCTCGTGCCGCAGGTTCAACTGGAGTTGTTGAAGGCACGGTCCGAGTTGGCGGCGGAAGTCGCCGCATGGCATCAGGCGAGGATCAAGGTCAAGGCAGCCGAAGGCTGGCTGGCATGGGAAGCCGTGCCGAAGGGGGCGGGATCAGAACGGTAGCAGGATGCAGGTAAAGTGGTTTGATTGATTTACGTCAATCGAGGGTTTATTCTACCTAGAGGCAGTCATGGATGAAGGAGTCAAGCAGTGCGGACTGGTCCACAAAGCGATCTGCGCTGCCTTGACTGGTTCCATCATTTGGGTAAACGAAAAAACCCGAAGGCGTGTTCAGAGCGACGCGGCGTTGCAGGGTTTGACACCCGAAGGCATTATCGACCTTTTGATTTCATGCGTTCGCGATGATGGAGGGCAGGTCAAACACAAACGTGAAGATCGAGAATACTGGAAGAATGTACAAGATTATGTTTTCTGGGTGCTGATCCCTGTCCAAGGGTTGCCACGCGACTTGTTCGTTGAACTGGGACTAAAAGAGCCTTGCGACGAGGAGTATCCTGAACTCTGGGTGTTAAATGCCCACCTCACCACTTTCGGATGATCTCAGATGAAGCCTTTTCCGCACAAATGCTCGAACTGCCGAAAGCAATCCGTGAGTCCGGTGATCGAGGACTATTCCACGGCTCTTGAACACGATGGGCGGTCCTACAGCATCACCGTTCCGGGCTTGAGTGTCTTGGTTTGTTCTGAGTGTGGGGAGCGGATGCTGGATCGAGAGGCCGGGGAAAAGGTCAACGCGGCACTACGGGCTGCGGCAGGACTTCTTCAGCCTCACGAAATTCGCCAATATCGAGAAGCACTCGGAATCAACCAGAAGATGCTTGCGGAACAGCTTGGAATCGCACCAGCTACTTTATCTCGTTGGGAAACAGGGGCGCAAATTCAACAGCGGGGGTTCGACAAATTGCTGCGACTCTATTTCGCGCTCCCCGTAGTTCGCGACTATCTTGTCCCGAAACCCCGCCCACTCCAACGGGTGGAATAAGAGGGGTTCACTCCACCACGTCGGGATTCTCTCCCGATTTGGTTCCATTTCGGGCGATCCACAGCAGTTGCCGCGCCAGACCGTGGAGCATTCGGACTTCCTGCGGTGTGGGTAGCGAGCGGCCAATCAACTGGCGAATTCCGTGCATCAGCGTTTCGGATCGCTCATCGAACAGGAATCCCACCGCAGTAAACGCTTCGCGCAAATGCTCGAACATTCTCTCCTGATCGGCATGGGGAGCGATTGCTGGCCCCGCCACCGGTGCATTCCGCTCGACGTTCGCTGCCGCCGACCATGCCTTGCGCAACTCGTAGCAACAGACCGTCACGGCCTGAGCGAGATTCATGGCGGGATATTTCGGGTCAACCGGGATGTGAACCATGCCGTGGCAATGAGCGATCTCGGCGTTACTCAGTCCGTGCGGCTCGGGGCCGAATACCAGGGCCACACGACCGCGCTCAGCAGTGGCCACAAGTCCGGGCATGGTTTCCGATGGCGTTCCGATGATGCCCTTGCGGTGAATCCCTCCGGTCAACGCGGATGTGGCGAGTGTGAAGACACAATCCGCCACGGCATCGCTCAACTCCGGCACCACGCGGGCGGTATCGAGGATGCCGAGCCCGTGGGTAGCCAGTCGGCGAGCTTCGAGGTCGTTCGTGGAAGCGTAGGGCGCAACCAGAACCAGATCGGCGAGTCCGAAGTTTCGCATCACTCGGGCTGTCGAGCCCAGATTCCCGGAGTAGTGCGGGCGAACCAGCACGATGCGATAGTTCGATAACGCGGTATCCGACATGACCCCTTACTCAGTTTGGGGCTAGCGGGGCGGGTGGCAGGAAAAGTGGAGACGGATCAATGTAATCGGATTGCAGGTCGTTTCGGCGATCGTCGCGGCATCATTCCTTCTTTTTCTCTTCAGGCGGCTTGCTGCCACAAACCCTGATGTTTCCATTCACAGTCCTCTCGCTCCAAATGTATGGCCTCTCCGATTCCTTTCCATCGGAGGCCTTCATCTTTCCAATGGCGAATTTGTACTCCTTTCCCCAAGGGTCAATCAAACCCTGCTCCCCAATTTCCAAGAGATTGGCAATATCTGTGAGTTTGGCGGGCCACTTCTTGTTATCGAGGTAATACTTCTTGCATGCCTGCTCGATGACTCTGGCATCGTTCCTGGCTACCTGTTTTTTTGTGGCGTCATCCTTCATCTCTTCCGTCAATTCAATATCTGATGGGCAGCCATAAACTTTGGTCTTTCCATCCACCGTCCGCTCGGTCCAAATGAATAGTGTTTGAAGTACTGTGCCATCAGATTGCTCCGTAGACACAATCGCGAAATTGTACTCCTTTCCCCATGGGTCAATCAAACCCGCATTCCCACACTCCAATTGATCGGCAATGTCTTCGAGCTGGGTGGGCCACTCCTCCTTTTCGGCGTAATATTTCTTGCATGCCACCGCGATGGCCATTATGTCCAATTTAGCACAGTCTCCTTTTGAATAACCCCCCTCATATCGGCAGCCGACCAAAAACAACGTAAATGTACACATGAACAGTTTCATTGCCAATTCCTCCGGGAAGGAATGCTGGGAGATAAAGCGTATCACTCCAAAAGCGAGCAACTACACTGTAACCAGTAACCATAAGGAGACGATGAGAGCTATTAATCTCTATTTGAAATGCTTGACTCACGAGTGCCTGATCAGCGATTTGTCAGGCTGATGTCAGTTCGATTCGGTTGGCTGGGCGAACTGCTCGGCATGCCTTTCATTTCTTTGACGGACTGCCATACAACGACTGCAAATCCTTGACGTACTCGGCCAGCGGTTTCAGTCCAACTTCCGCTCGCCTCTTGTCCACGTTCTCCGAATCCTCCAACGGACGTGGTTCCCACTTCCCGGCGGTGAAATTGAACTGCGTGCCGTAGACCTGCTTCTTGCCCTCGGCCAGCAGAACCCGATCTGTCAAGTAAGCCAAGTCGATCTGCGACATTTCGTCCTTCGACAGCTTCGCCATCAGATCCAGGCACTTTCGCTGAAACTTCGTGTTGGCGTCCGCGTGCTGAACGAGCAGCCAAGCCGCGTGGGAACCATCCTTCCCGACAAGCGTATTGGATGGCCACCCGTGCTTCTCGACGATCTGGCCAAGGCGATCCGTGTTTTCCTGGTCGGCCTTCTTGACGGCACCGCTGAGTTTCTCGTACTCCGCCTTACGTTCCGCACTCAGAGTATCCAGCTTGACCGTCCCGCCTTCGCCGTGTTCTTTCAGCCACGCGATCAGAGTCATTCGCGCTTCTTGGTCGGTCTTCACCCGGCGGAGTAGTTCGAGCCGCAATTCTGGCTCTTTGGCGGGATTTGATGAAGGCTTATCGTCAGTGCGTGCGGAAACTCCGCAGAAGAGCAACAACAGAATCGCAAAGGTCCGTCGCTTCATACTTCGGTCCTCCTACACATCCCGCGATCAGTTCATCGTGCCATCGGACTGTCGACTACCCCCCTCACCAATCCGGCTGAATACCCAAGCAATGAAGATGAGAAGCCCGACCACGCCGACGATAATCAGCACTCCAAGTATGGGGTCGCCCACTCGTTCGCGTTCTTCATGCTGTGTGTTGTTGGAAGTGGTCTCTGTGGTTCGGGATGGGAGTTTGGTAGCGCTTCGTTGAGCAAGCGCGTGTGGGGAGGAGATCATCACCAGCATCGCCACGACCAAACCCCGACTCCAGGCGCGAAGAGCGAGCATTGGACCCCCTCCGGATAGGACTACCCGGCCCTTGTCCATTGTGTATGGTACATGGCTCTACCCTATTGTTCGCGGCTAGCGACAGAAGATAAAGAGGGAAAGAGTCGTTATCATGATTCACAGGGGCTTATGCCCCTGGAATCTTTCCCAAACAGCTTCACGTCGCCTTTTTCGCGGCTCCAATCAGTTCCTCGCAGTGACCTGCCAGGTCGCGGTTGTTGGTCTCCCTGGCCTTCGCGAGTCCGCGTTCGGCAAAATAGAGTGCCTTGGCGCCGTTCCTGAGTCGCAGCATATCCTCCGCGGCGATGGTATAGAATTTTCCCTCGTCCGGGTGTTTGGCGATGATCGCATCGAAGGCAGTAGCGGCTTTGTCCGCATCCTTCATCTTCACAAGCAACTGGGCCTTCTTCAGACCAAACTCGACAGTCCTCCCGCTGGCATTGTGTTCGGCATCGTACTTCTCGCCCTGTTCCACAAGTTCCACTGCCTTGGCCAAATCTCCCATCGATGATGCACCGGTGATCGCCGCGGCGTAGAGCGGATAGCGATCCGGTTTGGTTGGGTCGAAGGGTTTGATAACCCCAGCCTGAGCAAACGCGACCGCCAATTCCCGGGCATCGATCTTGATCGCTGCCCGCATGGCTTGTTCGAGTTCATCCACGGACATTGCCGCGACATCCAGACCAGCCAGGAAAGCGGTGTCCTGCTCGCGCTGGTTGTCGAGGAGTTACCTTCCCTCCTCGCGGTCGGCAGCACCACCCTGGCACGGGTTACAGCAAAACTGATGATCGCTCACGGAGTGATCCGGCTGACTCACCCGAATCGGGATACGGTCGCTCAA
>Ga0206850_10156_pt1 | contig 21596 bp, 18 predicted proteins | sample Alteio_BWOrgCont_16_FD_152885 | JGI IMG/M metagenome (GOLD analysis project Ga0206850, IMG submission 152885) | Enriched cells from forest soil in Barre Woods Harvard Forest LTER site, Petersham, Massachusetts, United States -... | ecosystem: Environmental > Terrestrial > Soil > Temperate forest >...
CTTCCTCAATCGCCAACACCCACAGTCCCCCGTACTGAGCGCGGAGCAACAGGAGGCATTCGGGCAGGAACTCGAGAAGATGCTCGCAGAGTGGCGGGAGCGCCCCGTCGATCATGAAGTAATAGCACGAGAGATGTCTGAGCAGAGGGGCCGGATGGGTCGAATGATGGCGTGGCTCGACATGTGTCCGGTGCCAAAACGTGGTGAAGGACAGACGCCGTGATTCCAAGCCATTTGCGAGCTCTCTCGCTCAATGCGTCGTTCGTCTCTGGCGCAACTCGACACTGAAAACATTCTGGATAGGATCGTGTTGGGCCATCGGTTGCCTCATTCGCGCTAAATAATGAAGAGGGTTTTATCCGTCGTGCGGGCGGCGCGATGAGCTACCCGACTCGGATGGCCGATCCGGTCCCTGTTCGGGTACTTGCGGGCGTACGGGTACACCGGCGCAAACCCGGCCGACACGAAGTACGTCTCGGCTCCGCCGGTGCCGCGGGACGGGAAGACAGTGGGGCTGACCCCCGAAGATTGCCGCCTTTTGCTCGACGCTCCGGCGTCCGACACACCCGAGGGTGTACGGGACCGGGCTCTCTTGGCGGTGCTGGCGTACACGGGTTGCCGGGTCGGAGAGGCGTGCCGGTTGCGGGTGCAGGACTACAAGACCAGCGGCGGACACAAGGTGCTGGAAGTGCGTGGCAAGGGGGGTAAGGAGCGGCGGGTGCCGTTACACCCGGAAGCGTTCGAGCGGCTCGATGTGTGGTTGGACGCGGGCGCGTTGCGCGATGCCTCGAGTCCTCTGTTCCGGCCCGGTCGGGCGGCGCGCGGGCACGGGCGGCACGGCTTCCGCGACGAACCGCTGACACGTCGGGCGGTGCAACTCCTCGTCGAGCGGTACGTCGCCCAATTGAAACTCGACCCCAACGTGACCGTACATTCGTTTCGCGTGACGGCGCTGACGACGGCGCGGGAACGCGGGGCCGACATTGTGGATCTTCAGGACTTCGCTGGCCATGCGGACCCGCGGACGACACTCGGCTATATTCGCAACCGGGATCGTCTGAGCCGCTCGCCAGCGTATGTACTGAAGTATTAGTTGAAGCCTTTTCATGATACCTTTTAGTGAAAAGGAAAATCGTATCGTTGCACAAGGAGGCAGGCCTGTATGGCATCGGACGAGCACTCACTTCTCTTGACCATCGCCGCCAATCCCGAGGAGGACACACCACGGCTGGTCTACGCCGACTGGCTCGACGAGAATGCGACGCCCGACAACGCTCACGCCGCACGAGCCGAATTCATCCGCACCCAAATCAGTATCGCAAGAGGTATCGATGTCGCCACCGGGATCCCTCTGACCGCGGAGTTAGCTGCGGCATTCACTTCCCGTGAGAACGAACTGCTTGCGGCACACCGCATGGATTGGGAAGCAGAGACCCGTCAAGCCCTCGGCAAGAGCTGCGAAGAGGTTAGGTTCCACCGTGGCTTCCCACGCGAGGTGTGGGTAAACGGCGTCCAAGAGCTAATCGCATCACGAATCCTTAAGGCGGACACCAACACCCTGACGGGGCTGGGCGTAACTAACCTTGGGGACCAACTCCCAGCGTTGCTCTCCCATCCCGGAATTGCCAGGTTGACTCGGCTCGATGTGGAGAGCAACTGTATCGGTGAGGCAGGGGCAGAAGCGATCGCGGCGTCCCCCCGTCTCGCACACCTGACAATGATAAACTTGTGGAATAACGACATTGGTAATGCAGGGGCTATAGCCATCGCAGCTTCCCCTCACCTCGTACGCCTGACCACGTTAGATTTGTGGAACAATGGCATCGGGAGTGTAGGAGCAGAGGCCATCGCCGCCTCACCGTACCTCAAAAACCTGACCACGCTCAACTTGAGAGAAAATGACATCACGGACTCAGGGGTAGCAGCTCTCGCCGCCTCGCCGCACCTCAAAAACCTGACCACACTCGACTTGGCAGACAACGACATCGGGACGGAAGGGGCAGTAGCCGCCGCCACATCACCCAACCTAAAAAACCTGACTGTACTCAACGTGTGGAACAACAACATTGGGGATGCAGGGGCAGTAGCCATCGCCGCTTCGTCGTACCTCAAGAATTTGACGTCGCTCGAGTTGGAGGACAACGGCATCGGGACAGAAGGGGCAATAGCCTTAGCCACATCCCCCAACCTTAAAAACCTGTCTGTGCTCAACTTGTGGAACAACAACATTGGGGAAGCAGGGGCGGCTGCCATCGCTACAAGCTCTAATCTGTCGCTATCCGCCAAAGTATATGCTCTCCAATCAACCGGGTTCAATGCGATCGCTGAGCAGGTCCAACGAGACGCCGTGGGCCGTTACGACGGTCGTCAGTAGCTTGGCGTCGATGACACGACGATGTCAGGGAAGAAGTTGCCCACTGGTTACCAAGTAATATGTGTCTGTTTCCAAAGGGGACGGAGGCTCAATCTGCCGCGTAGCGGCTTAGTTCAATCACCTTTGTTTACCTCGAAGACGTCCAATCCAAAAACCCGTCGTGGATCGCTTTCCCGCCAACATTACTGGTTGACATAGAATCTGAAAAGTGTCAGAGTAACTTGAGTGACAACTAGAGAGATAATCGCTACTCATGGAACCTGTCATTCAGACTCACCTCGGCAAGGATCGCCGGATTGCACTTCCCGCCCGATTCTGCAAAGAGGCCAACCTTCAACCTGGTGCGGCATTCTATCTCCGCCGTCAGGGAACACAGATCGTGCTTACTCCTATCCTGGAAGAAGCAGAACAAATGCGTCAGGAGTTACGGGACATGCTCCCGAAGGATGCCGACCTCATGGCCGATCTCCGAGCTATGCGTGAAATGGATGCCGCTGATGAAACCCATGATCGCTGACACTTCGGCCATTATCGCCTATCTGAAATTTGAGCCCGGTGCGGAACTCGTCCGCGAGCATCTTGCCCGCATTCGACTATCAACGGTCAACCTCGCTGAAACCGTCGCGGTCCTCTCCCGCCAAGGAGTTGCCCACGACTGGATCGAGAGTCGATTACTCCGCGTCTTCTCGGACCACCTACCGTTCGAGAGTGAGCAAGCGTTTCTTTGCGGCATCCTTGAGCCGACAACTCGACCGAAAGGACTATCTCTTGGCGACCGGGCTTGCCTCTCGGCCGGGCTACTGCTGGGTTGCACGGTCTTGACCGCGGAATCGACTTGGATCGAGGTCGATTGGAAAGCGTCGGGATACTGTCCCCAGATCGAGCTTATTCGGTAAAGCCGATGGAAAGCGGTCAATCACTTATCGAGACAGCAGGTTCCTCAGAGTCATCGGCCACTGTGCCGGTTCCCGGCAGTGGTGCCCCGCCCCTACCCGCACTGATCAGCGACCTTGGACCTACCGCGGCTTTCGCCTGGGAGGAGTTCTTCTCCGGCCAAGTCCGCAACCGTCACACTCGGCTGGCTTATCTCCGAGCGGTTCGGCGTTTCCTTGCCTGGTTGGAGCCGCACAACATCCCATTGCCGAGAGTGACTCCGGGCATGGTGGGGAAGTATTTCGATCTGCATACCGGTAGCGTTCCATCGAAAAAACTCGACCTCGCTGCGCTTCGAGCCTGGTTCGACGCACTGGTGAACCGCCATATCGTGTTTCTTAACCCTGCCGCCAGCGTTCGCGGGGAACGCTACAGGGCGGTCGAAGGACTCACTCCGGAAATCACGTCCAAGCAGGTCAAGAAGTTGCTGGATTCCATCGAGACTGGCTCGCTCCCTGGTCTTCGTGACAAATGTATCGTGTCCGTCCTGATCTTTACAGCTGCCCGTGCCGGAGCGGTGGCGGGACTTCGTAGGAAGCACTTCATCCACGACGGCACGCAGTACGTTCTCCGCTTTAGCGAGAAAGGCGGAAAGCAACGCGAAATACCGGTGCGTCATGACCTGGAGCGATTGCTCGTGACATATCTCGAAGCAGCGCGACTCAGAGATGCACCCGGCGATTCACCTTTATTCCGCACGCTCGCCGGGAAGAAGGAGTCGCTGACGACATCCAGCGTCTCGGCGATCGACATATGCCGACTCGTCAAACGCCGATTGAAAGCGGCCGGTTTGTCGTCTCGGCTCTCCCCCCACTCCTTTCGCGTGTGCACAGTCACCGACCTACTCAGCCAAGGCGTACCTCTGGAGGACGTGCAGTTTTTGGCAGGGCATGCCGACCCGCGGACCACCCGTCTCTACGACCGTCGGCAGCGAAAGGTCACCCGCAACATTGTCGAGCGGATATCGGTTGACCTCGATCACCATCACTCTTAGCAGTCCCCTCACCTCGTTCTCCCCGATTGACCGATCATGAGGCTGTCGAGCCGAGTGGTCTGAGTAATGGGCCACTTCAGCCCGGTCATGTTTCCCAGACCAATTCCTTTTCATTCTGTTCGCTTCCTCACTTGAGGGTGATTTTGGTTCTCCACGACCACGAAATCACCATCTTCCGGTATCGTTTTTCCGTGTCTTTCCGCTTCTGAAAATAGTCTTTCAGGCATCTTCCCTTAGCTTCGCTAAGGAGCAAAAAAACAAGTAGCATTTCCCCGGGAAATCTGGCCGGCCAGCAAGTCAACTGACTCGTTGGCCCAAAAGGATGAATGCTGATAGCCAGGCAGATTGGTCAATCTGCTGACGGTCAGTGCGCCAGACAGGACATCATGCGGTCTTGGCAGAAAGCTTACCGGTTTGCCGTCAGATCAATCGGAAATCCTTTCGTCCTGAAAGCAGGTTTGGTTGTTTTATGGAATGTCATCCTGATGCATTGCTGACATGTAAACATGTTGACATGATATCATGTCGTCTTGTCGGCAGACATGTCTTATGAATGACCACCCGAACAAAATACTTGCCATCAAGTTGACAGGTGGTGTAGTGTTCGCCGCATGATTATCGTGGTCGCCAACTCCAAAGGCGGCGTGGGCAAAAGCACCATCGCCGTTCATCTCGCAGCCTGGCTGCACGAGCTGGGCCATTGCGTCACGCTCGCCGATTGCGATACCCAGCACAGCAGCTCGGACTGGTTACACGAAGCCTTGCCCGAACTCAAGACGGTAAGGCTTGGCAGTCCCGACCAGATCCTCGACGAGCTGCCGTCGATTGCAAAGGATTCCGACTATGTCGTAGCCGATGGGCCGGGCAGCAACACCGAGACCAGTCGGACGTTGTTGTTGTGTGCGGACCTGGCAATCGTGCCGTGCAAGGCGTCGATGCTGGAAGTTCGGGCGCTGAAGCAGGCCACTTTGGCACTCAACCACGCCCACAAAATCCGGCGTGGCAAGCCACGCGCCATCATCGTGCTGAGCATGGTGGGCAAAAGATACCGGCTGACACAGGATATGATGGCGGCCGCGGCCGCTTTGCGGCTACCCTTGGCCAAGAACGCGCTAACCTTGCGACAGGTCTATGCCGACGCACCCGGCCAGGCTGTTGTGGTCTGGCAGCTTGGCGCTCGCGCTCGCGAAGCGTCGCGGCAGATTCGGAATCTCTTTCGTGAATTATTGCCCGAAGCCGAGAAGACACACGCCCGGCCAAAGGCCAGAAAGACCCAATCCAAACCGGCTTCAGACATTAAGCAGCCACAAACAGCATAAGGGGAAGTATGGGCGAACGCAGAGCACTGATTGAAGGACTCGAAGGCATCACGGATGCCGATCCGGAAGAGGCCGCCGATTTCATTCTTAACCACGAACCGCGCTCGGTGCCAAGGAGTTCTACTGCCCATCCCAAGGCTCCCAACCCGGCTGATGCTGAAGCTCCGACCCTGCCGGCATCACTGCGTACCGCCGCCGAGGCATCATCCCCTTTGACGGGAGTGGGTCGCGTTCCCGTGGGGGCTCGTGTTCGCACCGAGCTTGCGGCCGCCCTCAAACGCGCCTCACTCGAACGGCAGTTGCAAGGCATTCAGCCCAACTCAGTCCAGGAGATTCTCGAAGACTCCCTGCAACTTTGGCTCATGAAACACGGGCACCTGAAATGAATGCTTGAACTTCCAATGGCCTTCGACCGCCCTTGGCCATGCCCTGACTCATCGTTGCCAGTCTCACCACAGTTGATTTCGTTTGAATTCCCCTGGTTTCTGAATTAATGTCCGCTGGCGATCCACTCGATTGCCGCTTCAGATCCAACCAGGCGAGCTTTCAGGGGACGACTGAACCAACAAACCGTGCAAACCCATGTCAAAACGTCTCCCGCCCAGGGGCGATTATCAACCGGACCTTTTTGCCGCGAACTTCGCGGACATTCCAATTCGCGACCAACGCGACACGATGGAGCGGCCGTTCTTCAGCCTGGCCAAGAAACCGCGATTCGTTCCGATCGAGTACAATGTCGGCGATGTCTGGGTCGAAGTCAGCGCCAACCCGAAATTCGGCATTGCAACGATTTGGGACGCCGACATCCTGATCTGGGCCTCGACGCAGATTACCGAAGCACTCGACCGCGGCCTCTCCGCAAGCCGAATTGTTCACTTCCATCCGCATCACCTTCTCAAATCCATCCGTCGGCCGACCGGAGGCGAGCATTACCGACGGCTGCGTGCCGCCCTCGATCGCCTGACCCACACAGCCGTCCGCACCAATATTCGCGCTGAGGGCAAGAAAAAGACCGCATCCTTCCACTGGCTGGAAAGCTGGAAAGAGGTGACCGACGAGAACACCGGCGAAACGACGGGAATGACGCTGACACTACCTGACTGGCTGTTCGATGGCATCATGATGAAAGGCGGCGTGTTGACCATCCATGAGGACTATTTCCTGTTGACCGGGGGCATCGAACGCTGGCTTTACCGCGTGGCCCGCAAGCATGCTGGCCAGCAGGAAGGCGGTTGGCAGTTCACCATGCAGCAACTGCACGAGAAATCCGGCTCGGCATCGCGGCTGTCCGACTTCGCCATCGACGTGCGGAAAGTGGTGGAGGCGGATTCACTGCCCGAGTATACAGCCATGCTTCACAAGAACGATGATGGTGAGGAGGTCATTCACTTCCTGAAGCGCACCCTGCTGAGCACCAATGACCCGCGCTACGAGACGCCCCGTAATCCCCGTCGCCGAATCGCTCGAGGCATTACCGCGAAATCGATTACATTCAACACATTATCTGGGTAAGGACACGGCCTATTGAGCGTAAACACCCACCGAGTACACAATACCGACACGGCCTATCAGGCGTAAACACTCGGATGTGCCGTATTAAGACACGGCCTATTAGACGCAAAAAGCCCGCAAAGAAGATGAAATCCATCACGGACGGTCAAATACAACAGGTTCGCAATGAGAATTGCCCGGATAGCGATCCGCACCATTGGCACGGCCGAACAGGCGCAGAACCTCGGTTCCTGGACGAGGAGCGTCTCCTATTTTTCTCCAGGGGCCTGTGAATGAGCACGGCCTATCAGGCGCACACTCCACGGCCTATTGGGCGCAAAGGCTCCCGGCCCATCAGGCGCAAAGGCACGGCCGAATAGGCGCAGGGAAGACGGAATTCCCCCGAGTTTTCAAGAAGATGTCGAGGGGCTAACTGTTTAACTCAAACAAGAATTATAACTTACTTAACGTGCGTGGCCTGTGGATAACTCGGGATGCCACCAGGAGTTCACGGTAATAGCAGGCCCTTCAGAGACCGAATCCATGATTTTTCCGAGCCAATGCTGACGTTGTACTGAGACCAGAAATGCATTCAGGGGGAGTAAGTCAGACAACCACGTCGTAATTGGACAGAAACGGGGCTCTGAAACGAGAACAGGATCAATGGCACACCAAGGCATCCAAATCATGATTCATCACTTGTCGGCCCGCTAATGCGGTTCGTTGATCCAAGTCTCATCCTGGCCATAAACCGGTTTCACTCTGAATTACTCGTGGAGCCTACCCCGGCTTTACTCAAATTCATTCGGTGCGGAGTGAGCGATTGCTTCCCGGGGCAGACAGTGGTGTAAGCAGGTAAGTCACGAGATGCAGAACCCCCACCAGCTCTCTTCGGCTCAAGGATGGCGTTTTAATGCACCTTCCTCGCCGCCTCTGGCCGCCCTCCTGGGGGCCAGGCGACATTATAGGCGATTCGCGCTTGTCGCCCTTGAACCCCCATACAGCGACCGACGGTGACGGGAAGGAAAGGCGAAATCCCAATGCCAGCGTGGGATCGTCGGCAATGCAAGGTTGTTACCAAACCATTTGGTCAAACCTTTTGAAACTCTGAACGTCCTACTCCAAACTTTGGATGGAAGTGCAGGTCTGTCGATCCGGTGGCCGCACAGACGTTACGTCCGGCCCGCACGGTTCGCTGCGTTTTACAAGACCGACACAAAGCCGGGATTGAAGGTCGCTAGTTCCTGGGAGCGAGCGACAATCGTGCGTTGTTCGACACCCCGAAGGTCGAGTTCCAGAATGTTGTGAAGCGGTCCCAGGCGGGAGCAAGGTCGGCGTGTGGGGGTGTGGTGTGGGAGCTGAGGGTGGATTGAACATGGATGACCTGAACGTATGGTTTAGCGATTGGTGACATTGATATCGTGATGTCCACGTTTTGGGAGAGCAACAGACAACTTTACAGAAAACGAAACCGCTCTAGCCGACGGCTGCAACACCAGACTCGCCCTTCGCCGGGGCCGCTCCCGCCGCAGGGCTCGTGTTGGTCTCGATCAGACGCCGCAACATCACCGACCAACATCCCCCCGTTGCGGACGAAAGGTACTGAATGTGCTCATCGGACATGTTATCCCGAGTGAGGTACCACGGCAGATGGCGGGCTGTGTATGGGTGATCACTGCGGAGGCAGATCCCCTTGCATGGGACGCGGACGTCGTACACTGCAAACGTCGTGTCCACGGAGGCGTCAAAGAATTGCCCGTCCCGCTTCCGTTCCCAGAAATTTCTCTCCCAGGGGATAACCGTCTTTGCAGTTAACGAGTCTTCAGGCAGATCGTCAATTTCCAAGGAGAGTCCGACCTTGGTTACGTCCGGGTATCGCTCATATCCCTCGATTAATCGCAGGATCAGATCCTTTGGGCAACTGTCTAATTCCAGGTCGGGATCGGTAAGAACATAATAGGGAGTGCTGAAGTACGCGCAGTGGATTCGCGGAGGGAGAATCGCACCACAGCCCCAGGGTGCGTGCGGGCCCAAATTATTGTCCAGTCGGACGACCGGATACGGGCAGTCTGACTCGTACCAATCGAGGAGAGGTGGGTAGGTTGATGCGTTATCGACAATGATAACTTGGGTTCCCGGGACGTCATCGAAGTAGCGGGCCATTGCCCTGGGCCAGGTCAGCCAGTTGCGATTGTTGATATAGATTGGAACAGTTCCACGGGTCCGTGAAATCATGGGCTATCCCTCCGAGTTGACGTGTGATTGTGTCCATCTCGATAGGTAATAACATCAAACGTCTTCCCACGTGAAGTTGACTCGAGGAGAATCACTGGCACGGTAGACGGCAACGGTTCCATGGCTCTGAATACCGGGAAACTCTCGGTCCAGAACGGGCTTGATGGCAGGCCAATCCGGGCACCCGTAGTCGTGGAACGCGGCTACGCCCTGGGCCGTCAAGCAGACCCGCGCCAACCGGGCGTCGTGGGTGATGCATTCCTCTGTGTGGCCAGCATCTACGAAAATGAAGTCGGATTTAGGGAACCGCTTCAGACTCAGTGTGTTTGCCTGGATAACACGGACCGTGTGACCGCCCGCCACGAACGGTTCGATGTACTTGAGGAATTCACCAAGGCTTACGGAGGGCTGGTTCGACATGGCGGATACACCTGACAGGTCGAAGCAATCGATGAAGAAGAAGTTGATCCGTTTCGATCGCAGCGCATCGAGGAGGACGATCGCAGAGGACCCCCGCCACACGCCGACGTTGGTTACAGTCGCCCCGTCTGTGATCGAGCGGGCAAGGAGGTGGAGGAAGATAGACTCGTGTTCCTGCATTCCACCGCCTAACAACCGGATCGCCGGCAAAAACGCTCCCTCGTACAGCACGGCGTCTTCGTGTCGGCGACGGTCAGGAACATCCGTGTGATCGTACTGGTGCTCGTGCATGAACTCCTGATGACGGAACTTCTCCTCGAAATGCCGGACGTCCAGACCCTGATCCAGGACGGCATAGTTCATAAAGTCGTCCGCCCAGTAATGGGAGTACTGGGAGCCGAAGCCGCCGCCGATTCCGTCCAGAAGAGCACGACGGACACCAAAAAAACTGGTGTTGCAGAGGCAGAGCCACTTTGGACCACCCAGGGCTGCGAAGAGCCGCCCTGTAAACCACGGAGCCCCACGGATGTTCACCTCGTGTTCGGCATCCATGTCGGGCAGGTTCTCGTCTCGTAGACGATAATCCGTAATCCGGCCATTGTTCCAGAACGTACCCTCGTTGTACCAGTGCCACCCGATTATGCCGAGCTGGGGGTCTGATCGCAACTTGTGAGCACAGTCATCCACCAAAGATGGACCAATCAAGATGTCGTTACAGATATTGAACAGGACATCGGCGTTCGCATACTGCACGCCCAGATTGAAGCTCCGTGTGTGCCCATGCCCGGGAGCAGCGAAAATCAATCTGCTGATGAGTCCGTCCGCATTTCCGGCATCCAGGTACGCGCGCAAAAGTACCGACTCGTCGTGGGTCACCACGATTAACTCATGATGTGCATTTTTCCATCGTCGAATGGATTCGAGGCAGGCCTGGGTATAGAGAGTATCCGTCCCGTAGGTGGTGATGATGATCGAGATCGGTTTGGGCTTGAACAGCAGCGCGTCATGCATCAACTCGGGTTCTTCGGTTGGCAATGCTAGGTTCGCGCTCCCAAACATCGACAACCTCTCCGCAACATTGCCCGCCGGGGCTGAGGGGGATTCATCTGTCGGATCTCGCCGCCGTTCCGGTAATCATGTATACCAGAGAATATCGACGTTCGCAAATTTATCAAATCTGTGGGGCCGCCCGAGTATACATTTCGCCATGTGGAGGGTGATCAGATCTTCTTTCGCGTGGGGGTTACTGATAGAGACGGGAGGGATCCCTCGAACTCACTCGAGCCGACGGTACAGCGTGAGTTATCGTCCGGCGACGAAATGCGTTCAATTGCGGAGTCCGATGAGGCGCGTGGCCAAAATCACTGATCATAGGTCCGACCATGGTCAACTTTTTCAGTACACTGCCTCGCCTTCACCTCTTGGTGGTAGGTGACCTGATGCTCGACCGCTTCTTACAAGGAGTGGTCACTCGGATCTCCCCAGAAGCCCCCGTCCCCGTAGTCCGTTTAGACCGTTCTTGGGCGACCGCTGGTGGTGCTGGACATGTTGCTGCCAGCCTCTCGGGTCTAGGATGCCGTGTGACTGTGGCCGGGTTCATCGGAACGGATACGGCCGGAGAAGAACTCCGGGAATCGCTTACGACTGCCGGAGTCCGCTTGACAGATCTCGTCGTGAGCACGAAGAGGCAGACAGTCACTAAAACCCGGATCCTCGCACAGAACGCTCAGCAAATACTCCGGCTGGATGAGGAACCAGACCAGAATTGTCTGATCGACCACGCTATCAGCCTGGCGACCCGAGTGGCGGCCCGCGTACACGAGTTCGATGGGGTTATCCTGTCAGACTATGAGAAGGGGACACTCGTACCCCGAGGGATCCGAGCGATCCTAGATGCCACTTCGGCATGTGTTCGACCGACCGTTGTCGATCCCAAGAAATCGGATATGGCCATATATGCCGGCTGTACGATTTTGACACCCAACATGAATGAAGCAGAGCGAGCGGTCGGCCGCTCGTTTCGCTCGGATGCCGATGTCGAAGTTGCGGCGTGTGAATTGCGGTTGAATGCTCGTAGTGGAACCCTCCTTATCACGCGCGGTCCCCAGGGGATGACCGGTGCCGATGAACTGGGAGTCTTCCATATACCCACCCGGGTTCGAGATGTGGCAGATGTGACGGGAGCCGGCGATACGGTCGCGGCGGTCGTCGGGGCTGCACTGGCGGCGGGAGTCGGGGTGCGCGAGGGGTGTGAGTTAGCGTCACTGGCCGCCGGGATCGCTGTCAGCCGTCATGGCACTTATGTGGTCAGGGCAGAGGAGTTACGGGCTGCAACAGGATCTGCTGGTTCGGCCAAGGTGTTGACCCCAGACGAAGCGGCTCTGGTTGTCCTTGGCGAGCGAAGTCGCGGTCGGACGGTAGTGTTTACCAATGGGTGCTTCGACCTGCTCCATCCCGGTCATGTGTACTCGCTCCAGCGGGCCAGGGCCGAAGGCGATTTCCTGGTTGTTGGGTTGAATTCGGACATCTCCGTCCGGTCGCTGAAAGGGGCTGGGCGTCCTGTCTTGCCAGAGCACCAACGAGCTGCTCTCCTAGCCGGGCTCGAATGCGTCGGTGCGGTCGTGGTCTTTGATACCCTAACCCCAGAGCCACTGATCGAACGGGTGAAGCCGGACGTACTGGTGAAAGGCGGCGATTATACACAAGACGAGGTGGTCGGGGCCGAACTTGTTCGCAGTTGGGGCGGGCGTGTAGTCATTGTCCCACGTCTTGAAGGACTGAGTACCACCAACTTGATTCAGCGGCTGGGTTAGCCGCTGGAACCTCAATGGGTACGATGTCAGGGTTGAGCGTTTCGACGATCAAACGCGACCGGATAGATCTAACGATGAATCAATCAAATCCAGATAGTCAACCTGGTTCAAATTGTGTCCGACTGATTACCTCGAATGTAACGGCCTCGTCCAATGAAGTGACAAGCTCAGAGTGTTTGGTGCGCGAGTGCAAGGTGCTCGGCGTCTGTGCCCCGGGGGATCAGCCCGTCCCTGGGGTTCAATCATGCAACGATTGCCAGGCACATACCACGGACCTGACAGCTCCGGACCCCGAAGTAGTGGTGTTCGAGAACCAGCAAGCTCCTGGTGATGCCCTCGTGTTCAGTGCTGCTCTAGAGAGTCTACACAAAGCACACCCGGGCCGGTTTTTGACCGCTATCGAGGGAGTCGGTCGCCCGCTTTTCGACCATAACCCCCGAGTAGCCATCTTGAGTCCGGACATTCGCCGCAAGGCTCGTTCCATAAACGTCCATTACCCTGCAATCAACCAATCGGACGACCGAGCTATTCACTTCATGCAAGCGTTTTGTGAGTTTCTCGAAGAGGCGTTGAAGGTTCGAGTGCCCTTGTTGGTTAACCGACCGTATATCTATCTCACCGATGAGGAGAAGGGATGGATGGGGCAGGTCCGAGAGGCGACCGGAGCCTCCCCGCGGTACTGGATTGTGAATGCTGGACACAAAAATGATTTCACGGCCAAGTGGTGGGGCGCCAGGAATTACCAACACGTGGTCGATCGACTGCGTGGCCGCGTTACGTTCGTCCAAGTTGGTGAAGATGGGCACACACACCCACCACTTACTGGAGTGATCGATTTGCGGGGTAAGACCGATCAACGGCAGTTGTGCCGATTGGTCTACCACGCGACAGGTGGACTCGGACCCAGCACCCTCTTGCAGCATATGTGCGCAGCATTCGAAAAGCCGTATGTTCTGGTGGCCGGGGGACGTGAGCCGCGGGTGTGGCAGACATATCCTCTACAGACGCTATTTAGCTCTGTCGGGACACTGCCCTGCTGCTGGGCCAAAGCATGCTGGAAGTCTCGTACAGCAGCCCTGAATGACGGGGCTGAGCAGGATCGCAGCTTATGTGAGTCCCCGGTCTGGACTGACGACGGCTGGATACCCGAATGCCTCGTTCAAACTGATCCTGGCGCTGTGGCGGATGCCATTGTCTCCCGCTGCAATTGAACATTGAACCCCAAAGCCCGGCCAATGTCCTTTGCCTCGTTTTGGTCGCATTTTGGGTTGATTGTTGCCGAATTCCCATCCGAGCCAGCGATGAGCTTTGCATGTCGATTTTGGGAATCCTGGGTTCCGATTATGCCGCCAGATTCATACACCCGCAATTCGGCAACAAGCGCGACTTGAATCAACGAACACCACAATCGACTTGAAGTACAACAAATGTGTCACCTAATCAATTAGCCAATTGTTCGATCGGCTTCAGTGATAGGATAATGGCTATCGAGTAAGGGTTTTGTTGAGCCATTGCCATGAACGATGCACCATGGCTTCCCGGTTGAGCGATTCACAAACAGCCCCTGCTCGACCGCTCCACTAACCTGGAGCGTCTTGTAGATCGTTTCCATAAAGCCGGAGCGATATTCGAACTGCTCGTCGAATATGTTTCTCAAGATGATAAGCTCTGATTGGTCAAACGCCGTACCGAAAGGATTTCGGTCCAATATCTTTGCAACGACAGCGACGTCGGTGGTTCGTCCACAGATCATTCCCCCATTGACAACACTTCCGTGAGGAATGATGCGGTGCCACGATCCGAGCCAACCCCGATTCGAATTATCCTCGTTGAGGGAGACCGATTCTGACGCGACGAGTATTTTATTCGGCGGCGGGTTGAGGTGGAGGCGCGGGTCCCCTTGAAACACGACATCCCATACATCGGTCCGCAACACAAATGAGGTTGAAATGTGCTCAAGGCAAGCATCGGCGAGGCACCCCCATACGCGACAAAACCGTCCCGGTGACGGTGCTGCCCAGTAATCCGGTGTGACTTGGACATCGATCACATCGCAGTGAAACTTCTGTGCGAGTACGCTTTGGAGCTCCTTGGGGCTGTTGACCAAGTACAGCCGACACGGACCATCGAAATGAACACGTAAAGTTCGCAACCATCGCTGGACGGCCGGATTATAAGTACAAATTCCAACAACAGTTAATTCACTCATTGTACCGGATGTACCACATCGTTGCCAGAATGCTGTATGTGATGTCTTCTTGCCTACCTACTCGAACCGGACGTTCACTGTCGGGGGCGGATAAAGCCGATCGGCTTCTGGAGGTTCAGGTGGCGAGGTGAAATCAATCAACACGGCTGTAGCCCGCCGATAGCCCTCGTGATTGGCTGCCATGGCCCGTTGAAGTGGTGCCTCCACCCATTCTGCGACTAATTTCCGCACCACACGCCCACCCTCCTTCCCTCCAGATTTCTCATCAAGACGATTTGCCGCCGCCCCGACATAGTCGATCAGTTCAATCGCCACCTCCAGTCGCTTGCCCCGACCTTCGACCCAACCCCGGCACAGTTCGGCAATCTGCTTGCGAGCGATTCCTTCCATCGCCTCCTTGCTCAGTGGCCGGAACACAATGATTCGCTTGATCCGAGCCAAAAACTCGGGAGTAAACACGGGTCGATCGGATTTTCCATGACGGATCTGGCTCAGCGCTTCTTTCATTCGAGTCGTGATTTCCTCAATGGTTTTCCCTTCCTTGTACATATCGGCGATCATCCTCTGGCCGACATTGGTGGTCATGATAAAGATCGATTTCTGAGCATGTCCCTTGGTACCGCGTTGATCCGTGACCCAGCCCTCATCAAACAGGTTCAGGAAGGGCTGAAGAACATCCGGGTGAGCCTTATCCGCTTCATCCAAAAGGAACACGCCATAAGGGTCTGCGTTGAGTTCGTTTACTAATCGCCCACCGCGGTCGCTTCCCACATAACCGGGGGGTACCCCGATAATGGTTGCCACACTATGCGGTTCAATGCAGTTGCCCAACGAATAAGTCTTCAGCCGTTTCGAGGCCGAGTAGAACCGTGCCAGAGCTTTGGCCATCTCGGTCTTTCCCGTCCCGGTCTGGCCGAGAAACATCATGACCGATGCCGGCTTGGTGGGATCAGTCATGCCGGCCTTGATGAGACCTAACTCGGTGGTCACATCGCGAACAGCGTGATCCTGGCCGAGGATGACTTCTCTGAGAGCTGCCGCATAGTCCGTGCGATCTGCCACCCCACGCAGTGTGTCCCTGGGAATGCCTGTGGAGTTCGCCACCACGCGAATGACATCTTCCTCGGTGACTTTCTCCTGGGGCTGACCGAGCTGTCGGTGATTGTAATCGGCATCTTCACAGGCTTTGGTCAACACCTTGAGTGCTTTGGCGGGCAGCTGATCGTTGAGGACATAGTTGGCAGTCAGGGTAACGGCTTTGCGGACCGCCTCCGCATCGATTTCGACGCGATAACGCTGGGATAATCCCTGAGCAAAGTGGTGCATGATGCAAAATGCAGCATCGGGATCAGGTTCGGGAGCATCGACTTTGGTGAAAAACTCCTCAAAGTCAGGATCATCACTCGCAAGATCTTCGTACTCACGTGGAGTCAGGGGTGCCAGGAAATGACAGCGAGAGTGAGCCAGGGCGGCAAGCAGGATGGGTTTGTTCGAGCTACCAGGGGCTGGGAGCAGAAGGCCATGCAAACCATCGAGGCACACGACAAGGTCAAGGTGCTGACAGACGTGAGCGAAAACAGCCGCTAACCGCGCCCTGGCCTCATCAGGCGATGTGTAGCGGCAATCCACGCTCAGAAATCGCTTGGTGGACAGGAAGCCTTTTGAATCAATCGTTGCCCGACGGGCGAGTTCGGCGATGAGCGTGGCTTTCCCGACACCGCGTTCACCCACAAGGAAAGCGTGGGGGTACTGACTGCGATGGAGGGCACGGGCAAGTGCATCGAACAGGTGATCCGCAGCCGGGTCAGAATCAAAAGGTGATGCTGACAAGCCGGACCGCTGGGCCTGCCATGTCAGATCTTCTGAAGCTGCAATCTGGGGTGGAAGCAGTATCGGTTTGTCGCTCAGATTAGGTTCCAGTGGGCCATGGGAGTACGGCATGGTTAGCAACACAGCAGAGGAATCAGAATGTCAATCTGTTCTGGAAACGGGTCGCGGACACCATCCAATCCTGCCCCACACCACCTGCCCTGTGTCACGAGACCTGTGTGAGAAGGTACTGGATGATGCTGGTGTTCTGCCGAGTCAGCGCCTGAACCTGAGCCTCTATCTGAGCAGCGGTCGGTGTAGCAATCGCAAGGAAAGCATCATTAGTGGTAATTGCTGCCGCTGCGGTGTTGCGCAGGTTTGCTGACTCTGGTTGACGAGCATCATCGGCGGCTTGTTGCGCGGCCGCAGACCAGTCCCAGCCAGCAACTAAAGCGTCCCCGGCAATCTTCTGTGCCTGCGTCGCACTCGAGTCGTAAACTGGCGTGGCACTGGTCGGGCTCGTTCGTCTCAAGGTCAGAATCGGTATACCTGCCACGATAAGAGCATCACTTAGGTCAGCCAATTGTGTGTCATTAGACATGCACTGTTCCCTCCAAATAGGTTGCTCTCGGATCGGTCGCGCCACCGCCTCGACCAAGGTCCGCAAAGATTGTTGCCGTCCCCGCAGAAGAACGGACAAGCAGAGCAAAGAAGTGATAACCCGGGAAAAACATCCCTCCAGTTTCGGCAAAGATGTTAGCAGTTACACTGAGTTGGCTTATATCCCCGACTGCACTCGGAGTGGTCGTGCTGTCCACTCCAATCCCGGCAAGGTATGCACCCGTGGCAGAGGAGGTACCGAGTGATCCCATTGAAACTCGAGCTGCAGTGTTTGGTTGGGACACAACAAATTCCGTGAGGTTCCCCGTTCCGCCGTTTGCTCCGGCAAAGGTCGTGCTGGCAGTTGTGTAGCTGGTAGCCGCGTTATTGTCGTTATAGCCTGGGCAGTTCTCGATCCGCCGCGAGACCGGCTGATCGACATTGGCTACAAAGCGTCGTGCCGCCGAGTCCTCCGTGGTCGTTGTTGCGGTGGTGCGGAAAGTCCCAACCAAACGCCGGGTCGAATTCCCTGTCTGCACCCAAACGCCATTCATGAGGACTGGCACGGTTCCCCCCGCACGACCGGCGAGGTAGCCAGTTCCGGAGTTATAAGCTGCGTTACCAGTGCTCCCACTCAACTGAAAGGTATTGGCAGTAACGCCAGCGACAGTCCACACCCCATTCGCTGCGGTATTACCAGTAACACCACTAATGTATACCAAGTCGCCATTTGACATACCGTGAGCGTTGGCGGTGATCACGATAGGTGTGGCGTTTGTTGCCCCTGTAACCGCCTGACCACTATTGGTCCACGCAACGAACGTGTCGATCGTCGGCACACTCGCATTGGCATAGATGTAGACATCGTAAAGAGTATTGTTGGTGAGCGTTCCCAGCCCAAGGCTGATTTCAGCCGTAGAATAGAGTTGCCACTCGGTCCCATCGTAGAGTGCTATCCGATCACCCTCAAACGGAGTCCAATAAATTGTCGACATGCCAATTTGGTCGAGGGCGCTGACGGCAACACCAGATTCCAGAGTGAGTCGCCCTTCAGCAACCAGAGGGAACGTCGATACCACACCCGCGACAAGGTTTGCCATCACCCCAGCCGTTAGCACCTGAGTGACCAAGTCGCCTGACGAGTGAGCGGCAGCAGTGGTGTTCTCTATCGGACGGGTGGCTACTGTCCAAGTTGTCCCTGATAGGCCAACCACGAGCAAGATTTCGGACCCAATCTGAATGCGGAACTGCGGTCCGCTTGGAAACGGACCCGCAGAAGTCACATTTATCGTAGTTTGTGTCGAAGTGATCGGACTCAAAAGAGTAGTCTGTGCGAAGTTCGCGAATTGCTCAGTCGCCATGATGTCCACCTTGGAACTAGAGAGGAAGATGGTGAAGGCTCATTCCACGCCGGAGCCGGACATCCACGATCGTTCGCTCGATCACGAGCGATAAGCTTTCTCAGCGATTACAGACTTCGGATCTGATTCCTCAAACCAGAACCAGCTGATGCCGCCTTGTCAGCGGATTCTCAAGTTTGCCGATGAATCACTCTGATCGGAAAAGCCAGTGGTGATCGGTGACGACCGGTTCTCTCTGTCAGCAATGCTCTCGCATGGTAGCCATTCAGCAACGTATATTAACAGATAAATCGTTGATCGTTTTATGTTTAGTCTAGGCCGAATCACAACTAGACAATTATTTGCGCTTTAGGGCAATACCACACACATGTCCGGCGCATCACAGGTCTAAAACGGACGCCGGGAAAGATTCCAAAAGTCGCTATGACTGTGACTCCCCCCACCCACTCCACGACCGGCATCCGAATCATTCAGAACGGAGGATCACAGGTGGAGTGTGGTCCGGAGACACCAAAACAAACTTGGCAGATAAAACTCAGAGTAGTTTAACGATCGACCAGAGATGATGCCATCGCGTACTTTGAAAAATTTTCTTCCGCGTTATTTAATAAAAAAATTCAATTCTCGAACTTCCGTTCTTTCTTCACTGGATTGAGGTTACATGCCTTTGGAATCTGGTTTCCCACAGATCGCCAGCCGTTGTAGTCCGCTGTGCTTTCCCGCACTCTGATCGCATTTCGGGGCGTATTTTGCCGAATTGCCGTCCGAAGCGGCGATGCGTTTGACACGCCGATTTTGGGAATCGCGAGTTCCGATTGTGATGGCAATTCGGTATCCGTCTTGTGAACGGCGTTCTTGACCGCGCTGGTAATCTCGAGGATTTCCTCACGGAGTCCTCGATATGCCTCGCAACCTTCGCGACCTCAAGCTTGAGCAATTCTGGAGGGGACACCTGTCCCGGCAGCCTGCGAGCGGCCTGACCACCCGGGAGTACTGCCGCAAACACGCGTTGCGGGAGGGTTCGTTTTACGCCTGGTGGAGGATCATCGGCGAGCGGGACCAGGCGACTCGCCCCACGCATGACGCCACTCCACGGCCCGGACCAGCCTTCCTACCCGTCGCTTTCAGCGAGCCACAAGCTCGGCACTCTACCGCTGCGATCGACATCCAACTCGGCAATGGCTGTCGCATTCGAGTTCGGTCCGGATGCGATCGCTCACTCCTCGCCGACGTGCTGACCATCCTCCACGCCTCAGCCAGTAGGGAGGCTCGGCCATGCTGACCCTGCCGCCCTCCACACGCGTCTTTGTCGCCACTCAGCCCACAGACATGCGACGTAGCTTCGACGGACTGCTCGCCATCGTCCGCGATTTCCTCGGACACCAGGATCCACTCTCCGGACATCTGTTCGTCTTTCGCAACAAGCGTGGCGACCGACTCAAGGTGCTCTGGTGGGACCGCGACGGCCTGGCTCTTTTTTACAAGCGGCTTGAAGTCGGATCTTTCCTCGTGCCCGACGCTCCCGCCGACACGCGGCAACTGGAGATGACCGCGGCCGACTTGCAGTTGCTTCTCCAGGGCATCGACCCCACCAAGGTACAACGCTCGAAACGCTACTCCCGGCCACCTGCCACTACTCACCGATGACGTTTTGTCGGCGAAGCCGATGAGCCGAAGAAAAAATCGTTGCGACTCTGGCACTATCGTGAATCATTCCTCCTGCTCATACGTCCCATAAGTATGAGCACGGATGCCGGCAATTCGACTGATCCCACCATCGCCGCGAGCCGGGTTTCCACACCTTCCCGTCCGCAGCCAAACCCCACCACGATACCTGCCGAGTCACATCTGCCCGACGACCCCGACACCCTGAAGCGGATGATCCGCGAACTGCTCGATCTGCTTCGCTCGCGTGATCGTGAACTGGATGGCGTTCGCCACCGTCTCGATCAATTGCTGCGTCGGCTCTATGGTCCCAAGGGCGAGAAGTTCCGTCCCGATCAGCCCGGTTTGTTCGATCTCCTCAACGAGATCGCCGCCGCCGAAACCACCGAGCCAGCTTCGACACAGCCCGCCGAGCCTCCCGTCGAGGAACCGGCCACGCGTACGAAAAGAAAGGGGCACGGTCGACGCCCATTGCCCCGGGACCTTCGCCGCGAACGCATCGTGTACGATGTGCCGGAAACCGACAAGGTCTGCCCGTGCTGCCAGACATCACGCGTCAAGATCGGCGAAGAGACCAGTGAACAACTCGACTATCAGCCAGCGAAGCTCTTCGTCTGGGAGCATGTTCGCCTGAAGTATGCTTGCCCCAGTTGCGCGAAAGCCGCGGCTTCAACCGTGCCGCCGGCGGCAATCGAGCCAGCCGCATCAGCCGGGGTCGAACCCGTGCCCGTGCCGGACTCCGCAACGCCGACGCCGGTCGTGGTCGTGGCAGCGAAACCGGCGCAGCCGATCGACAAGGGGCTGCCGGGTCCCGGGCTGCTGTCGTTCGTCATCACCTCGAAATACTGCGACCATCTGCCGCTGCACCGGCAAGAGATGATCATCGCCCGTCATGGCGTGGATATCCCACGCTCCACGCTGAGCGGCTGGATGGCCGCATCGGCCGAACTGCTGCGTCCCTTGTACGACGCCATGATCGCTGACATCCTGTTGTCACAGGTGATCCAGACCGATGAGACACGCCTGCCGGTGCAAGAAAAAGGCAACCCCAAGACCAAGTCGGGCCGGTTGTGGGCATTCGTGGGCGATCGCGATCATCCGCACACGGCCTACCTGTACACACCAACAAAGGCACGCGATGGGCCGGCAGTGGTTCTCAAGGATTACAAGGGCTTCCTTCAAGCCGACGCTGCCAATGTCTTCGATGGCTTCTACCGTCCCGGCGTCATCGTCGAGGTCGGCTGCTGGGCCCACGCGCGGCGTTACTTCCACGATGCGCAAACGAGCGACGCCGCCCGTGCCGCCGAGGCACTCGCCCGCATCGGCTTCTTTTACGACGTCGAACGCGAAGCCGAGAAAATCATCGACGAACA
>Ga0206850_10157_pt1 | contig 21590 bp, 20 predicted proteins | sample Alteio_BWOrgCont_16_FD_152885 | JGI IMG/M metagenome (GOLD analysis project Ga0206850, IMG submission 152885) | Enriched cells from forest soil in Barre Woods Harvard Forest LTER site, Petersham, Massachusetts, United States -... | ecosystem: Environmental > Terrestrial > Soil > Temperate forest >...
GTGCGCTTTTTGCGCGGTAAGAGCCGCAATGGCAACAGTTAAAAAAGAGCCTAACTTCAAGAATTTCATGTATTTACTCCCCTTATTTGGTTGCCTGACGCGGCGTGTAGTGTTTGAATATACGGCGAAATCCATTTTTCAGGTTGTTGTCCCAAAATATTTTCGCCTAAAATTAGGGCTTTTGGCTTTAATTTCGTCTTTTTGACCCATCAACGGTTAAAAAAATGTAAAGAATTGTTATCGCCCATTATGCTTTTGGGGCTTCGCAAAACTCTTGAATGGCATTGGAAAAATACGGGGTTTCCTGTCGACTACGCGCCAGCTTGAGGAGAACATAACACTGCAGAGGTTTCAAACTTTTCCATTCTGCGATACCGCCAAAATCCGTTTCTACAAGTTTGCCCATAACGTCCAGTGGAATTTCTGCGCTGTCCTGCCAGGGCTCCAAAGTTCCGGGCGATCCTTCAAAACCGTATGCCGTCAGGCCGGATTATAGGCGCGCCATCCATACTGCGCGCTCCTTGGGGTCCTCAAAGCGGCAAGGTCAAAGACGTAATGCATTCGGAAAGGGGAAGCCTCTGCCAGGGACAGCTTGAGACCGCATACGTCCAATCGGTACCGGAATGCCAGGGGCATCCCGTTCAGATCCTCGTGCTCCTCCCTTTCGAAGGAAAAGAGAAAGACCGGATGATTCGGAAAAGTCGTGGAGGAAACCCGGAATTCCAGTTAAGGTATACGGGTAATTGCCGGAAATATCTAAACTATTAACCCGGTAAAAGCCACGGAATAAAAGGAGAAACCATGCTGACAAAAATTTTGCTTCCCGTTCTTGCCCTCGGATTGACCGTGGGATTTACCGATGAAAGCACGGCGAAAAAGCTGAACATCGCGGACGGCAAGAAAACCTTTCAAACTTATTGCATCACCTGTCACGGGGCGAAGGGCAAAGGCGACGGTCCCGTGGGTGCGGCCCTCAAACCCAAGCCACGCAACTTCACCGACACCGCGTTTATGAGCAAAGAATCCAAGGAGAGGATGTACAAGGTGATTTCTGAAGGCGGGGCGAAGAACGGTCTTTCCGTGATGATGGCCTCCTGGAAAAAAACCCTCAAGCCCGAGCAAATCAACAATGTGCTCGCCTACCTGCTGACCTTCAGCGAAGATTCCACCAAGGCGATTGCCGACGTCATGAACAAGGAAAAAGCCAAGTAATTTTTTCGACCTCTTCGATTTTTCAAGGCTTAAAGCCGCTGCCCGATGGGGAGCGGCTTTTTTATTTCCCGCTTGTTCCGCGATTCCTTCGCGGTTTATTCCACCCGGGCATCGGCCTTGGGATCGAAGGCTTCGCGGACGCCTTCTCCGATGAAGATGGCCAGCATCAAGGTGATGAACAGGGCGATGGTGGTGGTCAGCGCCAGCCACGGCGCCTGGAGATTGTCGAGCCCCTGCCTCAATAATTCTCCCCAGGACGGTGCAGGCGGCTGCAGACCGAAGCCCAGAAAATCCAGCGACGTGAGGGTGGAAATTCCGGCCACCAGAGTGAAGGGAAGAATGGTCACCACCGGTGTCAGCGCGTTGGGCAATACGTGGCGGAAGAAGATGCGCCATTCGGGAATCCCCAGTGCACGGGCGGCCTTGACGTAAGGAAGATTTTTCAGACGGTAAAATTCACCGCGCAGGTAATAGGACAAGCCGATCCACTCGAAAATGGCCACCACGAATACCAGTAAAACGAAGCTGCGCCCATAAATCGCGCCCAGCAGGATGACGACATAAAGAAATGGCAGCGCCGACCAGATTTCGATGAGCCGCTGTCCCAGCAAGTCGGTAATTCCGCCGAGATATCCCTGCAGGCCGCCGATGAGGATTCCAAACACCGCCGCCAGCAGCGAGATGACCAGAGCGAACGCCATGCACAACCGGAAACCATACAAAAGGCGCGACAGGACATCGCGCGCCGTATTGTCCGTGCCCAGCCAATGGGTGCGTGAGGGCGGGTTCGGCGGATTTCCGGCCAGTTCCAGATTCGCGCGGTAGGGACCCCAGGGGATAATCGGAAACACCATCCAGCCGCCAGCCGCCTTGAAGGAAGAGTCCTGTTTCAAGGCGATATAATCCGGTTCGGTGGCATGGGACAGTCCAAATCGCGACTCCGGATAAAAACGGACGACGGGGAAATAGGACGTTCCCTGATACCTTAAAAGAAGCGGCTTGTCGTTGGCCAAAAACTCACTGAACAGGGAAAGGACAAAAGCGGTGGTGAGAATCAGCAAAGACCACCAGGCCCGGCGGATGCCGCGAAATCGGGCGAAACGTTCGCGCGTCAATTCGGAAAACACGCGGCTACCTCAACCGAATGCGGGGATCGACCCAGACATAAAGAAGATCCGAGAACAGGCGGCCCAGCATGGCGAGAAAACTGGAGATCATGATGATGCCCAGCACCACGTTGTAGTCCCGGTTCTCGATGGAGTTGTATGCCAGCAGCCCCATACCGTCGATGTCGAAAACCTTTTCGATGAGGAGCGCTCCTGCGAACATGAGCGTGAAGATTTCTCCGGCGCGCGTGGCCAGGGGAATCAAAGCATTACGCAGCGCGTGTTTCCAGGCCGCCTGTCTGAACGTCATTCCCTGCAGGAGCGCCGTGCGCATGTAATCCTTGGACATTTCCTCAAGCAGGGCGTTTTTCATCAGCAGGGTCAGGAACGCAAACTCGGAAGCCATGTAGCAGATAATGGGCAGCGCCATGTGCCAGAGAAAGTCGCCCACCTTTCCCAGGAACGAATAGGATTCCCAGTCGTCGGACACGATGCCCGAGAGGGGAAACCAGTCGAAATATTTTCCGCCGGCAAAAAACGTGAGCAGAAGAACGCCCAAAGCAAATCCTGGAATCACATAGCCCGCGAAGATGACGATGGAAGAGGCGGTGTCGAAGCCGGAGCGGTTTTTGAGGGCTTTGATGAGGCCCAAAGGAATGCATATCGAGTAGGACAAAATGAAGGAGGTCAGGCCGAAGAACAGACTGATGGGAAATTTGGACCTGATGACATCCCAGGCCGGTTCACCGTAAGTATAGGACCGCCCGAAATCGAGCCGCAGCACTTTGCCCATCCAGTGTAGGTAGCGGATATGGATGGGTCTGTCGAAGCCGTAATAATGCCGGATATTTTCGACTTCCTCGGGGGTGATGGCCTTGGAAGCGTCGCGCCCCTTTTCGCTGGAGGCGTGCTGGATGCGAACGATCATCTCTTCCACCGGGCCGCCCGGAATGAACTGCGTGAGCAGAAAACACACCAGCGAAATTCCGAACAGCGTCGGAACCATCAAGAGCAGTCGGCGAAGGATGTAAGCGTTCATGCGCGACCCATCCTTTTAACCCTTCACGCTTCGTAAAAACAGTGTTCGCATCAGGCGGTTTTGCCTGTGAAAAAAGTCGTCCGCAAAAACTCATCCTGAAAGGCGGAGCCTCGAACAGCAAATCCGGCCGTCAGCATCGCCTGATAATCTGGATCGATTTTCCCGCCGTATTTCGGATGTTTGGTGACGTCCGTCAGCACTATGGATCCCGGATAATCTTCCACGAGGTCGGCAATGTCCACAAGTTCATAGAGGGTGTGAACCGCTTCAGAGGTGTCGAAATTCCGGATGTCCGTCAAATCCGTTTCGAGGGGAAACAGAATCCCGTTCGCCGTCGAATCGGGATCTTCCACCAGTCCCAGGTAGGTCCAGCCGTCCGCGTCCAAAGCGTTCCATTCGCGACGATACCCTTTGAGCCGGGTGACGATTAAATCCTGTTCCGAGTAGGTCTTTTCCAGGCCCCGGCCGTTGATTCCGTCCGCGTAAATCAGGGAGCCGTAGCCAAAGATGTAGATGAGATTCGCCATACGGAAGTTCGGGTTACGTCCAGGAAGCGTCGCGCCGGGATTTCATTCCTGGTACTTCACGTCCCCGGTATCGACAGGCAGGGACTGGTTGTTCGCCTGCGCTTCCGCTAGCGCCTTTTCCTTGGCGGGATCCACGAACCAGTAGGTGATGATGCAGTCTTCGCGATCGAATTTGTCCAGGATGTATTTCGGAGTTCCGAACTTGTTCCAGTACAGAAGCCGCGAGTTGTCCGCCTCCCACAGCAAAACGTAGGGCACAATTTCGTTCAGACGCTTGTCCAGTCTTTCCAAAAGCTCGTTGCGTTTGCCGAGATCCATCTCGGTTTTCTGGGCCTCAATGAGACTATCGATGAGCGGATCCTTTACGCCCGGATAGTTGTTGGAGGCGACCTGATCCGCGGTGGCGGACTGCCACATGGCTTCCGGATCGCGCAGGCGACCCGCGCCCCAGGCCGACCAGTACAGGTCGAAGTCGTGGTTGTCAACGCGCTTGCTCAAGGTCGACTGCGAAAGCTGTTCGATTTTGGCGGAGATGCCGACCTGTTTCAAATCCTCCAGGTAGACGTTGTAGTGCCGCAAATCCGTGGAAGCCGTCGGCAGCGTGATCTCGAAACGCTGACCGTCCTTGACCAGAACGCCGTCGGAACCGGATTTCCATCCCGCATCGGCGAGGAGCTTGCGCGCCTTTTCAGGATTGTATTCGAAGAAGGGGGCATCGGGATTCCGGTTTTCGGGATACAAATCGGGATAATAGGAGTTCAGCAGGAAATACTGGTTAAACATCAATTTGTCGTTCATGAGCCCGCGGTCGAGCAGATAACACAGGGCCTCGCGAACCCGGACGTCCTGGAAAATCGGTTCGCGCAAATTGATCGCGAACCCCTGAAATCCCATGGGTTCCCGGTTGTAAATGCGGTGCTTGGAAACCCAGCCTTTTTTTATCTGATCGAAATCCGTCTGCTCCGCCCAGATGGAGGCCGTGTAAACAGGGTACACGTCGAACTCGCCCTTCTGAAAAGCCTCCAGGGCCTTGTTGCGATCCTCCATGAACCGGTACTTGATATGCCCGAAGTTGTACTTGTGCTGGTTGTACCGCTTGGTGCGGCCCCACCAGTCCGCCCGCCGCCGCAGCGAGACATAGCGCTCCTTCTTGATCTCCTCCACCGCGTAGGGGCCGCTGACCACGGAAAAATCAAAGTTCAGCTGGTTGAAATCCTTGCCTTCCCAGGCGTGCGCCGGAAACGCCATGAGCCCCGCGGCCGTCCAGAAATTTTCCCAGTGCGTTTGCGTGGCGGTGACCCGCACGGTAAAACTGTCGACGATTTCGGGCCGGGAAAACCGCTTGAGGTCCACGCGAAAGATGGGCGTCATGTTGCTCGGATTCATGATCACGTCGTAGTAGAACTGCACGTCGCGGGCCGTCACTGGCTGGCCGTCGCTCCAGCGCGCGCGCGGGTCGAGGTGAAAGGTGAAGGTCTTGCCGTCCTTGGAAATCTCCCAGCTCTTGGCCAAAACACCCACCGGTTTGTCCTTCGTCGAATGGAGGGACACCAGGTTTTCATAGAGATAGGACATCACCTCCGCGGAGAAACTGTTGTAATCGAGCCACATGTTGAGCGACTTCGGAAACGCTTCGCTCCAGGTAGTGTAGGTTCCACCCGGAGTTGCTGCCGGATTGGCGATAGAATCGAATTCGCCGGTCGAATCCACCACGACTGGGGCCGAAACATCCGCGGAGTCGGAAGACTGTGAAGACTCCGCCGTGTCACCCGTGCCGCGCTTTTGGCAGGAAGAAAGGCAGGAAGAAACTCCCAGCCAGAACAGGGCGCCGACAGCAAGGGGGAGTGCCCGGGATGCGAACGTGCGTGTCATGAGATCCTCGAAAACGGTTGCAGAGCAATGGGGCGTGTCAGTCGTTCGCGCTAATGTAGAAAGGCCCTTTGTTAACTTCTGAGAAGTGAAGTCGCGCATCATCTCCCCGCCCCTTGCTCTCTCCGTTGCGCTTCTCTGCGCCTGTAATCCGTATCAACACCAGAAAAATGTTTACCGCGGCGCACTCTCTTCGAATCTCAAGACGTTCGACCCCGCGCAGGCTTCGGATTCCTACTCCAACCAGTGCCAGTTTCAGATTTACGAATGTCTTTACGAGTACAAATACCTGGCCCGGCCCTATGATGTGCAGCCCTGTCTAGCATCCTCCCTGCCGGAAGTCGACGACTCCGGACGCGACTATACCATCCATCTCCGTTCGGACGTCGAATTTCAGGACGACAAATGTTTTCCGGGCGGCAAGGGAAGGCGCGTCACGGCGCAGGATTTCATCTACAGCATCAAGCGCATGACCGACGTGCGGACGCAAACCTTCGGCTGGTGGATCTTCGACGGCAAGGTCAAGGGTCTCAACGCTTTTCGCGACGCATCGGAACAATTGCCTCCCTTGCCCGATTCCATCCATCCGGCACTGTATGACCAGAAAATTGAAGGGCTCCGGGCACTTGATGACACGACGGTGCGCATCGAACTCACTCGCCCCTATCCCTATTTCAAGTACATCCTCGCCATGCCCTATGCCGCAATCATTCCCCATGAAGCGGTCGACTATTACGGCGAGGAATTCCTGAACCACCCGGTGGGAACGGGGCCCTTCATCCTCAAGGAGTGGAGGCGGGGCTTGCGGCTGGTGTTCGAGCGCAATCCCAACTACCACCACGGTTTTTATCCCACCACAGGCGAGCCGGGAGACAGCGCCGCGGGACTGCTCGAGGATGCCGGAAAACCCCTTCCCTTTCTGGATCGCGCCGAGTTTTACATCTACGAGGAAACGCAGCCCATGTGGCTCAACTTCCTGCGCGGCAACCTCGATCGTAGCGCCATCCCCAAGGACAATTTCTCACAGGCCATCACCCCGGAGGGGTTGCGCCCGGATCTTCTGCAAAAAGGCATCCATGCGCACCAGATGCAGGAACTGGACATCAGCTACATCTGTTTCAACATGGAAGATTCCGTCTTTACCCGGGACCGCAAATTGCGGCAGGCGATGCAGCTGGCCTATGACGTGGAAACAGTCATCGACAGGTTTTACAATGGCCTGGGTATCCGGGCGCAAAGTCCTGTCCCTCCCGGACTGTTCGGATATGATTCGGCATTTCGCTCCCCCTACGGCCACTTTGATCCCGAAGCCGCCCGCAAACTGTTGACTGAAGATGGGCATCCCGGTGGCGCAGGTTTACCCGAATTGAGTTACCTCACCGTGGCTGGCACGGATGCCCGGCAGCGCGGAGAACATTTTGTGCAAAACATGGCAGCCATCGGCGTGCGTGTGAAAGTGGAATCCTGCACCTGGCCGGAATACCTGGAGCGCCTGCGGCGCAAGAAGTTTCAGCTGGTGGGATCTTCCTGGTCCGCGGATTACCCCGATCCGGAAAATTTCCTGCAACTTCTCTACGGCCCCAACGCTCCGCCAGGCGAGAACAACGCCAGCTACCGCAATCCCGAGTATGACAGCCTCTATCAGCGGATGGCCGTCATGTCCGACAGTCCCGAGCGTCTTACCATCATCCGGCGCATGAAATCCATCGTGGCCGAAGACTGCCCCTGGATTTTGATTTCCCACCGCACCACCGAAGTCCTGGCGTATGATCGCGTGCACAACGTCATATCCCATCCCATTCTCGAAGCGCCCCTGAAGTATTACCGGGTGGACTGATGCTTTCGTTCCTGTCGCGCCGCGTGCTGCACGCCATTCCGACCTTGCTCGGCATCACGCTGCTGCTCTTTGTCCTTTTCCATTGGGTCGGCGGAAATCCGGTTTACCGCCTGTTGGGCAAAAACGCAAACGCGGTGGAAATCGCGCGCATGACCCATCAGCTGGGGCTGGACAAACCCTTTTGGAACCAGTACTGGGATTACCTGAGAGATCTTTCCCATGGAAGTTTCGGCCGTTCCTGGGAAACCAAACAGCGCGTTTCGGAAATGATCCTCGACGGACTGGGGCCTTCGCTTTCCCTCGCCATTCCCGCATTCATCCTGTCCGCGCTCATATCCCTGGCCATGGCTCTGACGGCGGCCCTTTACCGGGATCGCTGGCTCGACAGGCTGCTGGTGGTGCTCTCCGTGTGCGGCATGAGCTTAAGCGTGCTCACCTTTATCATTGCGGCTCAATACCTGTTCGCTTTCCGGGCTGGCTGGTTTCCCATCTCGGGATGGGAGCCGGGGCTAACCGGCGTGCCCTTCCTGGCGCTCCCCATCCTCATCTGGGTGGCCGCATCGTTGGGGGCGTCCGTGCGCTTCTATCGCGCGGTTTTTCTGGAGGAGATGCGGCGCGAATACGTGGTGACGGCGCGCGCCAAGGGTTTGAGCTGGCCGCGGGTGCTGGTTCACCACGTGTTGCCCAACGCCATGATTCCGATTCTGACGCAGCTGGTCATGGAACTGCCGATGCTGTTTACCGGTTCGCTGCTGCTGGAAAACTTTTTCGGAATTCCCGGCCTGGGAAACATGAGCGTCAACGCCATCAACGCCTCCGATCTGCCCGTCATCAAGGCCATGACCTTCATAGGATCGGTTCTTTACATTGCGGCCAACATCGTGGGCGACGCCCTGTACGCCTGGTTTGATCCCAGGGTAAGGGTCTCCTGATGCGCGATCTTTGGAACAAAATTCGCCGGCGCTTCGGGAGGGACAAACTCGCGCTGTTCTCCGTGACGGTCATCTCGATTTACATCGTGGCCGGACTGCTGGCTCTCATCGGCATTCTTGCCCCGCACTACGCGCAGTCAGTGGGAGAGGCTTATGCTCCGCCCTCCTGGGTGCATCCGCTCGGGCTGGACGTGCTGGGCCGATCGATTTGGGATCGGGTGGTGCAAGGGGCGCGTGTGGCGCTTATCGTCGGATTTGTTTCCACCTTTATCGCCATTCCCTTTGGAACCGTGCTCGGCCTCATCGCCGGGTATTTCCGCGGAGTGGTGGACGCCTTCGTGGTGTGGCTTTATTCCACGTTGGACTCGGTGCCTACCATTCTTCTTTTGCTCACTTTGGCTTTGGTTCTGCCCACCGGCAAAGGCCTGGCCACCGTGTGCATCGCTTTGGGCGTCACCTCCTGGGTCAGCACCTGCCGGGTGGTGCGGGGCGAGGTCATCCGCCAAAAGGAATTCGATTATGTACGCGCCGCGCGCTCATTGGGAGCCACGGACAGCCGCATCCTGTTCGTACACGTGCTGCCGAACGCGCTCCATCTCATCCTGGTGCAGGCATCGCTGGTATTTGTCTACTCCATCAAGAGCGAGATTATCCTGTCCTATCTGGGCGTAGGCGTTCAAAATTTCCCCAGCTGGGGGGTCATGATAGATGACGCAAGACTTGAACTCGTGGGGCGGGGGGTGTGGTGGCAGTTCGCTGCAGCCACAGGAGCCCTTTTTATTTTGGTCCTTGCTTTTAATCTCTTTAACGATGCCTTAAGGGATGCTCTTGACCCGAACCAGAGCTGAGTCGGGGCTGAATTAGAATAGACACAGGCTTTCAAACCTTCCTTTTAAAATTTTTTGTTTGCAAAAACACTTGAAATTTTGCTGAAAAAGGCGTTTTCGATGTTTTAATCGAATTTTCAACAAAAAAAATGTCCCTATGTTTCAATTAGATTCGTCTTATCATTTGGCTGGGGGGCTGAGTTGCGGGTTAAATAAACCTCAAATCAAACCCTCATTAACATCGCAATAATTTTGGAATGGAAAGAAAGTACCTGATGATCCCGGAAAAGGAGTGCGTTATGCGGCTGTCCTTAATGCTTTCACTTCTAGCTGCCACGCTTGCCACTGCGCAAGACGTGCGTATCAATGCGAACAGCACCACTCCAAGCGTCCTCGCGGTTACCAACACCGCCACTTCCGACAGCGTGGCCCCCAGCAGAGGGAAGCCGGCCATGTACGCAGTTTCACAGCCCGCCTACAACAGGGGCATCGGCGTGGAAGGGATTGGGGCTCATTCTGGAGTCTTGGCGGTCGGCAGTGGACCTGCTTTTCCAACAGGCAGCAGCAACTTCAATACCCGAATGGGCGTGGAAGCATATGCCACAGGTGGCTATACCAACATGGCGGTTTACGGAAATGTGGGTGGAAACAGCGATTACGCGGGATACTTTGCGGGAAATGTGTTCTCTACCGGTACCGTAACTTGGTTATCGGATTCGACATTGAAAACCAATATTCAACCCATGGCACCCGCCTTGGGCAAGCTCATGAGCCTCAAACCCAAAAATTACGAGATGGACAAAACAAAGGCGCCCCACACCGTGCTTGCACAGGGTCCCCAGGACGGCGTGCTCGCGCAGGATGTCGAGAAGGTGTATCCCGAACTGGTGTCTGACGTACCGATTTACAGTGGAGATCCTTCCAATCCGTCCACCACCGCCACCCAGTATAAAAGTGTGAATTATATCGGTCTCGTTCCCATTTTGATCAAGGCCGTGCAGGAACAACAGGCCGAAATCGACACGTTGCAGCAGCAAATTCGAGTTTTAAAGGGCCAATAGTAACCCCGGAAGAGGTGTTTCATGAAACGGCTTTTAGTGCTTGCCGTGTTCCTGCTTCCGGGCCTGGCCTTCTCCCAGGGCATCCGGAAAAATTTCACGGAGATGACCACGGCGGAGAAAACCGCCTACGTCAATGCTTTGCTCAGTTTGTATAACGACGATCCCAATCAGGATATCATTCAGGATCTTGAGAACAACTACTGGTACTACTACGACGATATTTACGGGGATCTTTCCTCTTCTCCCTGCGAAAACAACATCTATTTGCCGTTCAACCGCATGACGCTTTGGGAAATGGAAAATGCCCTTCAAAGGCAAAATCCGCGCCTGACGGTTCCCTACTGGGATTTCACGGTGAACAACACGCCCACGGATTCGCTTTTCACCTTCCTGAACCAGAACGTTTTCCCGTCGGCTTGGTACATCCAGTGGTATACCGGAGGGGGTAGTCCCTTGCCTACGACCTCTCAGGTCCAGGCGATGCAAAACTCCACGCAGTTTTGCGACGATGCGAACTATTCGAACAGCTATAACGACCAGATGGTGAACGGTCTGGATCCCGACATTCAATATTGGGTGGGTGGATCGGTCGGCGTGGACGGGGATCCTCTCTATTTCGTATACCATGCCATGCTCGACAAGCTTTGGCAGCAATGGCAGGTTAAAACAGAGGGCACGATGGTCGCGAACGCTATCGATCGCTATGACGGGGTGACCACCAGTCCTTATTTCTTTCCGCTGCCCTATGCCTATGCCGGCGAAACTTATGACGCACGAACCATGGGGACTTTTTATTCCAACAACGATACCGCACTGCTGAGCGGCGGATACAATGTATCCAATACCTACATGACACCCGAGTACTTCTCCTACCCGAATCGAATCGTGGTGGGCAATTTCAACGTTCCCGCAGGAAAGAGCGCCGATATCTTTTCCCAAACCGGAGTCACCATAGATTCCGGATTTGTCCTGAGCGGGGGCAATCTGGAAATCGACGTGGGGTCGAGCTATTACAACAGCTTTCCGCTCGCCAAGGCTTCTGGCGGGCAAAATGCTTTTTATCAAGGCCCGTCACCCGCTTTGGATGCGCCGCAGGAATTCACTTTAATCCGTTCGCCGCAGGGATTCACCGCCCGCATATGGCTTCAGAACCCCTCCGAGGTGCAGGGATACTTGATGAGCATCGACGGCAAAATCGTCTCCCGCGTGGCTCAAACCGAGCAGGGGGCGGGGTATTCCGAATTCCAGCTGAATGTTCCCCAGGGGGGCGCAATGTATATCGCCTATTTCCGCGTTGGAAACGAGACGTTTAAACAGATGCTGCCCCGGTTATAGAAAAGATTTTTTAGGGAACTTTTTGGGGATCGTTAGAGAACGCATTAGACGGTCTCAAGCCTCAATTGTCCGTCACCTGTCTCGGCATCATTTCGGCATAGAGGGCGCGGATGGCCTGCTGATAGTCGGCGTTGCCGACTCCCACGATGATGTTGAGTTCCGAGGCTCCCTGATCGATGATACGCACGTTCACCTTGGCTTCGGCCAGGGCCTTGAACACCCGCGACGCCATTCCCACCTGCCTGGCCATCCCTTCGCCCACTACGGCGATGAGGCTTAATTCGTGCTCCGCTTCCAGATGATCCGGCAGTAACGTGCGCCGAATATCTTCCAAAATGTTCTCCGCCTTGTCTCCCATCTCCTCCGAAGCCACGACCACGCTCATGCTGTCAATGCTGGTGGGACAGTGTTCGATGCTGACGCGGTGGCTCTCGAATATCTCCAGAAAGCGCCGCGCAAAACCGACCTCCCTGTTCATCATGGTTTTTTCCACGCTGAACATGGAGAAGTTTTTTTTCCCCGCGATGCCGGCGATGTCATAGTGGGTGACGTCCGGGAGCTTGGACACGATTAATGTGCCCGCGTCCTCGGGCCGGTTGGTATTGCGGATGTTGATGGGAATGCCCGCTTCGCGCACAGGCGCGACGGCTTCGTCATGAAAAACGCTGGCGCCCATATAGGACAGTTCCCGGATCTCCCGGTAACTCACGAGATCCAACGAATGCGGTTCATTCACGATGCGCGGATCGGCCATCAGTAAACCCGACACGTCCGTCCAGTTTTCGTAAAGCTCCGCCTTCGCGGCACGCGCGGCGATGGCACCGGAAACGTCGGAACCTCCGCGTGAAAAGGTTTTGATGCCGCCGTTGACGTCGACGCCGTAAAAGCCCGGGAGCACGTAACGCTTCGCCTCGTCCTTCAAAAGCCGGCCCAACCTGTCATAGGTTTTGGGATCAAGGCTTCCGGCTTCATCAAAGAAGATGCCGTCCTTCGGATCGATGAAGTCGGCTTCCAGGTATCGGGACATCAGACGGCCGGAGAAATATTCTCCACGGGAGGCGATAAAGTCCCGTTCCGCTCCCTCCAGAATTTGCTTTCGGAAGGTTGCCAATTCTTCCGACAAACCTGCGCCCAATTTCAAGTCGCTTTCGATTTCAAGAAAACGATTCTGGATAAGCCTGAAAGGCTCTTCCATGGACAAGCCTTTTTGGACCAGCTCATGGCAGAGGTACAGGAGATCAGTCAGCTTGGCTTCCCCGACATGGCGCTTACCAGGCGCTGAAACAACGATGATACGGCGGCGGGCATCCTTTTCCAGAATGCCGCGCACTTTCAGGAATTGGCCGGAATCGGCCAGGCTGGAACCCCCGAATTTACTGACGATTCGATTCATGCGGGGCAATAGTAAAAACTGGCATTGCTTTAACTGTTAACTGTACAGGTCAAAAAAGCGTTTTTCAAAAAGGGAGAGTTCGCTTGTTGGAAGTCGGTTGATGCCCGCAGCTAACGCTCGCCCACCGCCCGTGGAAAATTCACGCGCCAAATCCGAAGCGAGTGGTATTTGAGCCGGTCTTCCTGGTTCTCCTGCCTTTTGCAGACGTGGCGCACGGATGGATATTTGATACCCGCCTGCAATGAGTGGGTGCAATACGGCCGCAGCGAAGGTGGGATTTTCCAGAGAGATCCTATTCGAAAAAGCTCCCCCGAACCGCCGCGCCCAGGATGCATCGGGAAGGAGATAAATCCTGGCCAATCCCTTTTCTTTCTGGGGCAAAACTTTTTGGGCCTGCATCTCATCTTCCTCGAATTGATGTCGTATAGGGCCAAAAAAACCGCTTTCCTGGATGAATTCAAAAGGTGTCCGAAAGGGAGCCAAACGTTCCGCAACTTCCACAGGATGAAAGAGCACGTCATAGGCCGTTTCGCCGTAGGCGTTGTAATTCAACAATTTCCCGGCCTCGCGAAGCATGGCCGCCTCGGCTGCTTTCACTCCCAAGGATCGAAGCAGTGCTTCCCCAGCTTCAGGAATGTTGTCGCCAAAGGCCGCCATGGCCGCCCAGCGGGGATCGGATCCGGGAAGAGCGCCATGAACCAGCAGGGCGGTGCACGTTCCTCGCCCACTCGAAATATGGGCCCTCAGGCGTGCCGAGTCGGGTAAAACCCCCGCTTCGTGATGATCGAACCAGGTTATGTTGATCCCGGGTTTCTCCAGAAGGGGCAACAAGGCCCCCCGGTTGGCTTCCAGGCTGATATCAAAGACGTAAACATTGGCAGATTCCAAAGAGGGCGGCAGGCGCTCTAAAAGCAGAATTTCGCGTTTTAAACCGGTAATCCGGACAGAAGGGGTAACGCCGGACAATTCCAAAAGGTGCTGGCTGATGAGTCCATCAGCATCCCCATTGAAAATGAAACATGTGGAAACCTGGGATTGGTTCATGCCTTGTTTCTAACTTTCCCGTTCCCTTTTACTCCGGGAACACCTGAAAAGCTGTTTTCAGAAACTTCCCAAAACTGATATCTCGCGTTTGACATCGGAAACCCCGGGTCGCGGCGAAAGGAGCCCATGGACGGCAACGTAGAACTTCCCCTGGTTATTGGATTTGGCGGTGGAATTTTGGCTCTGATTTATGCGCTTTGGAAATCGCGCTGGATTCTAGCCCTGGAAGTTCCTGATGAAAAATTAAGGCGCATCGGGGGCTATGTCGCCAAAGGCGCGATGGCCTTTCTCATGCGTGAGTACAAGGTTCTGCTTCCCTTCGCTTTCGTGGCGAGTTTGCTGCTGCTGCTCGGAAATCACGGCGTACTCAAATGGGAAGCCTTGGCCTTCCTGGTAGGGGCATCCTGTTCGGCCTTGGCCGGTTTCTTCGGAATGAAAGTCGCGACGCAGGCGAACATGCGCACCACCTGGGCCGCTCAAACCAGCCTCAATGAAGCGTTGCGCGTATCCTTCGCGGGCGGATCGGTGATGGGTATGAGTGTGGTTGGCCTCGCTCTCATCGGCATTTCCAGCATTCTATTGGCAACCACTCATTTCCTGGGACATGACTCTGCAAGTCTTACTGAATCGGTGCTGCCGATTCTTTCCGGCTTTGCGCTGGGAGCTTCCTGTATCGCCCTGTTCGCGCGCGTGGGGGGGGGCATTTATACCAAGGCCGCTGATGTGGGTGCGGACCTGGTGGGCAAGGTCGAGGCTGGGATCCCGGAAGACGATCCCCGCAATCCCGCTACCATCGCCGACAACGTGGGCGATAATGTCGGTGACGTGGCCGGCATGGGAGCCGATTTATTTGAATCCTTCGTGGCCTCCGTGCTGGGTTGCATGATCTTGGGGCTGACCGTCGATGCTCCGGAGATGTATAAAATACGCCTGTGTCTGCTGCCTCTCTTACTCGGCGCGGGAGGTGTCATCGCTTCCGCGATAGGGATGTGGTTTGTCAGGGTGCGCGAGGGAGGATCGCCGCAGGCGGCCTTGAACAAAGGCACCTTCGTCGCCGCAGGCTTGGCGGCCCTCTTCAGTTATCCAATTTTCCGGGTTTGCCTGGGCGACCAGACTTTCAGCGGCGGTGCCAGTGCCATCAGTTTGTTTTGGTGCACCGTGATTGGTGTTGCTGGAGGAACCGCGATTGGACTTCTTACAGAATACTACACCGGGACCGGCAGGAAACCCGTAAACTCCATCGTCAAAGCCTGTGAAACAGGGGCCGCCACCACTCTGATTACCGGCATGGGCGTGGGGATGAGTTCCACGGCGCTTCCCGTAATTACCATGGCCATCGCTGTATTTCTCGGTTACCATGAGGCGGGTCTTTTCGGTGTGGCCATTGCAACCATCGGCGTGCAACTCACCTTGGGCATACAATTGGCCGTGGACGCTTTCGGGCCTGTGGCAGATAATGCAGGTGGGCTGGCGGAAATGGCGGAAATGCCGCCCGCTACACGCCTCAATACGGACAAACTCGACGCCGTTGGAAACACCACCGCCGCTATCGGCAAGGGATTTGCCATTGCCTCGGCGGCTTTGACCTCTGTGGTGCTTTTTTCCGCCTTTAAAGCGGAAACCGGCATTCATACCGTTGAAATCACCAACCCGATGGTGCTCATAGGCCTTTTGCTGGGCGGATCCATGCCCTATCTGTTCTCTTCCATGTGCATGATGTCCGTGGGAAGAGCGGCTTTTGCCATGGTGGAAGAAGTTCGCCGCCAGTTCCGTGTCATTCCTGGACTATTCGAGGGGAAAGCCGAGCCGGATTACGGTCGTTGTGTGGACATCTCCACCAAAGCTGCCTTGCGTGAAATGATCGTTCCCGGCGTCATGGCCATCTTGTCACCCGTAGTTATTGGGTTCCTCGGTGGAGTTCCCATGCTGCTGGGTTTCCTGACCGGCGTCACCGCTTCTGGCGTCGCTCTGGCCATTTTCATGGCCAACTCCGGCGGTGCCTGGGACAATGCCAAAAAAACCATCGAAACCGGTGTCAGCGGCGGCAAAGGCTCCGATGCCCATAAGGCTTCCGTGGTGGGTGACACCGTGGGCGACCCTTTCAAGGACACCGCCGGTCCCTCTTTGAATATTTTGATCAAACTGATGGGTGTTATGTCGGTGGTCATCGCGCCAATGTTGCGTCGGTTTTGGGGGTATTGAGAGATGACTTACAAGAATCGGCTTTACCAAATTCTTTATCCCAATCAGGCGTTGGTGGCCTCCCAATTATCTCCGGAGGAGTTTGCGCGCCATTACCTGATCGGATCCATACGGCACTATAGCGGAAAACTGGTCTTTGCGGAGATCGATATCGGATTCCGTCATCCTTATTTCAATATCGAGGAAAACCTTCAGCAGATGGTGCCTCATGCCGATGGAACTCCAAAGCGCACGAAATTCATCTGTTCCTACCGCGTGATGGAGCACATGGACTTCAACGCCATCCAGAAACTTTTCCTCGTGACTTCCGAAGCCCAGGTGCTGGAACTTCTTCCAGGATCCTACGACAAGGCTCATCAGCCCGGCTTTCTCCGAACCTATGCCGAGGTTGCCCCTCTCAGCATGTTGGTGTTGTCTCCTTACACGTTCCCCGAATTCGGCCGTTTTGTGACCGAACCCGGCCAGGCCAAGGGTTGTCCCAAACTGTTCTATACCCAAATCGATCTGAACGTGGATGAATTTCTTTCGGCCTTCGAGAGCAATCCCTTCACCCAAGCGCCGTTTCCGTTTTTGCATCCCTCCAAACTGCGCGACGCTATCTTGTCCATGAAGGCTTCGCCGGAAAAAAAGACCAAGGGGCTTTCGCTATTCTGCCCGCTGGATCAAATCTCCTTTAAGCGCATCCGGCACGGATTCATGTTCGCGTCGCAGGATGGGTTCAAATTTTTCCCGATGCCTTCGCTGAAAGAAATCGAAGCCAAGAACTTCAAGTTCTGGCAGGGGATGTAAAAGAGGTTTGCAAACCTGGTTCGAATTAGCGAACCAGGTTTTTTTAATCAAACGCCCGACTCAAATTTCGGATTTCCATTTTTTTCGATTCCTTGACGCGTCTTTTCCCAAAAGACGGCCTTTGAGCATCTGCAAACGCCCTCAAATGTGCGGAATGGTATGGTTTCGGATTCAAACGAAAAGAGATCTTATCCGAATCTACCGGTTAAATTATGGAACATTCAGGAAACTACCCCAAATGCGTTGAAAGGAATGACGCCATGGTTCAGCCATACGATGCTTCGAATACTTTCAACGTCATGCTGGGGATCGATATTCTGATCGGCCTAGCCCTGTGCTTCTTCGGCTATCTGATCTCCCAAATCCGTATCGCGATTGGACTGATTCTGGGAGCAGCGTTAGGGGCGAACATCGGCTATGCCGTTTCCCAAAACGCCTGGGTGGCATTGGCCGCGGGAATCGCGGGCGGCCTGCTGGGCGCCGTTCTTTCCTCGATTTTTTATTTAACGGGAATTTTTTTGATTGCGGCATTTTTAGGGGGACTCTTAAGCGGACTGATTTCTGCGGCCATCAGCCATGAAGGCCCGCAATCCTGGATCGTTTTTCTGACGGCCATCATTTTCGGAAGCGCCGCTATACTTCTCAAACAATTGCGTGTTTTTATCACCATCATCGCCACTGCCATTGGGGGAGCCGGCTGGACAATCTTTGCTTTGATAAGTTTTTTTGTCGTGAAAACCGGCACTCCCGTCGTATGGTCCTCACAAGCGCTTCCTGAACGCGAAAAAATTCTGGCTTACGCGACTTTGTGCGGCTGGATGGTATTGAGCGCCATGGGCACTGCAGCCCAGTATAAATTTCTACCGGCCCCAAAAGACGGGCCGACATTTAATGGATCCAGTGTCGGCTGAATCCTGCGGCTATATCAAAATTACTAGTGATGAGAGGTCGACCAAAACTATTGTTACCGCATAGACTTATCTTATGTAGTAGCTCCCGTTGAACATATTCCGAAACGGGATATTCTTTCTCGATTCGGTTTATGAGAAAAGGATCCTCAAAATGGAAAAACTCTCACTTGTAAAACGTCTTTATATTGCTTCGGCTTTTGTGGCTGGAATGGTTGCTCTGATAACTGGCTGTAATGACAGTCCCCAAACTCTTGTATTGTCTGGAGATATCGTGGGCTACTCGACCTTATGCGATCTCAACGGAAATCCGATTCCGAATGACACGGGCATTACGGTGAGCGTGGAAGGAAAAAATCTTACAGCCACCACAAATTCCTTGGGGCAATGGGATCTGGCGGGGCTCACAACTGGTATTTATAATATCGACATTTCAAAGTCGGGGTATGGCTCTCGAAAAATTCTCGATTTTCAGTTCGTTGGGGGCGGTCAAGCTGATGCCGGAAATGTCGGCCTTTATCAGATACCCTCATATTCCGTGACAAAGTTATCAGATACGGTCGAAAACACTATCGTTTACATAAGTGGCATCTTTTCGGGTCCTTTGCCTACTGATTTGATGTTTGCGAGTCTGTATCTTTTTCTAGATACCGTCCCGTCGGTATCCTCAGATCCAAAAAAATATCTCGCGTCAACTAGTATTACTAATGCGGCTGATACGTCATTTTCAGCCGGTATTAATCCCACATACTTGCAAAAATCGGGGTTCAGCGGCGGTCAAACCATTTACATGGTCGCTTATGCTTCAAGCGCCAACCCTGTGGGCTATACCGACTTTGAAACTGGCAATCAGGTTTTCACGGGCCTGAATCCAACGGCCTCAAATGTTGTCAGTTTCAAAATGCCCTAAGAAATAACTTGTGACTCGGGACCCTTGCCACCGCCTCACGCGGTAATATCCTTGACTCCGATAGCAACCATGACGGGTTAGCCCTGCGGATTTACATGGGAAAAGGACGTGCTACAAAAAGGCATTTTCGAAACCTCTGGCATTGTCCGGGGTGCGGTGATAGATTGAATTCATGCAGCGTCTTGCCTATTCCAGCGCAGTAATTTTGGGCCTGACGCTGGCATTAACTGGTGCGGCTTGGGGGGCCAAACCTAGGCTGGGAAGGCCCGCTCCAGATTTTTCCCTGGTTGGATTGAACGGGCCCAACTCGGAAGAAAAAATCAGTCCATCCAGTTTTCGAGGCAAGGTGGTGCTACTGGATTTCTGGGCCAGCTGGTGTCTTCCGTGTCGGCGCCTGATGCCTTTAGTGATGGAAATGAAGGACCAACATCCCGATCTCGTGGTGCTGGCGGTAAGCATAGATGAAGATCGAAACAAAGCCCTTTCCTTTCTGAGGGATGTGGTGCCCGAGCTCAAATCGGCCTACGATCCCAAACAGAAAACGGCCCAGGCCTACGGAGTGAATGAACTCATGCCTGTTTGTTTCTTAATCGACAAAGCCGGTCGTTTACGGTTTCGGCATGATGGCTATACTGCGGAGGATATGGCGGCCGTGGAACGCGAGGCAAACCTTCTGCTGGCCGAACCCGGAAAATCCGTGCATAAATAGTTTACCATAACATCTATGCAACCCAAAACTTTGGTTCTTACGGGCGGTGGCACCGCCGGGCACGTGATGCCCAATCTTGCCCTGGTTCCGCGCTTGCGCGAACAGGGGTGGTCACTCCATTACCTGGGATCGTCCGGTGGTCCCGAACGCGGCCTCGTACAAAGCCAGGGTATTCCCTTTCACGCCATCGCCACCGGAAAACTTCGGCGCTATTTCTCCTGGAAGAACTTCACCGATCCCTTTCGCGTGATTTGGGGGGCGTTACAGGCATTTTTTTTGCTCGGTAAACTGCGACCCGAGGCCGTGTTTTCCAAGGGCGGATTCGTGGCCGTCCCCGTGGTTTATGCGGCCTTCATACGCCGGATCCCCGTCATACTGCATGAATCCGATCTTACGCCCGGTTTGGCCAACCGCCTGTGCCTGCGTTTTTGCAGGCGCATCTGCGCCAGCTTTCCCGAAACCCTGGAGCATCTGCCACCGGGCAAAGCCGTGCTTACCGGAACTCCCGTTCGGGAGGAGTTATTGAAGGGCGATCGGAACTCCGGCTTAAATTGGCTGGGATTCACTTCCGAAAAAGCCGTACTGCTAATCATGGGCGGCAGTCAGGGCGCCGCGACGCTGAACCGATGTGTGCGCTCCACGTTGACTCGCTTGAGGGAGCTCTATCAGGTTGTCCATCTGTGCGGACCCGGAAGGATGGATTCTTCACTTGAGGGCCTTGCAGGTTACCGCCAATTTGAATTTCTGGGAGGGGAATTGGCGGACGTCTTCGCCGCCTCCGACCGGGTGGTTTCGCGGGCCGGCGCCAATTCCCTTTTCGAGCTTTTGGCCTTGCGCAAGCCGAGCCTTCTCATTCCGCTTCCCCTGACCGCGTCGCGGGGCGATCAAATCCTGAATGCCCAGTCCTTCGTGCGAAGAGGGTTTGCAGCCATGCTGCGTCAGGAAGATCTGAACGAAGACTCGCTGCTGCGCGGTCTCGAAACCCTTGAGGGCGAATCCGAAACCCTGCGCCGCAACATGGATGCCGCGGAACATTCGTCCGCCACTGAAAACGTGTTGCGGGTCATCGCTTCCGTGATGCGACCGGCTTAGCTACCTTCCGCTTCCCATGGAGTGGTTTTCCGTCGTTGCGAATCTTTTTCTGCATCTGGACGCGCGTCTTGCCTGGGCCGTCGCCCATTACGGGGCATGGACCTACGCGCTGCTCTTCACTTGGAAGGTGACCACCCGGTTCTTGCCGTACTGGCAGACATAGATGAATCCTTTTTCCTCGATGTATTCGATCCCGTTCCATTCACAGGTTCCGTACGAGGTTGAAAAATTCCAATCCTTCTTTACCGTTCCGTCCGCCGATTGAAAAAAAAGATGCTGGTTAAAACTGGTCCAATACAAATCGCCGTTTGACGCGAACGTCAGGTCATTCGCGCCTCCGGAGCTGCCCCCCGTCCACTCATTGGTGCTGTCGGTGGCGATGATTTTTAAAACGGCTCCCGTTGCGGTATCGCGTTCGGTTATCTGGGACTTTCCACAAACCACCAGGTTCCTGTCAACCGGTTGGAAATCAAGGCCATTGCTGTACGTACCGATATTGACCAGTTTGGTCATATTCCCTGCCGGGGTGACCTTCCAGATATTGCCCGCATTTTGCTCGGCGAAGAAGATATTGCCGTTCTGCGCAACGGCCGGCCCCTCGCCCCATCCGTTGAGAGTGGGAGTTGATGTGGCGGCCCTTTGGACCTTGACTCCGGGGCTGCATAGCGCGGTGGGAAGATTGATTGTGCCGTATGTCTGGCCGCGGACCATTTGCAATCCAGCCATCGAAATAATCAGACCCAATTTAAAACCCATTCTTAATGGGATGCTGCTCATCACTCCTCCTGGTTAGCGAAC
>Ga0206850_10153_pt2 | contig 21495 bp, 21 predicted proteins | sample Alteio_BWOrgCont_16_FD_152885 | JGI IMG/M metagenome (GOLD analysis project Ga0206850, IMG submission 152885) | Enriched cells from forest soil in Barre Woods Harvard Forest LTER site, Petersham, Massachusetts, United States -... | ecosystem: Environmental > Terrestrial > Soil > Temperate forest >...
CTGCATTTTTGGGTAAGCTCAAAACTGCCTGGGATACGCATTTTAAGAAAAATCCTGAACTTATTCTCTTGTTAAGCGGTTCCATGTCTGCATGGATCGAAAAGCACATTCTAGGAAGCACTGGTTTTTTTGGGCGGATTGCTTTAGATCTTAGCTTGGGAGAACTTCCATTGCATCAATGTAGTCATTTTTGGCGTCCTTTTGAAAAAACGATAGCGGCTTATGAAAAGTTTAAGGTGTTGAGCATTACGGGAGGGGTGCCTCTTTATTTGGAATCGATCCAGCCAAAATTGACAGCGGAAGAAAATATCGGTCGTCTATGTTTTCGCAAAGAAGGGTTATTGTTTCTGGAATTTGATCACATTTTTTCTGATGTTTTTGGGTCAAAAGCTTCTCTTTATAAGAAAATCGTATCGAGTTTGGCAAAAGGAGTTAAAGATCAATCAGCAATATTATCTGTTATTGGAGTAGAGAAAAGCGGAATTTACAGCGAATATTTAGATGAATTGGTAAAAACAGGTTATATATCGAGAGATTATACATGGAGTTTAAAGTCTGGCGTATTTTCAAAATTGAGTAAATATAGGCTTTGCGACAATTACCTATTGTTTTATTTGCGCTATATTGAACCGAATATCCCCAACATCCAACAAAACCGCGATTTATTGCCAACGGGGTGGAACACCATTATGGGCTTACAATTTGAGAATCTCGTTCTGAACAATCGTCTGGCCCTGCATCAACTTTTAAGTATCCCACCTGAAGATATCAAGATAGACAACCCTTTTTTTCAAAGATCGACAAAAAAAATGGTGGGGGTTCAAATCGATTACATGATTCAAACACGTTTTAATTCTCTTTATATTTGTGAGATAAAGTTTCATAAAGAACCAATTGGCAAAGAAATCATCGGAGAAATGCAAAAAAAAATTAAAGCTCTTTCTCTCCCTAGAGGAACTTCTGTTCGTCCCGTACTGATTCATATAAACGGTGTTAAAGACGATGTAAAAGAAGAGAATTTATTTTCCCATATTATCGATTTTGCCGATCTCCTTGTAAGTTCAAAATAAACACAGCAGCTGTGCTGCTGGCGTCCTTGGGGCCGAGGAGGGAGATGAGGGTTTTGCACTCTTCGATGCATTTTTGGTGGTTGAGGGTTTTTATGGCGGAGGTGAGGGCTTGTTCTGTGAAGGCGGGGCCCATGAGCTCGGGGAAAACTTCCTTGTTTAGGAGGATGTTCACCAGGCAGTAGTATTTTAGGTTGAGGCGGAAAATGTATTTTGCTGCGAGTGTGTCGATGTAGGAGATGGCATAGGTGACGATGGTGGGTGTTTTGTGGAGGCCAAGCTCGAGTGTGACGGTGCCTGATTTTGCGATGGCGAAAGTAGCTTCATTCATGAGCTCGTAGGTGTAGTCTGCAGGAACGAGGATGGCATTTTTAGGCATGAGGGGGAGATAGCGGGGATTTGAAACGGAAATGGCAATAGGGAGCTCGGGGAATTGTTTTAAGACTTTTAGATAGAGGGGCAAATTTCTTTCGATCTCTTTTTTTCTGCTGCCTGGAAAAAGGGCGACGGTGTTTTTTGGTAAAGAGAAGGGTTTGTAGGGGTATTCCTTGATCCTTTGAACGAGGGGATGGCCGACATATTCTACTTTAAGTTTAGAAGGGTCAAAAAGCTCTTTTTCAAAAGGGAGGATAGAAAGGAGAAGATCTAGATTCTCTTCCATCACTTGGATCCTCCCTTTTCCATGAGCCCAAACGCTTGGACAGATGTAATGGACTAATTTTCCTTTGTATCCCTTTTTGCGCAAAGATCTCTCCATCCTTAAGTTGAATCCGGGATAATCAATGAACACACAGACTTCAGGGTTTTCTTTTAGGATAAAGGAGCGGATTTTATAAAAATGGAAGAGGATTTGGGGTAACCGGAGGATCACATCTACAAATCCCATCACTTGGAAATTTTCCATGGGGCAGATGCAGTTTAATCCGGCAGCGCGCATTTTTGGCCCGCCCACGCCTACTGCATTGACGCCTGGGAGCGCCTTTAGAAGCTTCTCCCCGTGCAAATCGCCGCTTGGCTCTCCCGCAAAGATGAAGAGCTTCATAGAACCCCGAGTTGCTTGGCGAGCCATTCAGCGCCCTGAAAAAAGATCTCCTTAGGTGTCCCGTGTCCATACTGCCCAGTGGAAGGGGAGATGATGAGCTCTACTTGGGGCGAACGGATACCTTTTTCAAAAGCTGTTTTGGAAAGTTTGTTGATAAAATGAAAGCAGTGATCTGTTCCCACTCGTGTATCGTGATTGCCAATATAGAAACGGACTTTTCTGTCGAAAAGTTTGTCAGATAGACCTTCTATACTCATATGATCGAATTGTGTCAGGGGAGCAAAAGCGAGCAAGGTTTTAAACTCGGCGATGTGCGCAGCGAGGTGAGCTGCTATGAAGCCCCCTCTTGATAATCCAAAAATGGCGAGTTGTTCTGGGATAAGAACTCCCTTTTCAAGAAGGCGATAAATCACTGTTTTAGCATGTGTGATAAACTCTTCTACGAGATGAGGGTTTTCTTGCCAAATACTCATGGCTTTATGGGGATCTTTCTTATCTTCATGGGCGGGGAGTGTTAAGGAAAATACCCGGATAGGGAGCTTAGATAAAAATTGGACGGGCTGATTAAAGGGATCGAGCCCTAAACTATCTTCTGCAGACAAAGAAAAGTAAAAAGCTGCAGGAAGGGGGCCCATATCAAGGTGGGAGCCCACATAAGAAACTAAAGTATCTGGATCTACGTGGATCATCATGCTGGTCTAGGGGGTCTGCGTCTTCTTCTTCTTTTTATAACGGGTTTTTCACCCCCTTCAAAAGCCTCTTGCCACTCTTTTAAAATAAGTTGGAGTCCAGGTTCGATACAGCTCCTGATTTTTAAGAACTGCAACGCCAGGCCAAACTCTGGGTCATGTGGAATGCGGATACGGGAGAGCCGTTTTTTCTCCACAGGGGTTAACCGGTATTGAGAAGTGATGATCGAGACCATGCTCATCCTCATTCTTCTTGGAATTTGGAAAAAGGGATGGAAAACTTCTGTAATGAGTTTATAAGACTCTTGCTGTATCTCTCCTAAATGGGGGATCCTTCCTCTGTCAGTAAATTGTGTTTGTATCCTTTTTGCTAAAATGGGGTATACGAGACAGCACATTAATAGGGGCCTTTCAATCGATTTAAAGTGAGCCTCTTGGATAGCTCTATCAACCTCTTGCAAATAGGAGTAGATGTCGCTCCCTTCAGGGGTTTCCATAAAATGGGCGAGGGCTGGAAGCATGAGGGCGAGCATTCCATGCTCAGACATTAATTTGAAAAATGGGGCTGCATGCCCCGATTCTAACATTCTTAAAAGTTCTTCTAAAATCCTTGCAGGGGAACTTTTGGTGATTTCGCTTCTACACTCTAAAAGAGCAATATGCGCATCGGGGTTAACTTCAAGTCCAAATCTAGCCTGGAATTTTAGAAGACGGATCATCCTCACAGGGTCTTGTTTAAATCGAACAAAGGGTTGACCAATGGTACGAAGCAATTTTTTTTGGATGTCGGGATATCCACTGACGTAATCAATGATTGTCTGTGTAGAAGGGTCATAAAAAAGGCCGTTGATCGTGAAATCGCGCCTTGTCACATCTTCTTCTTCTGTGCCCCAAACGTTATCTCTAATAATCAATTCCTCTGTTTGGGTATCTCCTGAGCGAAAAGTAGAAACCTCTAAAATCTTTTTTCCAAAACGGATATGGGCAAGACGAAATCTCCTCCCAATTAAAATGCAGTTTCGAAAAAGCTGCTTGATCTCTTCAGGTTTGGCGGACGTTGAGATATCGAAGTCTTTAGGTTTTCCCTTTAAAAGGAGATCGCGCACCCCTCCTCCTACGAGATAAGCCGTATAGCCTGCATGCCGCAACTTCTCCATCACATAAAGAGCGTCGTTATCGACTTGGTCAAGGGAGATCTGGTGTTCGTCTAAATGGTAAATTTTTTGTTGCATAACTTCCAAGGGATTATGATACACGTAAATGATTTAACTCCAAGAATTTTTCCTTCCAATGGTAGGAATCTAGAAGCCCTTGGGTGTCTCTTTCTAAAATAGAGTAGGCGAGATAGAGGGCTTCGATGGAAGCAAGGCCCTCCTCGACTGCTTGCCTCCTCGGGTATGCTGTGCGGTAGTGGGGGGGAATACTTCTTTTTACAGGACAGGAGACAGTCCTACCCATGATTTCTGCATATCGCCAGGTGGCATCAATGAGGAAGAGGCCAGATTTTTTATCATCAAGGGTCAAAGGGGGGGCGTTTACGGCCAAAAGGATATGCCCCGAAAGATCGGGAAGAATTCCTTTGGGATAGGTAAAAAACAGAAAATCCTCACGGGTTTCCAATCCTCTTAAACTGCATTTTTTTAGGTTCTCTTTGCGGTGACGCAAAATAATTGTATCTGGAAATTCAAACATTTTTTATATATATGATTATATGATCAAAATCTTACTCTGCATCCTTGTCTGCCTCTCATCTTTATATAGTGACGACTCTTACTATTGGAAGGAAGATTACCAGAAAGCCTTAACTGCTGCAAAGGAATCTAACAAATCGCTTGTTTTAGCCTTCCTAGGGACAAATTGGTGCCCTTGGTCGGAAAAACTTCAAACAGATGTCTTGTTAAAAGATAGTTTTTTAAAAGACTTAAAAGATCAGGCCATTTTTATCCGCCTTGATTTTCCAGAAGGGGAACAGAAAGAGGAAAATAAAAGGCTGAAAGAGCAATTTACTGTTGTAGAATTCCCTACCCTTGTTTTGCTCGACAACGAACAAAACGAAATTATCAAACTGGGCTATATGCCTATGCAGTCGGAAGAATTTGGTACTTATATTAAAAATCTTCTCACTGATTGGTATGAAATTAAAAGCGCCGACCTAGCAAAGATGGATGAGAAACAATTAGAAAACCTTTACGTCAAGGCCAAAGGGAGAGGGTTTAATAAATTTAAAGAGGATATATTACAATACGGATTAACCACATCTCCAGGGCCTTTCTTCCTCATGGAAAAGTATGCAATCTTCATTGATAATGGCAAAAAGATGAAGCATCCTGAAATGCAAGAGTTAAGAAAGGAGATCGTAAAGAGGGATCCCAAAAACAAGAATGGAACCCACCTTTATCTGGCCGTCTTAGATTTTCAGGTTTTATCTAACAAGTCTAAAAAAACCTACGCTCCCCAAGATGTCGTTAGACCTTTAACAGAATACGTAAAGAAATTTGGAAAGAAAGATGCAGACAATCTTTGGCGTGTGGAAATGATGATTGCTCAATACCTTTTTAGTAAAAGGGTCGTTCAAACTGCGGTAGATCATGCAAAAGCATCTTTCGAATCAGCACCAGAGAACGTCAAGCCAGAAATACTAGAGACACTAAATTATCTGAAAAACCAACAGTGAATAGGGAGAGGGGAATCGGGCACGCACGCGGGCACGGGCACGGGCACGAAAGAAAGAGGGAGGAAGAGGGCTTAAGTTCTTCTTTCTTTCGTGCCCGTGCCCGTGCCCGCGTGCGTGCCCGATCTTCATCTTCTCTTAGAAAAGGCATTCTTGTAGGTTGTGATGCGAGTCAGACGTGGCTTTTTCCTTGGTGGTGGAAAAATTATTCTGCTCACAACAATCACCCGGTCTTCTTCGTCGATTTCGAACAAATCTCTCTATCCGTTCCCAAAGTCGAAAATAAAGAATGGGAAGCGATCTACGGGCCAGACCTACATGACGCGCGCAAGAGTTGGTTTAAAAAACCGGCAGCACTCCTCCTTTCTCCCTTTGAAAAAACCATATGGATTGATCTAGATTGTGAAATACTAGCTCCCATTGACCCTCTCTTTGACTACAACCTTGCATTCGCAAGAGATTGCAATGGAGGCTATAACTCTGGCGTCATTGTCTACACCAAAAATTCCCCTCTCATCCAAAATTGGGCCCTCACCGCCCAGCACTCCTCCCATCTCTACATGGGCGATCAGAACATGCTCCCCGAAGATCCTGCCATCGAAGAGCTCCCCCCAGAATACAATTGGCGTATGTCGCAGGGTCTCAATCCGTCAGCCCGCATCATCCACTGGGTGGGCAGCTGGGGTAAAACCTTCATTCGGGAGTATGGAGGACTGAAGAGAATGACGAGCGATGAGTAAGTCACTTTACGCAAAATGCAAAGTCGAACTTAGACCACGAAGTGGTAATTTTGCCGCGAATGCGGCTACAGTTGCTAGCCGGGGGTGACCAACGGGAACCCCCGGAAATTGCCCATCCCACATCAGAGCCGCGAACAGCGGCGACACTCTTTTTGCATCTGTCGCCGCTGTTCGCGGCTCTGATATGGGGGTGAACGTTCTCCGGGGGTTCCCGCTGGTCACCCCCGGCTAGCAACTGCCATCGCTACGCGATTTGATTACCACTTCGTGGTTTAAGATAGGCTTTTGCAAGTGTTGATGAATGTTGTGATGTGGTCCTGGAGGATGCTTTGATAAGTGGGACTATTGAAATTGTGATCCCAACGCGGGGCGTCGGCATGTGGTTCTAGGAAAACTAGCTCTTCTGAATATAAGTCTCGTCCTTGGATGTCGAGTAAGGAAACAAAATCTCCCATGCTGGCGTAGTTGGCAGATGCATGGCATATATCTTTGGAAATAATGGCAACAGGAGCGATGGCAAGGACGATGATTCTATCTCTAACGGCTTGGGATGAAGCGAGCAGGGCATTTTTAACATGGAGGGCTCCTTGGCTGTGGCAAATTTGGAGGAACATGGCTTCAGGAGAATGGGTAGCAATAAAGTCTTCCCATTGATCTCTGAGGATTTCTATCGGGGGCATTTTAACTCCGCATTTTTCCAAAATCGACGTTGCGACATCAACAGGAGAAGAATGGGTGGCGTTGTAAACATGGGATATTTTTATGCCGCCTGCATACGCGCTTAGCCGCTTTGCGTGTCTTTGAGCTTCCTTTAAGCTGTTGTTTATTCCGTTGATAAACCCAATCCCTCCGTTTGGGAGATCTACCGAACCTATCTCATAAACAAAAGATCCCTTCTTGAAAAAGCGTTTGATTTTTTTAAAAACTTTTATATTGTTTTGTTCTGTCAAGATTGCGGGTGGATCTTGAAAATCATTTCCAAAGCCATTTGCAAGAAGGCTTATTAAGATAAAAGAAAAAATCTTAAAGTTCATATCTGTTTATAGAGATGTCTGTGATTGGGTTGCAAATCGGGCTTCGGTAGCGCGGATAAGGAGAGATTTTTTTTGCCCTTCTATGAGTTCTATAGCAATATTTAATTTTTCACGAAATCCATCTAGCAACCCATGACATTCGCCTACACATTCTGTTTTTAGAGTGTAAAAGAATAGAGAGAGTTTATCTAACTGGTCAAGAGTTGCGGCGGGGATTAAATCAAATAAATACTGGAAAGGGTCTTTTTGTCCGACGATATCTGGAAAAAGAGCCATAAGTATATGTGAAGATGCGACATCTATCGCTTCATTTGGAAATTTGTATTTATCTTTTTGGTTTTTATCAACAGTATAAAAGCATATCTCTTGTGACTCAGGCGGTGCTGAAGAAGAAGCTGCGGATAATTGAGTTGGAGCAGGCTTTGCCGCTGCTCTAGCTTCTTCTAAGGCTTTAAGTTGAGAAGGTAATTCTGACTTAGCTCCCGTCATAGCTCTGATTTGTAAAGATCTCCTTTGCTCTTCTAAATAGTTTAGAGCGATAGATAATTGAGTAAAAAATCTAGATGCTGAAGGATAATAAGATATATCCGGATGCGCATAATTGAATTGTATGGTTTTAAATATTTGAAATATTGCATCCAAGTGGTCAATATCGGACACTGGAATTTCCGTGAATAAATACCGCAGGGGCGGCGTTTTCCCGACAATACCTGGAAAGAGGGTCATAGCTGGATGAGAGGAATTGAGCGTTATCTTTAGAAATCGAGAATTATTAACAACCTTTTGCGTCGAGTTAAGTGGGAAAAAGCGGATCGGATTTTCCTCACAAGCTTTTGAAGAGGAAGCTGGGGCAAGTGAAGAGGACGCTGCGACTGGTACTGACGTAAATTCTATTCCTGTCATAAATTTCTCCTTTTTGGGCAACCATTCTGGCTGATAATTTATAGGAAGTCAATCTTTCTTTTTCCCTCTTCTATTTTGCGTTTTTTGTTTTGCGATTTGCGTTTCTTCACTCTGCGTGTTGCCACTGCGTAACCCTAAGCAATTCTTGGGGGATCTCGAACAGAAAGCGAGAGGGTGTGCTGCTTGCGTCTTTGCCGAGGCGTTTGCGTTTGCGGGCCATGGAGAGTGTGAGGTGCTTTTTTGCGCGGGTTAGGGCGACGTACATGAGGCGGCGCTCTTCTTCTACGCCGATGCTTTTTTCGTGGGGGATGATGTGATCCTCGAGGCCGACTAGAAAGCAGGCGGTGAATTCAAGTCCTTTCGCGCCGTGGAAAGTCATGAGGGTCACTTTGTCTTCTCTCATATCCTTTTGATGCTCGTGCCAGGTGTTTTCATCAAGAAGTGTTGTTGTTAAAAAATGGTGGAGGGAGATCTCGCTCCCTTGCCCTTCTTGTTCCATTTTTTCTTCGTAGGCGCCGATCGATTCGATGCAGTGTGTGATGTTTTCCCATTTGAAGTCGCGCATTTTGTCGCTTTTGACGTCGTCTTTAATGGCGTTTTGATAATCGATTGTTTCTAAAAACCACTCGAGGGTGGGCTTAAAGGGGCGTTGTTTAAATTTTTCTTGTGCTTCGGTGATGATCGATACAAAGGAGCGGATGGCTTGTTTTGCTTTATCGGAGAGGGGATCTATTGCTTCTTGATCTGATAGGAGGGTCCACAGAGGGATGTTTTTTTGTCGATTGATTTGAGTGAGAAAGTCGAGAGTCTTATCGGAAATTCCCCTTCTAGGAACATTGATGATTCGCAAAAGGGCTTCTTGATCTAGAGGATTGATGATCACTTTTAAATAGGCGATAAGATCTTTCACTTCAGCCCTTTCGTAAAGCTCTGTTCCTCCAAAAACCTGGTAGGGGATGCCGCGGATCCACTGACCATCTTTTTCCCAGCAAGCATCGAGCAGGGCGAGTTCAAACGTGCGGGCAAGAATATTTGAGCGGTAAAGGATGGCGATATCTTTCCAGGCAAGGTTGTGCGTTTTGCGCAGGTGGATCATCCGGAGGACAACAGCTTGAGCTTCTTCCTGTTCGGTTGGTGCATGGAAAAGAGAGATAGGATCTTTGGACTCTTTAGCGCTCCAAAGCTTTTTATTATGCCTTTCTTTATTGTGGCTAATGACCCCATTCGCAGCTTTTAGAATGGTGGGGATAGAACGGTAATTTTGTTCCAGCTTGATGGTGGTGTCTGCTTCAAATTGAAGGATATGCTTAATCTCCGCACCGCGCCAGCCATAAATCGATTGATCGTCATCGCCGACAACACAGAGATTGTTGTGTTTTTTGCAGATAAAGGAAGCAAGCTTGTATTGGATAGGATTGGTATCTTGGTACTCATCGATCATGACGTATTGGAAACGGTTTTGATACTGCTCTAAAATTTGGGGATACTTTTCAAAAAGCTCTACCGTTAAGGAAAGGAGGGAGTCGAAATCTACCGCATTGTAAGCGCGCATGCACGATTGCATTCTTGTAAAAAGATCGCTCGTAAATTGATCGTGCCAGGTAGAATTGTCTTTACTAGCTTCCCCTTTACTTTTCATCTCGGCAATTTTTACGAGTGTTGATTCTAAGGAGGGGAGCTCCCCTTCACACTCCAAAAGATGGCGTGCTATTTGAGAAACAAGTCTTTTGGTGTCCTTTTCATTGTAGAGACTAAAATTATTTGTATATCCAAGGTGGTGGATCTCCTTGCGGAGAATATTCATGCAAAAGCTATGAAATGTGCAAAGGACAACCTTTTTTGCCATCTTAGCTCCAATGAGCTCTGCCACTCGGTGGCGCATCTCTTCCGCAGCTTTATTGGTGAATGTCAGGCCCAAAATAGATTCGGGGGGCGTTTTTAAGTTTTTTATAAGATAGGCGATCCGGTGGGCAAGTACGCTTGTCTTGCCGCTGCCGGCTCCTGCTAGGATCAGGACCCTCCCTTTGGTTGTTTCTACAGCTTTTTGCTGCTGAGGATTGAGCATAGGTTTATAAGATCATCCAGTATTGCACGCTTGCTTGGGGGCTCAGTTGTTTTTCTAGGAAAAACATTGATTTCAAGATCTTTGGGAAAATTTAGGCAGTAAGAGCGAAAAGCCTCACGTACAACCCGTTTAAACCGGTTCCTGTCGTGTGCTTTCCCATATTTTTTGGAAACAGTGATCCCGAGCCGCGGCTTTAAAGCTCGGCCAAGCCTATAATCCACCCCAATAGTTTTTCCAAATACTTTGTTGCCTGCCTTCAAGATCCCATAGTAATGATTTCTTGAGCGCACCCGTGCATCTTTTGGAAATCTTACGCCTGGGTGAGCTTCTTGCGGCCTGCTCTGCGTCGCCGATTGACGATGATTCGCCCCTTGGCAGTTTTCATTCTCTTGCGAAAGCCACATGTGGTTTGACGCTTCTTTTTGCTGGGTTGATAAGTACGTTTCATTTTGGTAACCTTAAATTTTAACGTTTCTGCCAGCAATCCTAACAGGAATAGCTTAAATTCTTCAAGAACATAAAAATGCTTGAATGAAAAATGGAAATTATCGTATAACCTTAAGTCAAGAATAAATTTTTTCTAGAGTGAACTATGAAAGTAAAAGCTTCGATTAAAGCAGACCCTGCAAAAGGGGACAAAATTGTTAGACGCCGTGGCCGCGTTTACGTGATTAACAAAACAGACCCTAACCGTAAACAACGGCAAAAGGGACCAGGAAGGAAGAAATAATGGCGAAAACATCATCTGTTGCAAGACAAAAAAAACGGGAATATCTCGTAAAGCTTAAATGGGACAAGCGTCAAGCACTCAAAGCGACCATTCTCGATCTTAATAAGACTGACGAAGAGCGTAGTGCGGCGATCATCGCCCTGAATAAATTCCCTAAAGATTCCTCTCCAGTGCGTCTAAGAAACCGCTGCCAACTCACAGGAAGATCCAGGGGTTTCTTGAGAAAGTTCAAGCTCTCCCGTCTTTGCTTTAGAGACCTTGCGAATAAAGGAATTATCCCCGGCGTCGTAAAAGCCAGCTGGTAGGATAAGGGAAACGCAAAACGCAAAACAAAAAACGCAAAATGGAAGAAAGAAATCTAAAAGTTCTTTTTCTTTCTTCTGTTTTGCGTTTTTTGTTTTGCGTTTTGCGTTTCTTAATTAAAGAGTTTGAGTTCTTCGAGAGTTTTCCAATTGTCCATGTCGTCATTCCAAATGTAGGTGGAGCGGGTGATAATTCCTTTTTTAAAGTCCTCGTGAAGCTTTTGTTCGCTCATGGGGCCAAGGCAGGCATTGGAGGAGTCTAGATAGTGCCAGAGTTTCCCTGAATAGCTGTAAGGGATGGGCTGCACCAAAACTGGAGCTTCCTTTTTCTTGAAGGGGAAGAATATCAGGAAAAGGAGTCCTAAAACCCCACACATGAGTCCAATAAAAAACCAAAGATAAGGATTTTTTTGATTGCGGTGTGCATAAAAAGCGCAGGCGCATCCACATAAAATTCCCATAAGAATAGTGATCAAGTTTTGCATAGCACTAGTATAGCATAAGAGGGGTATTTTGGGAAGGGGAGAGAAGAGAAGATCGGGCACGCACGCGGGCACGGGCACGGGCACCAAATCCGGAAAGAGAAGAGAGCTTAAGTATTTCCCTCTTTCGTGCCCGTGCCCGCGCCCGCGTGCGTGCCCGATCTTCTTTTTCTTGCTGGAATTAATTGGGATGCAGGTATAAATTAGACTATCTAAGAGGTTTGTCTATGGTACATGATAAATTGAAAGGGATGGACACTAAAGAAGTGGAGCTGCCCGAGACTGTTTTTATTCGGGATATCGAAAATAGGGTTTTTCAATCGATTGCCCTACAATGTTTAGCGAAAATTGAGGGTGTTGCTTTTCTAGAGGGAAATATCCTGGATAGTTTGCTTGGCAGAGAGACAGAAGGGATTAAGGGGATTCAGGTAGAACAGGATCTCAAAAATCATTCTGTAAATGTAAAATTAGAGGTCAATCTCGCGTATGGGTTTTCTATTCCTGAAAAGGCAGAAGAGATCCAAGTAAAAATTGCCGAAGATATCAGCCGGCTGACTGGGCTCCATGTGGGATGCGTACATGTGGTGTTTAAAAACATCATCTCCCCTAAAGAAGCATTAGAAAGTTGCATCACCCAATGTCAGACAAAGCATGCTAAGTAAATTATTTCCTGGTGCACACTTAAAGAAAGAATTTATTGCCGGGCTCACGATGTTTTCTACAATGGTTTACGCCATTGTCATCATACCCATGATGCTCTCTGAAGCAGGGATGGATTTCTCTTCTGTCATGATGGCGACTATCCTAGTGACCATTTTTGGAACGCTCCTTATGGGGGTTGTTGGAAATTACCCTTTTGCATTAGGGCCGGGAATTGGAATGTGCGCTTATTTTGCTTATTCTGTTGTTCTCGGGCAAAATATCCCGTGGCAATCTGCGCTGGGCGCTGCATTTGTGTCGGGCGTTATTTTATTTCTCCTTTGGCTTTTTAAACTGCGCGAGCTCATCATCCATGCCATTCCCAAGGGATTAAAAATTGGGGCAACAGCAGGAATTGGGCTTTTTCTAGTCGTGATTGCGCTAAAGAATGTTCACATTGTCGTGCCCCATCCTCAAACACTCATGACGCTAGGAAACCTCGCTTCCTTTGAATCTATTCTTTCTCTATTTGGAGTTGCTTTGATCGCAGCCTTAATGGCGTGGCGCGTCCAAGCGGCCATGCTTATCGGGGTTTTAGTCAATTGGATGATTGGACTTAGCCTCGGCCTTGTGCAATGGAAAGGGCTTATTTCATGGCCCCAGTTTCACTCTGAGACTTTTCTACAGCTTAATCTTCGCCATGCGCTCGGTCCTGATCTGTGGCTTGTCATTTTTTCATTCCTCTTCATTGCAATATTCGACACATCAGGCACTATCATGGGGCTAGCTCATCACGGCCAGCTTTTGGATAAACAGGGGAAGCTACCCCGTTTGCGCCGCGTTCTTTTTTCTGATACCCTTGCGACACCCCTAGGAGCTATTTTGGGAACTTGCCCCTCGGTTGTCTATTTAGAATCTGCAGCCGGTATTGCAGCAGGGGGCAAAACAGGTCTAACTTCAGTTATTGTAGCGTTTCTCTATTTTGTCTCTCTATTTTTTATCCCTCTAGCTGCTTCGATCCCCGTCTTTGCCATCACTCCCGTACTTGTCGTTATAGGCGCCCTCATGCTTAAAGCAGTCTCTTTCCTCGACTGGGAAGACCCTTCTGATTTTATCCCCTGCTTCGTTACCGTCATCGGCATCCCCCTAACCTACAGCATCGGTATCGGCATCGGCCTGGGCATCCTCCTCTACCCCATCTGCAAACTCTTTGCCGGCAAATACAAGCAAGTCCACCCCGTCACCTGGGTCCTTGCAGCCCTTTTCGCTTACCGCTTTTTCTTTTTTTAGGCTTGTGGTAACCTGTACTTAGCTACCATGATGATGTTGTTTGGAGAGGAGAAAGTGGCACTGACGCGCGGCTCCCCGTCTACAAACAGGTACTGACGATCGCCGTTTGAAAGTCTATGGTGAATGAGTGCTGACGCTGATCCACCATTACTTCCGTATAAATCCAACAAAAAAGATTTTCCGGAGGTAACCCGTGTCAATGCTTCCACGGTCATTACATCCGTAACTGATGTAGTAACTGTCCATGGACTTTCATGGCCAATTGATTCAACTAGTAGTTGTTCTAGCTCAGAAGGGTGTCTACATTGATTTTTCCCTTTGGCGGCAAATACCAAAAGGTGCCAAGCAAATGGTCCCATAGGAGTTCGTTCGACGCGAGCTTTTTCTGCACTTCCAAGCTTATTTAAGTTGTATAAACCAAATCCATAACGGAAGTTTGTTACATCACGATAGACTGTTTCTAGCTTTTTTAGGGTTCCGGTTTCTCCATTTAAAGTTTCAGATAGTAAAACTACCACAGGGATATCTCCTTCCTGTTTAAAAGGACGGGCATCAAAGATTGCTTTAACGATTGCAGGCGGAGGAGATCGAGGAGGGGCGCCGGGACCAGGAACAACATTCATGTGCCACCACGCTCGTCTACCCAGGGGAGGCTCTTCGTACAAATCTTTGTAAATACCTTTAAGGGCTGTAGGAGGATAGAAAGTGAACGGTATCCTTGGTGGCATACATATTGCATGCATGCGGCTTTCTTTTTCTAGCCGCTTTTGTGCTTCTAAGCGCTCCTTTTGTGCATATAATTTCCATACTCTTTGATCATTACTATTTGCCCAGCGCAAAAAAGTTTTGCAGGTTTTTTCCATACTATAAAGATCTTTTTTTGAACAAAATTCCATTATGCAACAACCCTCAATGTCGTGTAGTTTTATTATGGTGAGGTTTCTTTCGTGAGAGCCGAAAATTGTGCGGATTGGGCGGAAAAGTCTTGTCAAAAAACCTTGCGAAGAAGAACTAGAAACTGCCGAACTTGACATGGGAATCCTTGCTTATTAATTTAAATTTAATTATATATAACTATACACTAATTGTTTAATTATAATCAACTAAATTAATTTTTATTTATATTTTCTATATCTTTTAAATTAATTCCTTTCACTTGCTTGAGCTCCTCGGCGCTGGCCTCGCGGATCCGCTTGAGGCTGCCGAAGTGTTTGAGGAGGCGCTGCCTCTTTGTGGGGCCGATGCCGGGGATGGTGTCTAGAGAGCTTTTGATGGTGCGCTGCTGTTTGTGGAAGGCGATGGCGGTGCGGTGGGCCTCATCGCGGATCTGTTGTAAAAAAAAGAGAAGGGGAGAGTGGGGTTTTAGATGGATCGGGTCTTTGTGCTCGGGGAGGAAAATCCTCTCTTCGGTGAGCCCTTTGGTGTGTTTGGCGTTTTCTTTGGCAAGGGAGATCACGTCTACGGAGGCAATATCTAATTCTTTAAAAACGTCGAGCGCAATGTTGAGTTGCCCTTTCCCTCCATCGACTATGATGAGATCGGGCAGATCATCCTCGGTTTTTGCGCGAGTGAGCCTTCTGGTTAAAACTTGGTGGAGGGCAGCATAGTCGTCAGGCTTGGAAATCCCTCTGATTTTAAAAAGGCGTTTCCGTTTTTTATCCCTTTCCCCGTTTGTGTAGGCTGCCATGGAGGCCACAAGGTTACTTCCCGAGAGATTGGAAGTGTCAAAGCATTCGATCCGTTTGGGGTAGCGGTTCAGCTTACATGTTTCTTGGAGATCAAGGAGCATTTTTTCTTTAAGCTCTTCTTGATTTTTTTCGAGCTTAAAGATCGCCTGAGCATTTTTTATCGCAAGTTCAATGAGAGTTTTTTTCTCTCCTATTTTTGGAGTGGTGATCTGAGTTTTTACGATCTCTGTGAGGGCCCCTGAGAGTTTTACGGGGACCAAAATCTCTTTGGGAAGTTTTGTTTTGTAGTGTTGTAAAATAAACGACTCTAAAAGATCTTCATCTTCTTCGACCACCTCATTAAAGGTGAAATGCTCAGAGCCGACCAGCTTGCCCTCACGGAAAAGCAATTGGGCGACAATCACACAATCGGCATGTCTGTAAAGGCCCAAGACATCTGTGTCTTTCCCTTTTGTTTTTGAGACAACCTGTTCCTGCTCCGTTACATGCTCGATTTGACGAATGGTTTTTAAAAAGGCATCTGCCTTTTCAAATTCCATTTCCCCGGAGGCTTTTTCCATCTCTTTGTAGAGCTCTTTTAAAACCTCTTTGTTTTGCCCTTTTAAAAACTTGATGGTGCTTTCTACAAACTGATCGTATTCCTCTTTGGAGCATTTGTTCACGCAGGGGGCAACACACCGTTTGATAGAATAGAGGAGGCAGGGCCTGGTTCTCCTTTTTAATTCCTGATCAGAACATTGCCTTAAAGGGAAAAGCCTGGTGATCAACTCGTAGGTTTGCCTTGCAGCAAGGGCATTCGTATAAGGACCAAAATAGAGGCCATCTTCTTTTGGCGCCCCCTTGTAGCGCACGAGGCGCACCTGAGGCCATGGGTGTTTATGGTTGATCATCAAGCTGACAAAAGTTTTATCGTCTTTTAGGAGAACGTTGTATTTTGGTTGATGTTTTTTGATGAGGGTATTTTCAAGAAGGAGAGCCTCTTTTTCTGATAAGACCAAAATGGTATCGATATGGATCACTTGAGCAATAAGGAGGGGAACCATCGCGCGGCTATCTCTTCCGGGGACAAAATACTGTTTAATCCGTTGCCTTAAATTTTTTGCTTTGCCGATGTAGATCACCTTGCCCGCGCTATTTTTCATTAAATAAACACCCGGCTCAGTGGTAAAAAGGTCTAAGTTTATTTTTTCCATGAGAAAAGCTCGAGTTGTTTAGGCTGTAGCTGTTTTACCTCGAGGGTTTTTAGCCTTTCTTTGGCGCGGACGATCACCGCATGGGGCAGTCCGGCGAGTTTAGCGACGTGTATTCCAAAACTTTTATCAGTGCTCCCTTTGATGATTTTTCTTAAAAAGACAATCCCATCCTCACCTTCATGGACAGAAACGTGGTAGTTGACGGCGCCGGGGAGTTCTGTGAGCTCCCAATAATGGGTCGCAAAAAGTGTTTTTCCTTTGAGATGTTCACAAATGGCCCAAGCAATGGCAATCCCATCATAGGTGCTTGTCCCCCTGCCCACCTCATCGAGGATAATCAGAGATTTTGCTGTTGCATTATGCAAAATATTAGCGGCTTCTGTCATTTCCACCATAAAAGTCGATTGGCCGCGCGATAAATCATCGCTCGCTCCAATGCGGGTAAAGACTTTATCTACAACGCCGATATGTGCCTCATCTGCAGGGATAAAAGAACCTATCTGCGCCATGATGCAAAGAAGAGCTGTTTGTCTGATATAAGTCGATTTTCCAGCCATATTAGGCCCGGTAATTAAGATGAGCCTGTTTTTTTCATTATCGAGGAGGAGATCATTGGGAATAAAAGAGTCATTTTCTATGACAGGATGCCTTCCCCCCTTGATTTCAATTTTCCCCCCATCATCAACATGAGGTCTGATGTAGCCCCGTTTTTGTGAAACGCGCGCTAGAGAAAAAATGCAATCGATCTGGGCAATTTTTTCAGCAATCCTAAGAACCATTTCTGAAAATCCAGCTACCTCCTCTCGCAATTTTTGAAAGAGGAGTGCCTCTAATACAGATATTTTGTGTTCAGCCGACTGGATTTTATATTCATATTCTTTGAGCTCGGGGGTGATGTACCTTTCTGTATTTACAAGAGTTTGCCGTCTTTGAAAATGGAGCGGCATTTTTTCCGCCTGCGCGCGGGAAACCTCGATGAAGTATCCAAACGCGCTGGTAAACCCGACTTTCAATGTTTTAATTTGGGTCTCTTCTCTTAACTGCGTCTGATATTTGGCGATCCAGCTGGAGCTGTCTGTTTGCAGGCTTCTTAGTTCATCGAGTTCTTGATTGTACCCCTCTCTAAAAACCCCTCCATCACTTAGGCGGAAGGGGGGATTGTCGACAAGGGCAGTCTTGATCAGGTTGATGATTTCTGTAGGATCTTCAATCTCGGGCCTTGCAAGGTCAGGGATCGGCTCTAGAGAAAATCTTAAGCCCGCAATATCTTTTGGCGTTGCGTACCCAGATTGGATCCGCATCATCATCCGTTCTAGGTCTCTGATATGCTCCAGATTGCATGGCAGGGCATCGATAACCGCTTCTTGCCTTTTACGAATTTCCTCCACTGACACAAGAGGGTAGTTCACCCAATTTTTAAACAGCCTCCCTCCCATCGGAGTTTGTGTGTGGTCTAAAAATTGGAGGAAGGTGTCTAGCTCCAAATGCCTTTGCGCTACATGGCTAAGCTCCAAGGAGGCACTATTTTTTTGAAGGTTAATTGTTCTGACATGATCAACCGACAGCCCCAAATCATCTTTTACATACAGCAGCAAAGCACCCGCGGCATTCATGGCGGCGTTCATCCCCTTGAGGCCAAATCCATCCAAACTATGCACCTTAAAATGTTTCAAAAGAATATCTGTACAAACTTGCGGATCAAAATGCCACGCTTGCCTTACATGGGCTTTTTCAACAACTTCCTGATGTTTCTTCGAGACCAAAATTTCAGAGGGTTTAAGCCTAAAAATCTCATCCTGGAGTTGTTTTAAGTCGCACTCCTGTACCCTAAACTCTGCAGTTGTCAAATCGAGGAGCGCAAGCCCGTACACTTCATTGATTCCACTGACGGCTGCGATAAAATTATTCCGTTTATCTGACAAAAGAGAGGAATTTATGATCGTGCCCGGAGTGACAAACCGGACAATCTCCCGTTTGACGATCCCCTTAACAGTCTTGGGATCTTCCATCTGCTCGGCAACAGCCACGCGATGCCCCCGCGCAATCAATCTGTCAATATAAGTATCGACAGTATGCGCCGGCACCCCACTCATCGGCGTCTCCTGCCTTTTCGTCAATGTCAGATCTAATTCCTTCGCGAGCAAAACAGCATCCTCTTCAAACGCCTCGTAAAAATCCCCCAAACGGAAAAGGACAATCGCCCCATCCGCCTTCTGTTTGCACGCCTGCCATTGAACCATCATCGGAGATAAAGTAGTCATATGGGAGCAGGATAAACCATTGCCCAATATTAGCGGAAGGGGTAAGCTCTTAGCTTCTTAATTTAGGAGGTAACCTATGTCTGCTGCAGCTGCTGCTTCATTATCATCATCGATTTCAAACCCTGATCCCTGTTGTTGGTATGTGCCGTCCGCGGTGGATGGACCGGATAAATTATTTGGGGAATTAATGACTCAAAGTAAGACTGACGAATTTAAGAAACTTGTTTGGACTTTTGACGCATGTCGGCGTCAATGTAATGCTATTAATTTTAAGTTTCCCCTGGAAGCCAATCATAGTGTTTTTGCTAAAGTTTTGTATATTGGCGCACAACAACCCCAAAGATTTATTCCTAGTGCACTGGATTGTAAACTTATTGGTAAAATTCCTAAGGGTTTTACGCGTGAGGTCAAGTTCCGAGGAGAGAAACATCCCAATAAAGAACATGTTCTTATCGATATAGGCTCGGATTCTGTAATGATTGTGCAAGCTCACGAAGAAGCAGCAGTGTTAGGCCGGGTGATTATGGAAAAAGATGGTATCGGTACATGGTATTTTGAAGGGGCTTTTCTTTTTAACTACTCACTTGAGCAAACTGAAATTGATTATAGAATGGAACACTGCAAGGGCACTTTCTCTCACATGCATGATTTTGCAAAAAAACCAGACGATGTTGTGAAAGCTTGCACTGCACTTCAACTTCATTAAGGGTGGATGCGCTATGGGCAATCTTTACCGCGAAGCGGTAGTTTTGCCGCGAATGCGGCTACAGTTGCTAGCCGTGGGTGAACGAAGAGAACCCACGGAATGATGAACCACCAAAAATGAGCCAGGAACTGGCGCCAGTAGTTTCGCCGCTGCGCGGCTCAAGAATAATGATGATGCCGTTTCCGTGGGTTCCCTTCGGTCACGCCACGGCTAGCAACTGCAGCCGCATTCGCGGCAAAACTACCGCTTCGCGGTTAAGAATGACTTACGCTGTTGCGCGATATTAGAGGAAGGGGTAAGCTCTTAGCTTCTTAATTTAGGAGGTTATCATATGTCTGCCTCAGCTGCTGCTTCATCATCATTCACTCATAACCCTAATAACTATATTATATCTGTGCCACCGGCGCAAGGAGAGGGAACTGAAGCGCTCCAGCGATTAATTACACAAAGTAAGACTGAAAAATTTGGAAAACTTGTTGGGATTTTTATTCAAAGTTATCCTCAGTGTCATGCCATTCATTTTAAGTTTCCCTTAGAAGTGGATCGTCAAGCTTTTGTTAGAATTTTGGCCATTTTTGCACGACAACCCGACTTTTTTGCACAAGGGCCCTCTAGATTTGGACCTATTCCTAGGTATGAACTTATTGATGAAACTCTCATGGGCTTTACGCGTGTGGACAAATATGAAGGATTAGAACCAATTCGACTCAATTTTTTTGTCGATCAAGGCACAGGTTCCATTATGGGTGTGGTGGAAAATGGAACTCGTGCAGCGTTAGACCAGGTGGTTGAGGAAAATGGCAAATGGTATTATACAGGGGCTTTTCTTTTTGCCGTCAAACGTGAGGAAACTATGATTGACCATATAGTTGACGGCTTGGTGCTCAATTTCTCTAATATGCAAGAGGGTTGCCAGCTGCTGAAGTAGCGGATATGTGATTGCGCAATATTAGCGGAACGAGTAAGCTCTTAGCTTTCTTAATTTAGGAGGTAACTATATGGCCGCTGCAGCTGCTTCATCATCGATTGCTACACCCCATTGTACTTATACGCCGCCGATGAAGGGAAGTGAAGCTCTCAAACGATTAATTACACAAAGTAAGACAGCTAAATTCGCTGATCTTATCCTGACTTTTAATCAGAGCAAGCCTTTTTGTCACGTCTTTGATTTTAAGTTTCCCTTAGAAATGGACCCCAAGGTTTTTGTGAAAGTTTTGTATATTGACGCACGTCAACCTAATAAATTTGATCCAAGCAATGAGAGGGAATTTATTGAAAAAACTCGCCTGGGCTTTATGCTCAAATGCAAAGGTGAAGAAGCGAAAAGAGACTATATTTTTATTGATAAAGAGACGAATTCTACTATAAATGTAGATGAACAAGGACTTGGTGCACAGTTAAACCAAGTGGTTGAGGAAGATGGCAACGGGTACATTAGAGTGACTGTGCTTGGTGCTAACGATGGCAAATCGGGGAAAGTAGTAGACATTGCCGGGGGAATGGAATGTCTTGGGCTCCACTTCTCTAAAATGCATGACTTTGCTAGAACAGAAGATGTCGAACAAGCTCTTTCTGAACTTGAACTTTAATTTTCACTTCAACTTTATGAGGTTGGAGATGGAGGCCTCTATGAGGCTTTTGTTTTGTTCGCTTTTGGTTTTTTCTATCGCTTTTTCGAGCTGTTTTCTTGCGCTTTGGCAAAAGAGATCGAGTTTTTTTAAAGATTCTTCTAGGCTTTCCAATTCTTGTTGAATCTCTTCGGGAGTTTTTCTGTTTTTGGGTTCGTACAGTCGGGAGTGGGTTTGTGATTCCTGAAGATCGATATTGGACTGAAAAACATCTGTCATGACAGAGGTCATCACTTCTGTAATTTTATTTTTTAGAGCTGTGATTTCTGGATTCATAATAGGCCAGATTATAGAATAAGTTATGGCCATATACAAGAAAGAAAGTTTAGAGGTGTTGCGTGAGCGGATCGATTTAGCCGAAGTTG
>Ga0206850_10150_pt1 | contig 21159 bp, 22 predicted proteins | sample Alteio_BWOrgCont_16_FD_152885 | JGI IMG/M metagenome (GOLD analysis project Ga0206850, IMG submission 152885) | Enriched cells from forest soil in Barre Woods Harvard Forest LTER site, Petersham, Massachusetts, United States -... | ecosystem: Environmental > Terrestrial > Soil > Temperate forest >...
GCCGTTCACGGCGAGACAATATTTGCAGGTATGGGGCGCAAAGCTGTTTCCTTCCACCAGTTACCAACGCCGGAGGAATGCAGGGTCATGTTTCCAAGATGCCAGGAAAGTTCCCGTGATGCAAACGGTGGTGGTCAGATAAGTGTATGCAAAGCGGGCAGGCATTAGTTGGTGGCCGGCGCTGCGGGCGTTGTCATGGTTATGATCGTGCTTCATGGCTGGTGAATTACCTGACTGCCTGACTTTCATTTTTTGAGGAATGTTCCATTTCACATCAGCATGATGTGCGAAAACATTGGCCTGTGCCATGGGGTGTTACCCTACCGTGAGTTGCTGGAAGTATTTGCGTGAAAAAGCTGATCCGGTCGGCGGCATATTGCGGAAAGAAAAAGCGCCGGCGGAATTCCCGTCGGCGCAGTAGTGGAGGCAATACTTAAAAAGCGAAGCGCATACCGAGCCGGGCAACGCCGTAATATTTTGTTTCGTTCGGCAGCACCCCGCCGGCGTCAATGAATGCCCCCACATGCGGGGTGAAGCGATATTCCATGCCGGCGCCGGCCGTAACGAACCAGGCTTTGACGTCATCAAAGCGGCGACCGCCGCCACCAAAGGCGTAGGGAGCGAACCCGCTTTGGCCCAGCGGGAGACGCAGAATCAAATCGGCTGAAGCGCTGTCCACAAAGATTCCGGTGGTGTGTTCAGAATAAGCGTCGACGCCAATGCCGATATTGCGGGTGATGAAATAATTAAGCCCCGCCCCCGCCCCTAATTGGGTATTTTGCCGGACACGCGCGTCGGAAGGATGATCAATGGTGTATCGCCCGAGGGAAGCCGTCCCGAATGCGTCCATGGACAGTTCATCAGGCCGGTAATAGTCGCCTTGGTGATAATGCGAATCTTGGTCGTTACTTGCGGCTCCCGCTTCCAAGGATGGCTGCGGGGTGGATAGTTCGCTGGTGCTGTTCGTGTCGGCGGCGCGCAGAGATGTGCTGGTGGCTAATATTGCACCCGCAACCATGATAAGTGTGAGCGAGCAGGATGATTTCATTGTGGTTTTGCTTTTGGTTATTGTGTGTTGGTTTTTAATACTGGACGCACACTGCCGGATGCGCCGGCTTCTGACCATGGGGTATTACCCTACTCAATATTTATAAATCCAGCCTTGGCGGGCGGGCGGTGACGATTAAAGAAGTCGGATCGGGAGTTTTCGGACGGCCGCCGGTTGTGGTGCGGCGAAGATTTTATGCAAAGCCAGGTGGGCGGGGAGAAAGGCGGCGAGCCAGAGCACGCCCAGCCACAGGATGACATAAATATTTTGATTGATCCAATGTTGTGGCTGCTGGTCGTTGAAACCGTAAAGATAATTAATATTGATGGGGATATTAGGGTTGGCCAGATGGGTTCCAGCGGAAGGAGTAAAAAAGTAGCAGACAAACACCAATCCTGCGGCCAGACCGGTCCAGGCAGATAAAGCCCGTTGGTTGTAACCCAGGCGGGACAGGAGCCAGATGAGCAGCAAAGGCAACCAGCCATGGAAAAGTGAAAGCCCGCGTGTGAAAATCGGAAGCTGGCGGTCAAACATATAACTGGTCAGATTGAGAAAGTGAAAACCCAGAAGATTGATGCTAAAATCCACGAGCCAGAGGCATTGCGGCAGCAGAATACCCACGGCGCACATGCTGACGATCAAAGAACTTTCCAGCCACATGCCCGCCACTGTGAGAATGAGCGCGGCATCGCAGAACCATAAGAAATTGGTGGCTCCATAGGTGTGCAGATAAATCGGAACGAGGATGGCAAGAAAGACGGTGCCGGCCACTTTGGCGGCGAGTGGAATTTTATGTGGTTGAACTACGGCCCGTTCGCCGGCGATGACAGGATTGGCGGAGGCGACGATCGCCGGAGCTTCAGATTTCATGGCCGAACTTTTTTAAGCAGTTCATTTAGAGTCAGGTTGGGGTGGTTTCATGGACGTGAGCGCGGCCAAAATGGATTTTTGCACTGTTAGATTGGAAAGATTTCCCAGATGACCGCCCTGCTTGAAAACCGTCAATTGTTCCGGACTAAACGTGGCGTGGAGCCAGGCCAGGTCTTCATCCGTCAGGAGAAAATCGTTTTCATTGACGATGACGCGGATGTCGTGGTTGGCGCGCAGACCGGCTTCATACGTCCGCAAATCACCGGCTTCTTTCAACGTTTCCGCCGCCGCCAATCCAAGGCCATGAGTCTGATAATAAGGAGTCGCAAATTTATCAAAATAATCCTGGTAGGAATATTGAAGAATTTCCTGATACACCGGTTCGCGCCGCCAATTCCAGATCGGATGGTGCAGGACTTCCTGATTATTTCGCCGCTGGCTGCTGTAAATAATATCCCGGAGCATGAGTCGAAACGTCAGGCCGATGAGAAACTTGGATTCGATGGCGCTGAACGGCAGGGAGGAGCGCGGCGTGAGGGAGAGCTTGCTCAAGACGGCCACCTTGAGAAAGGTGTTTTCGATGTTGCCGGTGCGGTTGGTGGCCGGCCAACTCAAGGGCGCGCGGTAAAATTCGTCCAGCTTGGAAATCCCATACGCCATTCGAACAGGGGTGTTGATGGCGACATAACGGTCAAACTTGATCAATGGCAACTGACTTGTCGCGCCGACGTCAGACGGAGGCGGATTGGTCGATTCGGTGGCCGCCACGAACAAAGATTGGAATGCCCCCATGGAATAACCCATCAACGCCCGGTTGCCCAACCGATCTGGATATAGCACGTGCAAGCGGTGATCAATTTCCGTCAACGCGACATGCAAGTCGTGGCCATCCACCGGCAGGTAAGCCGGCATCGGTACCGTCGAAGCGTTTTCCATGAACTCGGAGTTGAACGGGCTGCTGACGCACACGACAGAGAAGCCATTTTGGTAGACCAACTCGGCCAGCGCCAGTGAGGTTTCGGCCAGGCGATGCGAACCCAGCCCGGGAACGATATAAACCACGTTCGCCTTTCCCGGCTGCAACCAGAATGTAAATTTTAATTTCCGTCCCGTGGCCGGAATCAAAACCGACCGGGTCTTGCCCCGGTCCGGGAATTCAGGGTCTTTGAAGGTGAAGAAGACGGATTCGAGGGTTTCCAGCGAGGCTTTGTCCGGTTTTCCCTTCACCTGAAAATTCGCCACGCGGTTCGCGCGCGCAAACGTCCAGGCATATTGAATCTCAGAATACGGATCCATTTCGGCCTGACTGAAACGCACATATTCGTCCACGCTGTCGGCAAGATCGTTATACATGACCGCGTAAGTAAAGTAAGTGTAAGGGCCGAGATAGGTCAGCGGATCGTTCGCGACGAATTTGTAGGGAGCGATATAGAGCAGGGGATTGGCCGCCGTGTCGGCGGCCAGACCGGCGGCATCCCGTTCATTGCTCGGTCCAAAAACCGGCAGCATCAAAAAGCACTCCGGCTGCCAGCCCCACTGTCCGAACGTCTGGCCAAAATCCGCGTCCGATTTCGGAATCTTCCATTTGGCTGCCACGTCGAAGAACCCGGCCACTCCGACGGTGCTATTACAAACGAACCGGTAGGATTCATCGCGTGCTCCGCTCCACTTTTTCTGGAGCAGATTATTGATCAATCGTCCCGGGTAAGTGAGATTCCGGCCAAAATTTCCGATTCCGGTTCGGATCGGTTTTACGACGACAAACCGATAAACCACGCTTGTCGGCTTGATTACGTCGATCATCAGCCCCTTGTTGAAATCCCACATCACGCGATTGAATGGTTCGATGGGATCAGGGACGGATTTGGGGAGAATAACGGATTCCGCTACCGGTGAATTTGTGAAACCAGGGGCGAATCCTTGCGCGTGTGCGACTACCGGGAGGCACAACGAGAGGAGCACCAGCGCCGAACTTAAAATTCTGCGGCCCGGTTGGATTTTCAAATCGCTCGCCTTCTGGTTATTGAAGTAAAAATCATTTTTGTTGACTGATTTTTCTTCAAATACACAGGTTCTATTCAGTTAAGATGGTTGTTTGCCATGATGACATGGAAAGTGCCGGCATTATTTCTCCGATGCCGCGTCCGGTACGCCCGCGTCCTCCACCAGCACCCATGCGTTGTCCGGATTGTATTCCTTGATCGCCCACGCTATCCGTGAAGTCTTTTCACCTAAATTTTGCTGATAAACTTTGCCATCCTGGTTGACGATGAAGGTCATGATGCCCGACTGGTCCCAATGCTCCGGATAAGCCACCAACGCGAAGCCTCCCGTCAAATTGCCGTGGCTGAGGTAATTCATTTTCCCGCCGGGTGCTGCCTCGCCTTGCCGGGTCAGAATTCTGAAATAATAACCATGAAACGGATGTGGACCCGTGCCCCGCTTGTAATGATAGCCCTCGGCATGGGCTTCCGCCACCAAAGGCCCGAAAGGGCTGGCCGGTTCGTTCGCCAAGACCGTCCAGTAGAGACCATCTTTCATTCCGGGCGTGCTTTTGAATTTCTGCGCGTAATTCGTTCCGCCGCCCGCGACTGGATTCATGCTGGCATATTGCTGTTGCGCCGCCACATAAGACCGGCAAACGCCGATGGCGTTGAGTTCGTCTTCCCCGATGTGCCGGTTGATGATCTCATCCTTGCCCGCCACCGTGTCGAAATGCCATTGCCCGTTCGTTCTCACCAGCGGAATCGGCATCGGCCAGTCGTTTGTGCCAATTTCAAAAGTGATTTTGTCCGTCCCCTCATTCACCGGATTGCAGCCCTGTGCCATGGCGGCGGCAAACTTCTGCGCATTGTCTGTGTCCTGCACTTTATCACCGGTCAAAAGATCCTTGAATTCCGGGCCGAAAATCTCCTGCAAGGTTGCTGTGTCTTTGGCTTCGGCGGCGGCCTGCAAAGCTTTTACCGCCTCATCCGGCGATGCAAATAACCGCTGCCCCGCCCCGGATGCCTGTTGCGTTGTTTCCTGGTCCGCCGCCTGCAGGTTCACCGGCAAAATATTCCAGGCGCCCGCCAACAGTGCGACCATCAAGAGGCTGGGAAAAAGAGTCAATTTTTTTGAGAATTTCATAAGTGTATCCGGTTTGTTTCAGTCAAATCAGTTTTGTGGTTTAACGCTTTCCCCCACCATGTCCGCCGCCGCTGGAATGCGCTACTGCACGGCTGGCAGATCCGCGCGCACTGAAAGCATGCACGTCGCGCCCCCGGCCATAACCGCCGCCCCAGCCCCAAAAGCCCACATCAGGCCCCACTACTACTGCGTCGCCGCCGTAGCCGCCGTCCACATAACCCACGCATCCGGTCAGTGTTACTAGCAGCACAGCACCCAATACCAATCCGGTCTTGCCGGCTTTCAAGAAAGTTTTTTGGTCATTCATGGAGTTGAGAATAATCCAAAAAATACGCCGATACTATGGGGTGTTTACCCTATGTGTGCGTTTGGATTCAGCCACTATCTCCAGTTGGCGGACTAACGCTCCTTCTTTTTAGGTGCCGGCGGATGGTTTTCTGAATTTTCCTTTACCACCGCGATGATCTCTTCCATCCCTTCCTTGATCTCGTTGACTTGCGGATGCACTTCCTTGATGAGATCATGTTCGATCTTGGATAACTTTTCGATTCGTTTGCCTTGCTCGCGGAGCTGATCCAAAAGGGCATTCTGTTTGGTTGAAAGCCGATGCATCCACCAAAAACAAGCCCCCCAGCAAATGGTTCCCGCCAAAGTCATCCAGAAGGCGAGATTGTTTTTATTCATGGTGAATCATTCAGCGGACTCCATTCACAGCACATGCGAAAAAGTGTTTGTTGTGAGTTATACATTGGCTTCATTGAGTGCGGGTTATGATGCCCGTGCGCGGCGCGGGGTTTGGAGCCGGTGCCGCCCTCCGGGTTCAAGCCGGCGGCGGCTGATCGTGATGGGCCGGGAGTTTTTTGATTTTGGTGCGGGGAGAGTTTATTGTGCCTCATGCCGTAACCATAGACTGCACCGCAGCCTGTCCACCATGGGGTGTTCACCCCAAATCCGCGTCAAACAATGGTCAACTGCACACTGTTTTCAATGATGCCGGCGCTGATGGCATAACGGGTGAGGCCGGCGGTGTCGTGGATGTCGAGCTTTCGCATAAGATGCTCGCGATGCTTCTCCACCGTCTTCATGCCGATGCCGAGTTCCGCCGCCGTTTCCTTGTTGGCCTTGCCTTCGGCGACCAGTTGCAGCACTTCCATCTCTCGCGAAGTTAATTGGGCAATTTTCTGATTGGACACGCCGGTGCGGCCAGACAATTGTGGATTAAGCCGGTCAAAATGTCTGGCAATGGACGGGCTGAAAAATGTTTTCCCCTTTTGAATTTCCCGGATTGCCCGGCACACATCGTGGGCGGAGGTTTGCTTGAGCAGAAATCCCACTGCACCGGAATCGGTCGCGTTTTTGACATACGCATCATCGCTGTGTGCCGAGAGCATGAGTACTTTGGTCGTAGGGACGGCTTTGAGCACCTGCCGGGTGGCTTCCAAGCCATTTAGTAACGGCATCGCGATATCCATCAACACCACGGCGGGACGGAGTTTTTTGGCCAGCGCGACCGCCTGGCGGCCGTCTTGCGCCTCGCCGACCACTTCAAAATCGTCCTCAAGTTCGAGCATCTTGCGAAAGCCCTCGCGCACAACCATGTGGTCTTCCGCCAGCAGAACAGTGATTCGTTTCATGGACATTCAAGTGTAGTTTGTTTACCGGATTTTTTCAGCGCGTCCTTGCGGACATGGGCGAATGGAATCTCCACCTGGATGGCCGTGCCCTGTCCAGGTGCGGATTCGATGCAAAAAATGCCGCCGACCATTTCAACGCGTTCCCGCATGCCGAGCAGCCCCAACCGTTTGCCTCCCTTGGCTTGCAATTGGCGTTCCACACTGAAGGATTTGCCGTCGTCCTTGATTTTCATGCCGATGCCATCCGCGAGTTTCTGGATGCTCACTTCCACGCGGCTGGCCTGCGCATGGCGGGATACATTGGTGAGCGCTTCCTGGGCGACGCGATAGAGCACCGTGCGCTTGGAGATGTCCAATTCTTCAATGCCCGCAAAAGCCTTCAGGTGAACGTGGATGCGCGTCCGTTTGGAAAATATTTTCACAAACGAATGCAGCGCGGGAATCAGGCCGAGGTCGTCGAGCACCGCCGGGCGCAATTCGCGGGCGAACTCATGCACGATGTCCACCGATTTTTCCACCAGCCGTTGCGTGCGGGCGATGTCGCGGTCGAGATGCCTGGTGTTGAGCGCGGCCTCTTTTTTCAAGGCCGCCAGCCGGACGTTGATGCCCGTCAAAGTCTGGGCGATGACATCATGCAGCTCGCGGCTGATTCTTTTTCGTTCGTCCTCCTGCGCCGAGATGATCTGGCGGGACAAGCGGCGCAACTGTTCTTGCATGAGATCGGACTTTTCCAACAATTGCGAATAATGGTGTTCGCTTTTTTTGAGCGCCGCCTCCACTGACTTGCGCTGGGCGATCTCCTGTTTCAACTCCAGGTTCGAGGCGGCCAGCTCCACGGTGCGCTGGCTCAACGCCTCGACGATTTTTTTCAGGTGGGCGGTGGCTGCCCGCGCGCCGCGCTGCAATTCCTCAATCGGGAGGATCGCCACGGCAAAGAAAATTCCCGCCTGCTTGATGAGCGCGGAGCGTTTGCGGGCCGGATAGCCCGGCAACAGTTCGGCGACCAGGGTTTGCTCATGAAGCTTGGCCAGATCGAGCGTTTGCAGCCCGGCGGCCAGCGCCTGGCTGCCCAGCCCGCGCGCCGACTCCAGGCTCGCCGACACACCCTGCTTGAGGTGCGCTCGCAACGCGGCCTGATAGCGTTGCGACAAATTTGAAAGGTTGTGTTTCATAAGCTTCTGAATTCACGCGCAACCCGCCGCACGGATTTGACTGACTTCACCACCATTCGCTGCGTGCTGGCGATGTCATCTTTGAAACCCCTGGTGTTGAGCCGTGCCTCCTGTTTCAAGGAGAGCAGCCGGACATTGATGCCCAGCAAGGTCTGGGCGATTTCATCCTGAAGTTCGCGGCTGATATTCTTGCGTTCATTCTCCTGTGCCGCCAGCACCCGGTGCGTCAGTTGCCGCAAACGTTTCTGCAACTGGAGCGATTCCTCCAGGCATTTCTGGTGGTGCTTTCCGCATTTTCTGGCGGTGTCTTCCATGACCTTGCGCCGGACAACGCCCCGTTGCAATTGACGGTTGGTGGCGGCCAGTTCTTCCGTGCGCTGGTCCAAGGTTTCCTCAAGCCGGTTCAAATGAACCTTGCCCTGCCGCGCGGCGCGATGGGTTTCCTCAATCGGAATATTGGCCTCGGCAAAAAATATTTCCGCCCGCTTGATCATGCTGTTTTTGTTGGTGGATAATTTCAGTGTTGTGAGCGCTTGCTCGTGAATCCGGGACAGTCCCAGCGTCTGCAATCCCAAGGCGACCGCCTGGCGTCCCAGTCCCAGCGCCGGTTGCAAACTCGCGCGCGAACCCGGCTTCAGATACGTTCGCAAGGCTGTCACATATGCTGGCGACAACCCGATTAGATTTTGCTTCATGTTGGCATGCTGGGGCCGGGTGGGTTAGGTAGAAAGCTTTATCTTGCTACAGCGACCACAACCCACGACAGCATTCGCCGGTTTCACATCATTGTATATGGGGTAAAACCCTACCCCAATGAGGGGGAAATTTAAAAACCCGGTGAACACCGGAGGAAAAGTGTTCGCCGGGCGATGCCGGTCCGAACAAAATTATATTTCGTCCGGGTCGTGCAAAATTTCAAGTCCGCTGCAACTCCACCCGCAAGCGCGATAAAATTACTTCCCGCGATACTTCAAGGGATTGCAAATCCGGTCGAGCCGTTCAGCTTCAAGTTTTTTCAGAACCATCTGCCGCTGTCTCTGCTTGATGGCGTCCGCGATGGTTTGGGGAAGCTGGCAGGCTTGTTTGAGCAGTTCCATGACCGTGAGGCAAATGGCTTTGATCGTTTTCATGATGGCTTTTTAGCCGCTCCCGTTGAACGGCTTTTATCCCGCCGGTAAATCGGTTTCACAAATGCGTCGGCCCGGAACCCGGCCGGCCCCTCCCACGGTTCAAGCCCTTGGTGTTCATTCTCGACAAAGTCACCGCGACTCACCAATTCATTCCATTCCAAACGTCGAAAGTTTTTCGGAGCGTTTGCCTGCGCGTCGGCCTCGGGTTCGATGAAGCTGGTTTGGTTCGGAATCATAATTTTAATGGGTGATGGGTTTTGTCTGACTTGCCGGCACAGGCCCCGGCTCCGTTCATCAGACGCTCTTTGGTTTTACGAACAGCAAAACAATTCCGCCGACGAGCGCGAGCGCACCAACTGCGGGTGGAATAAAATGACTGTCGGTGGTTGCAATGTGCATCCCCAGGAAATCGACGGTTTTTCCCGGTGTCGTAAAACTCAAACCCGAATAGGCGAGCACCACAATACCCAGGGTGATGAGCAGGACTGAAAAGATGGTTTTCATGTTCATATTGAATAATTTGATTTGGTTGGCCGGCGGTTTTTCAAAGCACCGGTCTCCGCCCGGAGATGACCCGGAGTAAAACCGCTATGATGGCAAGGACGAGGAGGATGTGAATCAAACCGCCGGCAGTGCCGGTGATGAGTCCCAGCACCCACAGAATGATCAGGATGACTGCAAGTGTGTATAACATAAAATATCTTTTGGTTGGTTGGCCGGCTGGCGCGTTGCCGCGCCGGTCGGCAAACCGTTGACAGGTTTAGTTGATGACCACGGGTACGGCGACGGTCATGTTGTTGATCACGCTGGTCACGCCGTTGATGTCGGTGGCCAGCTTGGTGACGAGGCTTTTTTCCGCGTCGTTTTTAGCCACGCCGCTCAAGGTGACGACGCCGTCCGTCGTCGTGACTCCGGTATGCAAGGCGCTGGTCGAGCGGTGCGATACCAATGACGATTTGACTTCAGCCGTGATGGAGGCGTCATCAATTTTATCGCCGATGGTTGCGTCTGGCGCTGCCGGAGTTGTGGCGATCGTCATGTCGTTATCCACCGCTTGGACGTTGTCGATGTCCTTGGCGTATTCGGTGGTGAGTTCCTTTTGGGCCATGCTGCTCGCTTCACCCTGCAAGGTGACGATGCCGTCTTTCACATACACGGTGGTTCCGGTGGCGCTCACATTGCGATGGAACAACAGCGCGGTTTTCACCTTCCAACCGATCCAGGCGTCTGAATGTTCTGCCGGTTGTGTGCCGCTGACCACCAGTTGATTGTCCACGCTCTTCACACCGGGCAGACTCGCCACGGTATCTTCCGCCATGGATTTGTGCGACGTGTCGGCGACCGTGCCGGTCAGGGTGACCATACCATTCTTGGAATCCGTTTTAATGGAATCATCTTTAAGGTAGGTTTTAAACACATAGGACTTCGCGGCTGACGACTCAATGCGGCTGTCCATGTCGGCGGCGCGCAACGGCGCGCTGGTGATTAACATGGCGCCCACGATGGCGGCAAGGATTGATGGGGATATGGGTTTCATTTTATTTCTTTCGGTTATTAGATGGATGGTTTTTGACACTGAACACACCTTGATGGATGAACCGGTTCCTGACTATGGGGTGTAACCCTACCTGCTTGGCCGCTATGGTGGGTGCCAAGTATGGCTAACCATGGCTGGTGATATTGGCGAGGCGTAAAACTGCGGCGGCCATGCCGGATGAGTTTGCTTCAACCGCCTCTGTATTTCATGGACACCGGGAACCCCCGGTTAATTTTATCTTGCCGCCGCACCGGCGATTTCAATCCGACATGGCCGCGACCGCTTGGAGAAACCAGGCTGAATGAGGGATCCATTGTTCGGTCCAGCGCCATTCGTTGCCGTCAGCGTGTATTTTAAAGTCAATCCCGGAACCGTCGGGATTGCCGTCTTTGCCGGTGATGCCATTTGAGATTCCTCCCCGTCCAGAACCATGACCAAAGTTCGAACTCATGTGCGGAACATTGTATTGACCGAACTGGTACATGAAACACATGTCGTAAGGATTTTCACCGAGTATCCAGGCGATTTGATCGCTGGCAAAACCGGCCAGATCCGTTTTGATTCCGAACGCGCCTGGGCCGGGATAAACCAGTCGCCCGCCCACAATGGCCGCAGTTGCCAGCGATGCCAGGCGCGCATTCTCTCCCTGCCACCACCAGCCGCTTTCATTTTCGTGCGGAATGAAGAAACCGTTTCTAACCTGTCCGCGAAACAGAAAAGTTTGCCGCGCATACCCAAACGGATTGCTGACATCGCTGGTGACACGCAAATTATAATCCAGAGCCTTCTTGATGGTGGCGAGTGCTACCGCGCGACATTGAGGGTCATTTTCCTTGTCCAAATAACGCGCCAAGGCAATCACCGGCAGCCCTGCGTCTGAAGCGTGCCAGAAAGGGCGGTTCGAATCGTTGGCTATAAAATAACCTTCCGGCGTCATTCTTGCGGCCAGGTTTTTAGCGCGTTTACGCGCGGCATCGCGATAAATCGCCTTGTCAGTCGCTATCCACAATTCCGAGGCGGCCATCAACGCGCAATAATCGTCGATGATGTTTTCTTTGCCGTCAGCATCGTATTTTGTGTTGTTGACCTGCAAATGCGCGAACGCCCGCTCCGCGCCCGCCAGATATTCTTGCGATGAAAATCCGCCATTTCTGCTCCATTGCGAGATGCGCGCCAACGCGGCGATAGCCATGCCACCACCTGATCGAAACGCGCATTGGTAATCGGAAGTGGTTATACTGTTCGCCAACAGTCCCACCACCCGGCGTGCCTTCGGGTCCTGGTTAAAGTAGCTGAACACGGTCATATAAAAGTAGTTTGACGGGGAAAGAGAACGCATGATATAATCTGCGCCGTAAAGAGCTTCATCCATCAATGAAGCTTTGATGTGCAAACGGTCGAGCAGGGGAGCAGCGGTATCCACCGTGCCGACCATGGACCAAACCACCAGCGGGGTTTGCTGGGGTGACATGAAATTAGCATAAGCCAGATGGGAAAAATATTTGCTGACATCGCCGGAGGCATCACACCAGCCTCCCCGCAAATCAACGGTGTTGGTGCTGCCATAAAGGATCAAATGCTGGTCAGCTTTCAATTCTTCAGGCGAATTCGCCCGCTGATGCTGGTAAAAGTTTAAGATTGCCGGAATGGTTTGCGTGGCCAGTGTGCTTTGGCCGATTTCAAAGCCGAAGGAGTTATATTGTTTTCCATTTTGATCAACTTGCAGCTTGAAATGGCCCGGATGCTGGAAGGATGAGAAATCCGCCCGATAGAAATACCTTCCGGGAAACCACTCCGCACACTCCTGCCCGTCAGCCAGCGTTCCTTCAAACACAGTATCCAAAGTTTTCACATCCTCTATTTGAAAGTGGCTCAATGCCGGAAGCCGCCGGGAGGTTTCCAGCACGGCAAATTTTGGAGTCATTTGGTCGTATGCCACTTGATTCACATGAATGACAACATCTTCCCGCAGTGCTCCTGGCTCATTTGGAAGAGAAGCCTCTGCCGGGGCGTTAAGAACCAGCCCCAAACAAGAAAGTGTGACCCAGGCGAAATGGAGTTGATTCATCCGCACAGAGATTAGAGAAGCGCGTTGGCGGGGTCAATTCGGTATCGCGAAGTGCCGCCGTTTAATCTTGATGCGGATTCCTTACGGCATCCGGATAGGAAGATTATGTTACCTTGTGCTGGCATCAACTTGACCAGCCATTTGCAATTTTCAGCAGCTTTTGTCGTCTCTTGGTGGTTTAATATGCAAACAATGATTATGGCCGTCCGTCAAAACCAGAAACTAAAGGTGTCAACCACTTCTCAAAAAATATGGTCTCACAATTAAGTTGCGCACACACTGTGAATTAGGGCGTGGATTTGGATTCAGCCATGAAAAATCATGATCGAACATCGAAAGTAAGACGTGGACCGTCAGCCGCATACGTTGGGTTAGCTATTGGATATTACACAGCGTTCCGTAACGGTTAAATATGACCATTCCGAGGAGATATATAGTTCTCGGAAGCTCATTCCAGTCAACCCCAAAACCTTCGGCGACCAACTCCATCTGAAGCGCATTGAAGCCAGCCGGTTCAGCAACAGGCCGCTGGTCGCACGCCGCTGCGGGATGACCTCCACCATCCGTGCATTATCGGTGCATGGGAAAGTTGATCAGAACTGCTAAAACACTCCGGCGACTTTCAGAAAACCGAACAACGCGCATGGGATCCCCAAAGCGTGGAGGACGAGGTGAAGGGTGTTGGGGCCGGGGAAACCGTGGCGCACCGGTAAGACGCTGTGAGTGCCCGCGAAAAGGGCCTGATAGAGGTCGAGTTCCTTCTGGGTGGGGCCAAAGAAGTACGGCTTGTACCATGATGCGTACATTCCAAGCATCAGCATGCTCCACCAGAGGACAAAGAATAACTTGGCGCCTGGCGGCAACGGCATGCCGTCGAATCGGATTGTGAGGTAGAGGCTCACAACCGCGCCGCCTGCGGTAAACAAAGTTCCGAGCACGAGTTTTGTCCAACCGAGATGCCGGACTTGGGCGCCAAGATTGTTAAACGGGGCAAGATTGACGGTATCCTGCACCAGAATAATTAAAAGCGTGATCGCTTGGAGGATGACGAAAACGAGCTGCATTGGGAAAATTGATGACGTTGTAAAACTGAGCCATGGCCACCGGCGATGGGCTTTCGACTGCAAACTGGACTATCAAATTTCATAGCTCAATCCAAATCTTAAAGGACAGTAGCCGTTGGCTCCAGCGCTTGGCGACGTTGAGCGTGTTTATCTTGAGCGAGCGACGAATGAGCTTGCCCCGCACGCGGATTCGTGAAAAATAGACGCCCGATGGCGTATAGCGAACAAGATTTGCGAGCGGCATCTTTAGACAATCGTCTTTTGGCGCTGCAATGCAGCATCAGAAAAGCATCTGCTAAACGTCGTTAAGCGCTTGTCGGTAAACGGTTGGAGAGATGGCTGAGTGGTTTAAGGCACACGCCTGGAAAGCGTGCGTAGGTAATACTACCGTGGGTTCAAATCCCACTCTCTCCGCCAGTTTTTACTTTGCGTTCAGACGTTTCACGGCTTCGCCCGGAACTTCCGCCAATCACCGGTCCAACTGCAGATCTGGCAGAATCTCAAACTGTGGATTGGTTGAAGGCGTGGTTCACTGGCTCATGAGGCGGTAAAACCGTTGCAGAAAATTCGTCGCCTGCGAATCGTTGAGATTGAAGACGCCATTCGTCCCAGCAGTGTTGGCGGCCGGCGGCGACCATACAACCGGCGGCGCCAGTTTCGTTGCGCCAGGCAGGACGCAGATTCCGCCCGCCGCGCCGGACGATGGAAATTAGCCTGTATTTTTTAAGCCAAGTTAGCCGGTGGAACGGCCGGGCCAAGCCGCGTGACCATTGGCATGTTGCGAGAGAATTTTTAATAAGGAAAACAGGGATTCCTGCTTTCCTGATTTTATTTCCAAGCTGGGATTTACCAGTTGGGTGTTCGCAGGTTTATTTTCTTTTTTTGAAATAAATCCAGACAAACCAGCCGCTCAAAAGAATGGCGATGAAATTCAGCCAGGTAGTGTAATTCCATTGAAACGAAGCTCGGGCGATGGCATTGGCCGGGCGGACGCTGGGAATCAAACCCAATGCGCCAAACAGCAAGTCCACGATGATGCCCGCGCTTACCATGGATGCGAATAAAACTGCGGTGATGTAAAGCGCGGCTTTTATGCCGTAGTATTTCCGATAAATGAGGATCAGTGGAATGATGACCAGATCGGCGTAAATAAAAGAAATGACGCCACCGAAACTGATGCCGCTTGACCAGAGCAAACTTGCCAGCGGGATATTGCCGATGGAACAAACGAAAGAAGCAATGGCAATCAATGGCCCGACAAACGCATTTTCAATCAGACGAATCGCGCCCGGGCCTTGGGTGATAAAAAGCCTGTGCCACCCATTTTCAGGAACCAGCGTCATCAAAAGTCCCGCGATGAAAAAGCCGATGAGAATTTCCCGCCACATCATGGAAACGTCCATGATGAAAGCGTCAGCAACGTGCGCCCAATTTTCCGGCTGGCTGATTTTTTGTTTGAAAGGCGCGGCGATTTCTTCCGTGTCCGACGCCGGCGAATGGCAGCATGACTTTCCTTCACTGCCAGTATGCGCGCGCGCCGTTTCCACCAATCCTTTGGGCAGCGTGCATTTCACCAACAGCCACATCACGCTGATCAAAATGAAGGCGCCGACAACTTCGGCCAGGAGAAACTTCCAGCCGAGCAAAAGCCAGAGGATGAAACCGAGTTCGAGCACAAGGTTGGTCGAGGCGAACATAAAAGCCAGCGTTGGCACGAGCGCCGCGCCTTTTTTAAAGGCGGTTTTGGCCGTGGCCGCCGCGGCGTAGGAACAGGACGAACTGACGGCGCCAAAAAATGTGGCCAGCGCGATTTCGCGCAAGCCGGTTCGCCCAAATTGTTTCGTGAGCTGTTCTTTTCTGAAAAACACCTGCAAGCAGGCCGACAGGCTGAACCCCAGTACCAATGCCCAAAGCGTTTCCCAAAGCATCGCGCCGGCTTGATATAAACTTTGCCACAGCCAGTTCATCGCCGTCATCGCAGAAATCTTGACAGGGTGTTTTGCACCTCGGCCAGGAGCTGCTTTTGTGTCAGTGGTTTCGCGCGCTTGTGTTCCGTCCCGGAGCCATGACCGAGCACGCAGGATTCCAAATGATTCGTCAAGAGTTCCACCCCCAGCGCATCCAAGGCCGAACGAACGGCCGCAATCTGGGTCAAGATGTCCACACAATAGCGGTCGGCTGCGGCCATGCGTTGAATGCCGGCGATCTGGCCGGCGATCCGGTTGAGCCGCGCCTTGGCTCGCGGATGAACTTTTGCGTTTGTCATGCGGTATAAAATATACCCAGTCAGGGTATCTATCAAATCAAAAAAGATTTTGTTTGAACCCAGCGCGACTTGATGTATTTAATAATAGCGGAAACGGTCACGGGCGGTCTAAATCACCCGGCCGGGCGGCTTTGTGCGAGTAATAGTAAAAACAGGACAAAACTAAAACCGATAAAATTATGACTAAAACTCAAAAAACACTGCTCGTGACTGCCGCAGTTGCCGGATTGGTCGGCGGGGTCATTGCCAGTACCAAAATTAATGCTGGTAACGGATCGGGCCAAAATGTGACTGGCAAGCCAGCGCCTGCCGCCGACACGATCAAGATGAGTTGCAATGGTTGCGGCGGCAAGACCAACAAGCTCAGCGTGAACTAAATGCAGGCAAAAGCCTGTTTTTCCCCGTTAAAAATTCAGGTCAAAGGGCGAAGCCAAAAGGTTTCGCCCTTTGACATTTTACGAATTGGTTGCTGGAGTCGTCGTCGCATTTTTAAAATGCCGTTTGCGCCAAAGAACGTAAATGACCGGATACAATAACAATTGCAAAATACCGGACGTGAGGACGCCGCCAATCATCGGCGCGGCGATGCGTTTCATCACGTCCGCGCCCGATTGCGTGACGGGCGACCACATGATCGGCAGCAAGCCAAACAGGATGGCGCAGGTGGTCATGATCTTGGGACGGATGCGTTGCACCGAGCCTTCAATGACGGCAGCGTAGAGGTCGCTCATGGAATTCAAGCGTCCGGCGGCGTGGAACTTGTCCCAGGCTTGATCCAGATAAAGCAGCATGATGACGCCAGTTTCGGCATCCAGTCCGGCCAAGGCGATGAGTCCCACCCACACGGCGACGCTCAGGTTGTAGCCGAGCAGGTAAAGCAACCAGAATGCGCCAACCAGCGAGAACGGCACGGCCAGCAAAACGATGGCGGTTCTCACCACCGATTTGGTATTCAAATAGATCAGGGTGAAAATGATCAGCAACGTGAACGGGATGACTATTTTGAGCCGTTGCTCGACATTTTTGATGTATTCAAATTGCCCCGCCCACTGAATATAACAGCCGGGCGGAAAATGGACGCGTTCGGCGATGCGGGCATTGGCGGCGCGGACGTAGCCTTCAATGTCATGACTGGTTGGATCAATAAAAACGAAACCGACGAGCTGGCCATTTTCATCGCGGATATCCGGCGGCCCGGTTTGGTAAGCAAGATCGGCCAGTTCACCCAATGGCACTTGCGCGCCGGTGGGCGTGGACACAAGCACGCGCTTGAGCTTGTCCAAGTCATCGCGAAAATCGCGCGCATAACGGACGCTGATGGGATAGCGTTCACGACCTTCCACGGTGGTGGCAATGGTGTTGCCGCCAATGGCTGTTTCAATGGTGTCATTGACATCGCCAACGGTCAGGCCATGGCGCGCGGCGGCCTCGCGATTGACGGTGAAATCGAGGAAATAACCGCCGGTCGTCCGTTCTGCAAAAACGCTGCGCGTGTCCGGCAGATCGGTCAGCGCCTTTTCAATCTGCACGCCGATGTCTTGAATCGTGCCCAGGTCGGGCCCGAAGATTTTGATGCCGAGTTGCGAACGAAACCCGGTCGTGAGCATTTCGGTTCGCGTCTGGATGGGCATCCAGAAGATGTTGGCCATGCCGGGCGTTTTTAATTTCTGGTTCATCTCGGCGATGATTTTTTCCCAGGTCATGCCGGGTCGCCATTGGGCGGGCGGTTTGAGTGAGACGACGGTTTCAAACATTGAGAGCGGCGCGGGATCAGTGGCCGTGTCTGCCTGGCCGGCCTTGCCGAAAACACGATCTACTTCCGGGATGCTGCGCAGCAGACGGTCTTGAATCTGCAAAATGCGGGTGGCTTCTTCAATCGACATGCCCGGCACGGCCGTGGGCATGAAAAGAATCGTGCCTTCATTAAGCGGGGGCATGAATTCCGTGCCGAGCTTTTGAAAGGGATAGACGGTCGCTCCTAAAATCATCAATGCCCCCAGAATCGTGAGCCAACGGAAACGCAATACCAGGCGCACGATGGGTTGATAAGCCCGGATCAAAAACCTGTTCACAGGATTTTTGATTTCCGGTGTGATTTTGCCGCGGATCAGCCACGTCATCAATACCGGCACGAGCGTCACCCCAAGCAAAGCGGCAAAGGCCATCGCAAAGGTTTTAGTGAAAGCCAGCGGCTTGAAGAGCCGTCCTTCCTGGGCTTCCAGGGAGAACACGGGAATGAAACTTGCCGTGATGACGAGCAGCGCAAAGAACAGTGGCCGGCCAACACTTTTGGCGGCGGCGATGATGACTTCAAAGCGTTCGGAACCGGCCGGCTCGCGTCCCTTTTCTTCACGAAAATGTTCGAGGAATTTGTGCGCGTTCTCAACCATGATGATGGCTGAATCCACCATGGCGCCGATGGCGATCGCGATGCCGCCCAACGACATGATGTTTGAGGTCAGGTGCAAGCCCAGCATCGGGATGAACGAAAGAATGATGGCGATGGGCAAAGCGATGATGGCGACCAGGGCCGAACGTATGTGCCAGAGAAAAATCATGCAGACCAACGCCACGACGATGCTTTCTTCAATCAGTTTCTCGCGCAACGTGGCGATGGAGTTCTTGATCAGGGTGCTGCGATCGTAAGTTGGAATAATTTTCACGCCCGGCGGCAGCGATGGTTCAATTTCCTTGAGTTTCTTTTTGATGCCGTCAATCACTGTCAGCGCGTTTTCACCGTAACGCATCAACACGATGCCGCCGACCACTTCCCCTTTGCCATCCAGTTCCGCCACTCCGCGCCGCAAATCCGGGCCGAGATGAACCGTGCCGACATTTTTCACATAAATCGGCGTGCTGTTGACGACTTTGAGCGGGATGTCTTCAAGGTCAGCAAGACTTTTGATGTCGCCACGGCCGCGAATGTAATATTCAGTCGAACCAACCTCAAAAATTTTCCCACCGACGTCATTATTGGACACGCGAACTTTGGCGACGACATCCATCAGTGGAATGCCATAGGCCAGAAGTTTGTTTGGGTCCAGATCCACCTGATATTCTTTCACGAAGCCGCCGACCGGCGCGACTTCCGCCACGCCCTTGACCGATTCCAGCGCATAACGCAAATGCCAGTCCTGAAATGACCGTAAATCCGCGAGGTTGTTTTTCCCGGTCTCATCCACCAGCGCATATTCATAAACCCAGCCCACGCCGGTGGCGTCCGGCCCAATGGTCGGGTTGACACCAGCGGGCAGCGAACCGCGCACGGAGTCGAGATATTCGATGACCCGCGAACGCGCCCAATAAATGTCCGTGCCATCTTCAAAAATCACATAAACGAACGATTTTCCGAACATCGTTTCGCCCCGGACAAATTTGACTTTTGGCGCGGCGATGAACTTCGTTGAGATGGGATAAGTGATTTGATCTTCCACCAGATCCGGTGAACGTCCCGGCCAATCGGTTGAGATGATGACCTGCACATCGCTCAAATCGGGAATCGCATCGAGCGGCGTTTGGGTCAGCGCCCAAATGCCGCCAGCGATGCCGAAAATTATCAGAATGACGACGAGGAACGCATTGCGCGCGCTGGCTTCGATGAGGCGTTCGAGCAGAAAGGGTTTTGATGAAACAGAGTTGGTGTCCATAGTCCTTTTTGATTACCACGATTTTAACGCGCCTTGCACCTGGGCTTCAGCATCGATCAAAAAATTAGCGCTATTGACCACCCGTTCGTTTTCGTTCAAGCCGGATTTCACTTCAAAGAAGTCGCCATATTTACGGCCTAGTTCGATGAAACGTGGCTGCAATCTGCCGCTGCCTTTGTCCACGAAAACAATGTTGTGCAGACCCGTAGGCAGCACCGCCCCGGCTGGCACCGCCACGCCTTCACCCATGTCCACCTCCAGTTCCACATCCACATACATGCCTGGACGCAGTTTGAGATCGGCATTTTCCACTTCAATCCGCGCGCGCGCCGTTCGTGTCTCGTTATTGATGGACGGATCAACGGCCGAAATTTTTCCGGTGAACTTTTCATCCGGATACGATGACGAGGTGATGGTGATGGACGATCCTGTTTTCAACAGCGAAAGGTCGTCCTGATAGAATTGCCCCCACACCCAGACGGCGGACAAGTCAGCCACATCCACCAAATGATCGCCTGCGGATACATGCTGGCCTTGATCCACGCCGAGGTCTTGCACCACGCCTTTAACCGGCGAATAAAGGGTCAGCGTTGCTTCCGGCTGGCGGGTGCTTTCCAGATTCGTGATCTGTTCGCCGGTGATGTTCCAAAGACGAAACTGCTGTTTGGCGCCATCAATCAGACGGTCAGTGTTTTCGAGTAACGCCGTTTGATGGTTGGTGCGCGCGTCGTCGCGCGTTTTCAACAGGTTTACAAATTCATTCTCCACCGTGAGCAAATCCGGGCTGTAAAGGCTCATCAACGGCGAGCCTTTTTCAACCCGATCGCCACGTGAGAAAACGGATAGCTGGCTGACGTAACCATTGCCGTGCGCGACATAATCCCAACGCCGTGCCTGATCGCAAGCCACCGTACCCACGGCGCGGAGCGAATAACGGAACGGCTGTTTTTCAATGGTTGCGTAAGTCACGCCAATCTGTTGCTGGCGTTCGACCGGCACCATGAATTCATCCGGCTGTTTTTCAGCGGCGTCGGCCGCCTGATTTGTGCTGCCAGAAACGGGCGGGTTGGTGACCGCATCCTTTTTTAAGACCGGCACCAGATTCATGCCGCAAATCGGACATTTTCCGTCCGGGTCTTGCGAGCGTACCGACGGGTGCATGGTGCAGGTGTAGTAATCCACATCCGGCGGCTTGACGGTCTTGGCCTCCGCTTGAGCCGGCCCACCCGCAACCAGCAGGACAAAAATCCACGGGGCGATTGTCCGCAAACCGGTTTTTTGAATCTTGAGCAAGTGATTTTTCATAAATTTTTCATAAACTGAACGGGACAATTTTTAATTTCATAAATTTTCTTCCAGCAAAATTTCATCGGATGGTGGCGCTGGAAAAACCAAAGGCAGTTCACGGACACAAGACTCCGTGGGAAAAATACCGGGGCGCGCCGCCTCAAGGCACACTACGGGCGTTGGCAGGAATGAATCAGAGCAGTCGGACGCAATGCCGCGCGTAAAGCGGCGTGCGGGTCGTCATGGCTGACGACAAACTGGCGGAAGAAATCGAACTGGCCGGATGTTCTGGTAATGACCAAACCAT
>Ga0206850_10160_pt1 | contig 21061 bp, 18 predicted proteins | sample Alteio_BWOrgCont_16_FD_152885 | JGI IMG/M metagenome (GOLD analysis project Ga0206850, IMG submission 152885) | Enriched cells from forest soil in Barre Woods Harvard Forest LTER site, Petersham, Massachusetts, United States -... | ecosystem: Environmental > Terrestrial > Soil > Temperate forest >...
ACATGGGAAGTGTATATTCCTTCTTCATTAGCATATGGTGATCGCGGTGTTGGTGGTCCAATTGGCCCTAATCAAGCATTAGTGTTTAAGATTCATTTGATTTCAGTTAGCAAGGCTACTGCAGTTGCTAAAAAGAAATAATATTGGTATCTGTTTAGCAAGCAGTTGATCTGTAGGGGCGAATAATATTCGCCCTTTTTTTATGAGTGAGATAGAAAAGAATGATAAAAAGTCTGAATTTTGATTTAGGTGAAACATTGGATATGTTACGTGAAAGTGTTGCCGCTTTTGCTCGAAATGAAATAGCACCTATTGCACAAACCATGGATAAGGACAATACATTTCCACGTCATTTATGGCCAAAATTAGGTGAAATGGGATTGCTTGGTATTACTGCCGAAGAAACGTATGGTGGAGCAGGCATGGGTTATTTGGCACATGTGATTGCGATGGAAGAATTATCACGCGCATCAGCCGCTTTTGCCTTGAGTTATGGCGCTCATTCCAATCTTTGTGTGAATCAATTAACATTAAATGCAACACTTGAACAAAAACAGCGCTATTTACCTAAATTAATTAGTGGAGAACATGTCGGTGCATTAGCCATGAGCGAAACAGGTGCTGGTTCTGATGTGGTTGGCATGCAATTACGCGCCGATAAAAAAGGGGATGTTTATATTTTAAATGGCAATAAAATGTGGATTACCAATGGACCTGATGCAGAAGTATTAGTGGTTTATGCAAAAACGGATAAAGCTGCAGGATCAAAAGGTATTACAGCCTTTATTATTGAAAAAGGATTTAAAGGTTTTTCAACCGCTCAAAAACTGGATAAATTAGGCATGCGTGGATCGAATACGTGCGAATTGGTTTTTGAAGAGTGTGAAGTACCAGTAGAAAATATTTTAGGACATTTAAATCAAGGCGTTAAAGTATTAATGAGTGGTTTGGATTATGAAAGAACGGTTTTAGCTGCCGGCCCATTAGGCATTATGCAGGCGTGTCTTGATATTGTTTTGCCTTATGTTCATGAACGTAAACAATTTGGTCAATCGATTGGGGAATTTCAATTAATTCAAGCGAAATTAGCAGATATGTATACGATGATTAATGCGAGTCGTGCTTATCTTTATACAGTGGCAAAAGCGTGTGATACGGTATCGGGTGTTTCACGGAAAGATGCTGCCAGCGTTATTTTATATATCGCTGAAAATGCCACTCAAATGGCACTTCAAGCGATTCAATGTTTGGGTGGAAATGGTTACGTGAATGAATATCCGACGGGACGTTTATTACGTGATGCAAAATTGTATGAAATTGGTGCGGGTACATCAGAAATTCGTCGAGTACTGATTGGTCGTGAATTATTTAAAGAAACGGTATAGAAATAAAAATGAATAATATTGATCCTATTGTTATAGTTGCAGCAAAAAGAACGCCTATGGGTAATTTATTGGGGACTTTATCGTCTTTAACGGCACCGGAATTGGGGGCGCATGCACATAAAGCTGTTTTGGAACAAGTGGGCAGCACCCATTTACCTGCATCTAGTATTGATGAAGTATTATATGGTTGTGTATTACAAGCAGGTATTGGACAAGCACCGGCAAGGCAATCTGTTTTGGGCGCTGATATTCCTTACTCAGTTGGAGCAGTGACGATTAATAAAATGTGTGGTTCTGGTTTGCAAGCGATCATGTTGGGTCATGATGCTATTTTGGCAGGATCACGAGAGATCGTATTAGCGGGTGGAATGGAATCGATGACGCAGGCACCTTATTTATTGAAAAAAGCACGACAAGGTTATCGATTAGGTCATCATGAAATTATCGATCATATGTTTTTAGATGGTCTTGAAGATGCGTATCAAAAAGGAAAACCGATGGGTCATTTTGCAGAAGCAACGGCTAAATTATTGAATTTTTCACGTGAGCAGCAAGATGCTTTTGCATTAACATCATTGGATCGTGCGATTGATGCAACGGAAAAAGGATTGTTTGCATCAGAAGTTTCTCCGATTACGGTTAAAGATCAAATTATTATGCGTGATGAAGGCGTTGATCCGACAAAACGTGAGAAAATTTCCCGTTTAAAACCGGTTTTTTCAGCGGATGGAACAATTACTGCAGCCAATGCGAGTTCTATTTCCGATGGTGCTGCCAGTGTTATTTTAATGCGATTGAGTGAAGCCGAAAAACGTGGTATTACCCCATTAGCTAAAATTATTGCACACGGAACACATGCACAAGAACCTGAGTGGTTTACAACAGCACCAGTGGGAGCAATTCAAAAAGTATTAACACGAGCAGGTTGGACGAAAGATCACGTGGATTTATTTGAAATAAATGAAGCATTTGCTGTTGTCACGATGGCGGCGATGAAACAATTGGATATACCTCACGATAAAGTAAATGTTCACGGAGGAGCCTGTGTTTTGGGTCATCCTATTGGTGCGTCGGGCGCGCGTATTTTAGTGACATTATTATATGCACTAAAACAACGTCAATTAAAACGTGGTGTAGCATCATTGTGTATTGGCGGTGGTGAAGCGGTCGCGATGGCGATTGAGATATTATAAAGGTATTAATATATGAAAATAATGTCTGATTTACCTCTTCAAAATCAACGTGTTTTAGTTCGTGAAGATTTTAATGTACCGATGAATGATCAGGGTGAAATTATCAATGATCAACGTTTGCAAGCGGCATTGCCAACGATTCAAACATTATTAACACATAATGCGGCTATTATTTTACTGTCACATTTGGGACGCCCTACAGAAGGTGTGTTTGAACAAAAATATTCACTAAGGCCAGTGGCTGATTATTTATCAAAAATATTACAAAAAAAAGTACGTTTTGAGCTGAATTATTTAGAAGGTTTAGAGATTCAACCCGGTGAAATTATCTTATGTGAAAATGTTCGATTTAATTTGGGTGAGAAGAAAAATGATCCTGTTTTAGCACAAAAAATGGCAAAGCTCGGTGACTTTTTTATCATGGATGCTTTTGCAACAGCGCATCGCGCTGAAGCATCGACATGCGGTATTGCTCATTATCTTTCTTCGGCTGCGGGTCCTTTGTTGGAACGGGAAATTAAGGCATTAAAGCAAGTGATGGATCATCCTGAAAAACCTTTAACAGCCATCGTTGGTGGTGCAAAAGTGTCTGATAAATTGGTATTATTGGAACATTTGGTTAAAAAAGTGAAAGTGAATACGCTTATTGTGGGTGGTGGAATAGCGAATACTTTTTTAGCAGCATTAGGGAAACCGGTTGGACAGTCTTTATATGAACCAGCGTTATTAAACGAAGCGCAGCATATTATGCAAGTGGCTCAAGATTGTGGATGTTTTTTTCCATTGCCAGAAGATGTTGTTGTGGCAGAAACGTTGAGTGAACACGTTGTTACGCAAATAAAAAATATTGATTCTGTCTGTGATCAAGATCGTATTTTTGATATTGGTCCACAAACCATTAGACATTTAACCGAAATTATTCAAACATCAAAAACGCTTTTATGGAATGATCCGGTAGGTGTGTTCGAATATGCGCCATTTGCAGCGGGAACCAAAGCGATTGCATCAGCAATTGCCAATACGCCGGAGTCATTTCATCAATATTCTGTTGCCGGCGGCGGAGATACGTTGTCTGCTGTTGAACAGTTTAATATCACGCAACATATTTCGTATTTATCCACGGGCGGCGGTGCTTTTTTAGAATATATTCAAGGCAAAAAATTACCGGCAATTCTTGCGTTATAACTGAAAATTATTAATAATTTAAATTAAGTTCAACTATATACCAAAGAAACTTCAAAATGCAGGTTTTTTATTGAATCGACAAACTAAATGATACATCCAATTTGCCCCTACAGCTCATCCTATGTTGGTAATTATCTAATCCGATAAAAGCGCAAGTTGTGACCGCGGGCAGTATAGCAACAAAAATCAATCATTTGAATTGGATGATGGGTGCTTTATTTACGGGCGTTGGGCCACTTATTATTAAAGCATTTTTTGTATAAGGAATTTAAGTGCGTCAGAAGCTTGCATTTTATGGGAAGCTTTGCTAGAATCTCGTTAGGTTGATGCGGGGTGGAGCAGCTTGGTAGCTCGTCGGGCTCATAACCCGAAGGTCGTAGGTTCAAATCCTGCCCCCGCTACCAGTTTAGTTTAATGTGAAAGGCCCCTTGTTTGGGGTTTTTTTATTTATGGTGTATGTGTGATTCATCAAGAACTTGAGATTTTATTAAAACCAGTCGTTGAAGATTTAGGATGCGAATTGTGGGCATGTGAGTATATTCCTCAGGGAAAACATTCTTTGTTGCGGATTTACATTGATAAACCGGTAGGCATTTTAATTGATGATTGTGAGCGTGTTAGTCGAGAAGTCAGTGTCTTCTTGGATATAGAATCACCTATTACTAAAGCATTAAAAAATTATACACTGGAAGTTTCTTCTCCAGGCTTAGAAAGACCTTTATTAAAAGAAGAACATTTTCAACGTTTTTTAGGATCTCAAGTGATGATTAAAACGCGAAATCCTATTGATAAACGCCGAAAATTAGAAGGCAAATTAATTGAAGTACGTGAGGGAATAATTCATGTTTTGGTATCAACATCTGATAACAAGGCGAGTGAAGTTCCCATAGTAGATATTATTAAAGCGAATGTTGTATTCAATGAGGGGTAGTCGATGAGTAAAGAATTATTATTAGTGGCTGAAGCCGTATCGAATGAAAAAGGTGTTTCGCGCGAAGTGGTTTTGGAAGCTATTCAATTAGCGTTGGAATCGGCAACAAAAAAAGAATTGGGCGAAGAAGCCGGTGTTGTTGTTGCCTTGGATTCTAAAACAGGTGAATGCATTACAACGCAGTATTGGGATATTGTTGAGACGCAAGATTTGGAATATCCAGCACGTCAAATTTCACTTGAAAATGCGCTTAAAAAAGATGCTAAAGCGGCTTTAGGTGGACGTATTGAAGTTATTGTTCCCACCATGGAGTTTGGTCGTATTGCCGCACAAGGCGCTAAACAAATTATTGCTCAAAAAGTTCGTGAAGCAGAGCGTTACTTAATTATTGAAGAATATGAGCAAAAAGTGGGAACGTTGGTAATGGGCACCGTGAAGAAAGTCATGCGAGAAGTGATTTTTCTGGATTTGGGTGGAAAAGCCGAAGCTGCATTGCTGCGTAGTGAGATGTTGCCTAATGAAATTTTTCGAACGGGTGATCGTATTCGTGCATTGTTATATGCAGTTGATCATGAAGCACGAGGCGCGCAACTTTGTGTCAGTCGAACACGGCCAGAAATGTTGATTGAATTGTTTAAAATTGAAGTGCCTGAAATTGGTGAAGGTGTTATTGAAATTAAAGGTGCTGCGCGGGATCCCGGAATTCGTGCAAAAATTGCTGTTAAGACAAACGATGGCCGTATTGATCCGATTGGTGCTTGCGTTGGTATGCGAGGTGCCAGAGTTCAGGCGGTATCTAGTGAATTATGTGGTGAACGTGTTGATATCGTATTGTGGGATAGTAATCCTGCGCAATTAGTGATTAATGCAATGGCGCCTGCAGAAACGCGGTCTATCGTTATGGATGAAGAAACGCATACGATGGAGTTAGGTATTGATAGTACTCAATTGTCACAAGCAATTGGTAAAAATGGACAAAATGTTCGATTAGCTTCTGAATTAACCGGATGGACTCTTAATGTGATGAGCATTGAAGATTTTAATGAAAAAAGTCAAGCAGAATCAAAAAAAGGTATTGATTTATTTGTTAGTGCGCTTCAAATTGATGAAGAATTGGCAAACTTATTAGTAGAAGTGGGATTTTCGAGTTTAGAAGAAATTGCTTATGTTCCTCGTGAAGATTTTCTGGGTATCGAAGGGTTTGATGAAGAATTAGTTGATGAGTTGAGAGCGAGAGCAAACGATGCGTTATTAACGCAAGCATTGACTTCAGAAGAACATTTGGGTGAGAGTTCTAAAAAACCGACACAAAGTTTACTGATGATGGAAGGTATGGATGATATACTAGCGCATCAATTGGCAAAATTAAGCATTTGTACGATGGAAGATTTAGCTGAACAGTCGGTTGACGATCTGAGCGAAGTTGAAGGATTAACAGAAGAAAAAGCAGCGCAATTAATCATGAAAGCACGGGAACCTTGGTTTCAGTGATAGCCTATAATTTTGGCCTATAATTTGGCGGAGAAGTAAAAATGGCAGAAGTCACAGTAAAACAACTGGCTGAAACAATTAGTGTGTCTGTAGAACGCTTATTAAGTCAGCTGAAAGATGCAGGAGTTGTTGTTACCGATGCTGATCAATCAGTGTCGGAAGAACAAAAAAGAATGCTTCTCATGTATTTGAAAAGAAGTCATGGTGAGAAAGGTGAAATTACACCGCAACGCATTACATTAAAACGTAAAAGTGTTAGTCAAATGAAGTTGGATGGACAGAATGGACGTTCGAATCATGATGGTCATCGAGAAAGCGGTAAAAATGTTGTTAGTATTGAAGTACGAAAAAAACGTACGTACATTAAACAGCCTATTATTGAGCCCATTGAGCCTATCGTTGTTGTTGAAGCTGTTCCCATACAAGAAGAAATATTGCCGATTGAGGTATCCTCCGTCATATTACCTGTAGCATTGCCTATAGAGTCAATTGTTATTGAAGAGAAAGTGACGCTTATTGATGAAGTACCAGTGGTTGCTGTCGTCACGGAAGAAGAGAAGCATAAAAAGAAAGTCAAAGAAAAAGGCAAGCATGTTAATGTTGATCAAAGTGGGATAGAAGACAATAGCGAACCTTTTAAAAAAGGAAAAAATGCGCATCATACACATCGGAAACATAAAATACTTGATAAAAATAATAGTGGGCGCAGAACGCGTGAAAAAGAAGAAAAACGCAAGCATGCAGAGCAGTTATTGACTCAAGAATTTGCTATGCCAACAACACCACAAATTCATGAAGTCTCTATTCCTGAAACAATCACTATTGCAGAATTGGCAAAGCGAATGTCGGTGAAAGCAGCTGAAGTGATCAAAGTCATGATGAGTTTAGGAACGATGGCAACGATTAATCAGGTGATTGATCAAGAAACAGCTGTAGTTATTGTTGAAGAAATGGGACATAAAGCGGCATTAATGAATGAAAATGCGGTTGAAGATTTATTATCAGATTCAGCCGAGTCACCTTATTCTCGTATAAAACGCGCACCTGTTGTGACGATTATGGGGCATGTTGATCATGGTAAAACGTCATTATTAGATTATATTCGTCGCACAAAAGTGGCTTCGGCGGAAGCGGGTGGTATTACACAACATATTGGTGCTTATCATGTCTCAACGACAAAAGGTGATATTACTTTCTTGGATACTCCTGGACACGCGGCATTTACGGCAATGCGTGCACGTGGAGCTAAAGTAACCGATATTGTTATTCTAATCGTAGCAGCAGATGATGGAGTTAAACTTCAAACAATTGAAGCTATTCAGCATGCTAAAGCAGCTAAAGTGCCTATTATTGTTGCTATTAATAAAATGGATAAACCCGATCTTGATATCGAGCGTGTGCAATCAGAATTAGCAAATTATGAAATTATTTCTGAAGCATGGGGCGGTGATTGTATGTTTGTTCCTATTTCAGCCAAAACTGGTATGGGAATTGATAATTTATTAGATGCTATTTTATTACAAGCGGAAGTTTTAGAATTGATGGCTATTTCTGAAGGGCCTGCAAAAGGTGTTGTTATTGAATCACGTTTAGATAAAGGACAAGGACCTATTGCTACGATTTTAGTACAAAGTGGTTGTTTGAAAAAAGGAGATATTTTATTAGCCGGATTTCAATATGGTAAGATTCGTGTATTAATTGGTGATTCAGGTGCTCTTGTTCCTAATGCTGGTCCTTCAATACCTGTTGAAGTGCTTGGTTTATCTGGTGTACCACATGCAGGTGATGATGTTATTGTTGTGCGCGATGATCGAAAAGCGCGAGAAGTTGCTTTATTTCGTCAAGGAAAATTCCGTGATGTTCGCTTAGCACGACAAAAAACAACATTAGAAAATTTATTTGATACGGCATCTTCAGCGTCTGTGTTGAAATCATTGAATGTTGTATTAAAAGCAGATGTTCAAGGTTCTGTTGAAGCTATTGTTGGTTCATTAATAAAATTATCAACCGATGAAGTCAAAGTGACAATTGTTGCATCGGGTGTGGGTGGAATTACGGAGTCTGATGTTCAATTAGGCATTGCATCGAATGCAATTATGATTGGTTTTAACGTTCGAGCCAATGCAGGTAGCCGTCGATTAGCCGAGCAAGAAGGCGTTAAGATTTATTATTATAGTATTATTTATGACGTTGTTGAAGAAATTGGCCAAGCAATGAGTGGTATGCTTTCCCCAGCCTTTAAAGAACAAATTACAGGTGTTGCAGAAGTACGCGATGTCTTTAAGTCGCCAAAATTAGGTGCTATTGCAGGTTGTATGGTAAGAGAAGGTGTTATTAAACGTAATAATCCTATTCGAGTTCTTCGTGATAATATTGTTATTTATGAAGGCACTCTTGAATCTTTACGTCGCTTCAAAGATGATGTTTTAGAAGTCAAACAAGGTACTGAATGTGGTATCGGTGTGAAAAATTATAATGACGTCAAACCGGGGGATCAAATTGAAGTGTATGAAATGATCGAAGTGAAACGAGCGATTACGGATACGGTTTAATAGTTTATATAATACATGTCAAATTCATTTAAGCGTAGTGATAAAACATCACATCTTATTCAACAAGCATTAGCACGAGTTATTCAAACGGAAATTCGTGATCCGCGGTTGCCTAAATTTTTGACAATTTCACGTGTCGTCGTTGCTCCAGATATGTCGCATGCCAAGGTTTATATTACAACATTAGGTGGCGAAGAAGAAGGCGCACAAGCGGTACTGGTTTTAAAACATGCTGCAAAATATTTACGAACCGTGTTGACCAAATTGATTAAGTTACGTATCGCTCCGCAATTACATTTTTTTTATGACCATGTGCAAAATGATGCGAGTCAATTAAGTATACTCATTAGTCAATTAAATGTTGATGAATTAGATGAGTCAAATGAATCCAATGAACCAAATAATTGACGGTATTTTTTTATTAAATAAAAGTAAAGGCATTAGTTCAAATCATGCGTTGCAACGCGTTAAACGTTTTTATAATGCTAAAAAAGCAGGGCATACGGGTAGTCTTGATCCACTTGCAACAGGTTTATTGCCGATTTGTTTTGGAAAATCGACTAAACTTTGTCAACAGCTTTTAGAATCTGATAAAATATATACGGTTATAGGTTGTTTGGGTGCAACAACAATTACAGGCGATGCCGAAGGTGATGTTCAACTTATTGCCAATGCACCAACCATTTCACTAGCTCAAATTGAAGGGATATTACCGCAATTTTTGGGGCCTATTAAACAAATTCCGCCGATGTATTCAGCATTAAAAAAGGAAGGGGTGCCATTATATAAATTAGCACGCCAAGGTATTGAAATTGAACGTCCAGCGCGAGAAGTTACCATTCACAGTATTAAACTTAATGCTTATAATGCTCAAGAATCTCATTTCGACATTACAGTTCATTGTACTAAAGGAACGTATATTCGAACATTAGTAGAAGATATTGGAAAAGCGCTTGATTCAGGCGCTTATGTGCTTGAGTTATGCCGTGATAAAACAGGCCCTTATGATCTTAAAGATGCACTGACATTAGATCAATTAAATGCGCTTTCATTGGAAGAAGCCATGGCAAGATTAATTATTTAAATAAAACCTTAAGAACATTATGATATAATCGAAGTGTTTATTTTTGATAAAAATAGGTTAATCCTTCATTGTAGGGTGTTTTTAAACATCATTAAATATGACTATTATTGTAAATTTATCTTCCACTCATTCTTGGGATATACGTAAAAGTTTTGCTGCTTTTGCTAAAATTCATAAGGAACATTCTAGTAGTTGTTTCAGCTGCTCTAGTACGCTTCATTCTATGTCGAGCTATGCGTGGGTACTTTGGAAATATCGAAACATCGATAAAACATGTATTCAGCCGTATAAACTCGGTAAAATGGACAGTGACCAATTTTTACAAGAATTGGCCACTATTTTTGATTTTGTTGATGAGGAAAAACTAACACTTACCGGAAAATCGAAACTAGATTTACTTGAAGAAGCTTGGAATGCGGCCATAGGATTAGACGATAATGTAGTCTCTCGTTTTTCTGCTTTGATTGAACGGGCAAAAACGGAGCTTGTTTATTTAGTGTCTAATACAAATCCATTGAATGTGAAATCGGTATTTGAACATTTTAAACAGCAAAATCCTAATATTTTATTTATAAATTTTGATTTAAAACATCAGCAAAATAATACGCCAATTGAAATTATGCCAAATGTTTATCTGTGTCCATCTTACGCATTTCAATGCTTTAAAACTTCTGAACAAAACGCATTGTTAACGCCTCCATCAACAATGTCTTTAATAGAATATGTTATTAAGGATATACTTAAATCACCTCTCTCAGAGATCAAAGTCGTTAGTCAATATGATGGCGATCTCAAAGAAGCAGAAAAGCTTGGTATTCCTTGTGAAAATATTCATCATGCTCATGTATATTTTCAAAATGACATTCTTGAAATCAAAAATAAGAGATGAAATTCAACTGAAAAATATTAAAGATCTAACGTTGCTTGAATTTTTAATACAGTCGCTAAATCTAACCCTGTACTTTCTGATACAAAGGTGACATCCATTCCTTTTAATAAAAGTGTTGTTGCAATTTTATAAGCACGTTCTTCTCCTCCTTTCTTAATCCCTTTCTTAATTCCTTTCTTAATCCCTTGCTCGATCCCTTGCTCGATTCCTTGCTCGATTCCTTGCTCGATTCCTTGCTCGATTCCTTTTTCAATGCCTTTTTCGATTCCTTTTTCAAAATTCTCTTCTAATTTATCATCTAAAAACATTTTTTTTGTTCGAATAGCGTCCCAACTTCTTAAGTAAAGATCAAGCTCTTGCGGGGTGTAGGCAGCTTCTTCTATTAGCGCTACTGCTTTATTAATTTCAGGTACAGCTAATAATGCGGGATCAATGTCTCGAGTTGTTTCATCAATTTCTGTTAAAAATTTTAACCATAGTATGGCTAGTTTCTTCTCGGTGAGCGTTTTAGGTTGAAATTTGGGTAATTCTAACAGGACTAATTGAATATCATCCTTAATCGTAGCATTGTTTTTTGTATGCACCATTCTGTAATGATGAAACCAATCGGTGTTCTCTGAAAATGTTTCAGCAACAACCGCTAGCCCATAAACAGTATTTAAGTTTTTATAATTTTCTGTTATTTTTAATTGCCTTACATAAACAGAGGCGGCATTAAATAATAATCGTTGCATAAAATATTTTGACCAATACATTTGCATTTCAACAATAAAATGACGTTGTTGTTTATCATAGCAACGCACATCGACAACGCTATATTTATCAAAATTCGGAATTTCGGGAACATTTTCAGGAGATAAATATTCTAATGATTCAATCAAACCATCTTCAGGTAAAGGTAAAAAGGCATTTAAAAAACTTTTTAGTAGTTCTGGATGCCCACCAAAAATTTTTTTAAACAGTAAATCGCTTTTTGGATTAAGGTAACGTGACATTTAAAATTCTCCATTAATATCAGTCACATATTCTATCACAATTTATTAAGCGATGATACTCTCTTCATAATATAATTTCTCCATGTGCATTTATTTTGTGGGTGTCCGAATTTGTCCTTGAGAATTACTCCAGTATAAAAAATTTTGTAAAGGCAATTTCACTTCTTTTAAACTTTTAAACACAACGTTAAATTACTTTAAGATTATCGCACTTATTGAATTGAATAGCCATGAATAAATTAACGACGCTTTCATTGAAAATGAATTTCAGTAATAATTTATTGCAATTCAATAACATATTATTGCTAAATATTAATATCGTGCTATAATAAGTTTTTATTGTTATTCATTCAAGAGGTAAAACATGAACACATTGACTCAAAACAAACTGATATTGATTAGCCGAAGAACCTTGATTATTTTACGCGTGTTATTTGCGCTGCTTATTTTTATGGCTATTATTCCCTGGTTGTTTCCGGCGAGTAATTTGGGTCGTTTTTTAACTTCACTTTATAGCTTTTCTCACCTTATTTCGCATGAACAAAATTACGAGTATTTCTGTCAGCATTTAAGTGCGCTGAGTCAGATTTTAGGAGTAGCGGGTTCTTTTGTCAGTTTGTCTCCGTTGCTTATAGGTGTATTTATTATGATGAAGCTGTCTAAAAACTATATTCAAGGAGAGGTATTTAATTTTTATAATGCCAAAGCCTACCAAAAATTAGGTTGGATATATTTATTCAGTGCTTTATTATTACAGCCATTGGCACAGGTGCTCTTTTCTTTAAGTATCTCATTTATTCATCATCATCTGGGACAAAAATTTATTGCCATTAGTATTGATGTGAATACGATTGCACAAATTTTCTTTGCATTAGTTTTGGTCGTTATTGGTCATGTGATGCAGTTAGCACAAAAAATCAACGAAGAACAAGAATTAACCGTTTAAAGGTATTATAATGTCCATTATTATTGAATTAGACATCATGTTAGCTCGGCGCAAAATGAAACTCCAAGAATTAGCAGAGCACGTGGGAATTACTATTCAAAATTTATCCATTTTAAAAAATGGCAAAGCCAAAGCGATTCGGTTGGAAACCTTAGAGGCTATTTGTAAAGCATTGAATTGCCAGCCAGGTGATTTGTTAAGATTTGAGCAACAAGATGTATAATAGATTATCACATTCAGCAAATTCAGACACCCTGAATTTATTTTGTGGGTGTCCAAAATTATCCGTTGAGGGTGATCTTAATGCATATTTAGATACTGGCCGGGACGTGAAAGATATCACTAACGATCAAATCCAATCCAACAAAGGAGAATAAAAATGACCAACACCGACATCGTAATATATCAAAATAAAGACGGTAGCATCAAAGTTGATGTTCGATTAGAAGATGAAACGGTATGGCTTACTCAAGAGCAGATGGCTGCTCTGTTTGGTAAAGGGCGCAGTACTATAACTGAGCACGTTGCCAACGTGTTTAGTGAGGGTGAGCTAGTAGAAGAAGTGGTATGTCGGAAATTCCGACATACCACTCGACATGGAGCAATGGATGAAAAAAGCCAAGAAAAAGAAGTCAAATATTACAACCTCGACGTCATCATTTCTGTTGGTTATCGCGTAAAATCTCCTCAAGGTACACAGTTTCGCATTTGGGCGACGCAACGTCTGAAAGAATATATCATCAAAGGTTTTGTCTTGAATGATGAACGATTTAGATCGGGTGATTCGATGAATTATTTCACTGAGTTACAAGATCGAATTCGGAAGATACGTTTATCGGAGCGACTTTTTTATCAGAAAATTAAAGATATTTATACCACGAGTATTGATTATGCGCCTAATGATAAAACGACTATTATGTTTTTTAAGATAGTACAGAATAAGTTGTTGTGGGCAATTAGTCAGCAAACGGCGGCAGAGTTGGTGTATCGTAGAGCAGATGCTAATTTACCGTTAATGGGAATGCAGTCGTATGACAAGGAAAGTAGTAGAAGTATTACAAAGTCTGACGTGAGTGTGGCCAAAAATTATTTGGCTGAAGATGAAATGAAATTGCTAGGGTTATTAGTTGAACAGTATCTTGCATTTGCGGAAACAATAATAAGCTAATGATTAGCAATTCCCGGAAGTTTTTGTTTAGCATGGCATTCTTCCCGCTTTCGCGGGAAGAATGCCGTGTTCTTAATGAATTTATTTTAACATTAAGCGATGATATTCGTCATAATATAATTTTCCCATGCGATCGGCGGTAAATATATCATTAAATCGTTGATGGCTGGCGGTACTCATTTGTGCTAATAATGCATTATTATTTATTAATGTTAATAATGCATTTTTTAAAGCGGTGGAATCTCGTGATGGAACGACAAAACCGGTTTTATTATGTTCATTCACAAAGCTGGTTCCTGTACCTAATTCAGTTGAAATCAAAGGCAATCCAAAAAGTAATCCTTCGACGAGAGCGATACAGTATGCCTCTGAACGATGGGATGCGGGAATCACTAAGGCTGTTGCTAAACTATAGATAGCACACAAATCATCATCATTTAACGAGGATGTGAGTGATTCTGTAAAAATAATTTGGGTGTCCTGTAATGCGTTTGCTTGTGCTTTTAATTCATCTAATAAAGGACCTTTACCAGCAATGACTAGTGAAATAGATGTGCCATTTAGAGCTTCTAGTAAATACTCCAATCCTTTGTAATAACGTAAAACGCCGACGAAAAGAATAAATGATGTCGGTAATTTTTTTTGCCAGAATGCTTTTTTTTCAGGATTAACTTGATAATAAGTCGGATCAATACCAATAGGAATCACACGAGTTTTATTTTTATAGTGTTGTAAAATAGGGCTCGTGTTTATATAATTTTGCGATGTTGCCACAATGCTATTGAGTTTTTTTAAAAAGTTTTGCATTAATGGCCAATAAAAAAAACGTAAATATTTTTGGCGTACGACATCTGAATGATAGGTAACAAGGCTTGGCTTTTTGACGCGATGTCCACAATGCAATAAATCAGCCATGGGCCACGGAAAATGATAATGAATAACATCCGCCCATTGAACATGTTCTGGAAACGCTTTCCATAAGGCATAACTAAAAGGTGAGGAAGCGTATTCAATGGTTTTGGGATAATAATAAACATCAATACAAGCGTCATTTTTTATAAAGGCTTTTTTTTCTGAAGTACATGTTACTAAACGATTTTGGCATCCCATCAAAGCAGTTTGTCCTGAAAGCATCTGAATAACTCTTTCAACACCTCCTTGCGTTTCTGGATAGTATGTTTTATAGACATGAAGAATTTTCAGCATTGTTATTATTTCCATTCCCTATTTTTATTCATTTTTGCATAAATCGGTATTAATACAACAAAGCAACAACCGATAACAAAATTAATAAGTGTAAAACTATATAGTGAATAATTAAAATAATGACAAATGTGATTCGTTATTTCAAGACCAATGGCAAAAATACTGGTTTGAATAAAGACCATCAATGACGTTAACAGGCTGTGCGGTAAATTGGGAAGCGTCATGACTAAACGTATAATCATGGCATTTAAAATACCCAGTCCAAAACTATAAATAAACATGCCAACAGTCGCTATATTTAAACTATTGTGAAAAATTAGCGATGTGATTAATCCACTAAAAGCGATCAGCATTCCTATAATAATTAAATGATAAAAATTAATTTTCCCCGCAACAATATGGATGACAACGGTGCTTAATGTGATACCACCAATGGCAAGACATTGATAAAAGGCATAACTTATCATGGAGTGTTTTAATGTTTGCATGATAATCGTTGCTGATAATCCAATCCAACATAAAACAGGTAAGGTGGCTAAACTGATACATAAAGTACCCATTATAAATTGTTTTGTTAATAATATTGTTAAATATTGCTTGCCAATTTTATGCAGTGGTAATTTAATTAATTTTTCATTACTTGTTTGAGGTGTAAATAAATAAAGGCCTATAAATGCAATGGAAGCAATAAGACCAGTAATAGAAAATACGTAACGCCATTGACTCATTTGAATAATAAAAACACCCAAAATAGGCCCTAATAATGGAGCAAGTATGCTCACATTACCCATCAATGCACAGATTTTAATGGCTTCTTTATCATTGAAATTTTCATGAATTAATGCATATCCCATAGCGATGAATGCTATGCCACTACCTTGAAGTAATCGACCTAACATAAACATAGTAATATTGGTTGACATGACAAGAAAAAAAGTAAAAATTAAAAAAGAAAAATTACCGATTAAAATGACGCGCCGCTTTCCATAACGTTCAGAAAGCGGGCCTAAAAATAATTGCAATAAGCTATTGCCTAAAATGAAGACTGTTAAGGATAAGCCAACACATTGAATCGATGCATGAAATTCTCTGACAACATCGAGCATGCCTGGCATAATCATGTCATTTGATGCATAAGTACTAAACTCATACATGACAAAAAAGATAACGAATAAGTATAATTTATTCAAGTTTTTATTTTTTGCTATTGACATTTTTTATGCCCAAGTACATGCTGGGCAAACAATGGTTTTCCACAGAAAATGTGTATAAGTTTCATAAATCAAAACGATCAAGATTCATGACTTTTACCCAAGCGGCGACAAAATCGTTAATGAATTTCTTTTTTGCATCGGCGCTGGCATATACCTCTGCCAAGGCTCTTAATCGTGAGTCTGATCCAAAAATGAGATCAACACGTGTACCGGAGCATTGTAAATCTCCCGTAGTACGATGGCGTCCTTCAAAGGTATTATTGTTATTGTCTATGGGTGTCCATATAATATTCATGTCCAGTAGCTTCACAAAAAAGTCATTCGTCAGAAGCGCTTTTGTATTAAGAACAGCACGTAGTCCGCCAATTAATACTGTCATTTCAGGAGCGGTTAATGTGAGTAATTGTGCACGATCGATTAATAATTTTTCGGCCGAAGTGACTGTATCTCGTTGATAATTACGAAAGCCATCGGCGATGGGTTCTAATACGGCAAAAGATTCCGTATCGGTTTGTTCTGCCGAGGCATCCATACGTCCTGGCACAAAGGGAACGGTGATTGCATATCCGGCATTTTTTGCGGCTTGTTCAACACCGGCGCATCCCGCAAGAATAATTAAATCAGCAAGAGATACTTTTTTGTCATTATGATTAAAAGTGGCTTGAATATTTTCGAGACTTTTTAATACTTTTGCAAGTTGTGCAGGCTGATTCACTTCCCAATCTTTTTGCGGTGCTAATCGAATACGAGCACCATTAGCGCCACCGCGTTTGTCTGAACCACGAAAGGTAGAAGCAGATGCCCAAGCGGTTGATACGAGTTCAGAAATAGTGAGATGAGATGCAAGAATTTTATTTTTAAGAGTGATGATATCCTGTTCATTAATTAATGGATGATTGACAGCAGGTATGGGATCTTGCCAGATAAACTCTTCGCTGGGCACATCTGCACCTAAATAACGTGCGTGAGGCCCCATATCACGATGGGTTAATTTATACCATGCTTTGGCAAAAGCATCGGCAAATTTATCAGGATTTTCAAAAAAATGTTTGGAAATTTTTTCATAAGCGGGATCAAAACGTAATGCCAAATCAGTTGTTAACATGGTTGGCAGTTGATGTTTTGACGAATCGTGTGCATTGGGAATATTGGCCGTAGCGTTTTTTGCTATCCATTGATGAGCACCAGCAGGGCTTTTTGTTAATTCCCATTCATATCCAAATAAATTTTCAAAAAAATGATGACTCCATTTTGTGGGTGTCTGGGTCCACGTTACTTCAAGACCACTACCAATGGCATCCTTACCTTTCCCTGTACCAAAGCTGTTTTTCCAACCAAGACCTTGTTCTTCAATACCGGCGGCTTCAGGTTCAGGGCCAACATGTTTTGCATCTCCTGCACCATGTGTTTTTCCGAAGGTATGACCACCGGCAATAAGAGCCACAGTTTCTTCATCATTCATCGCCATACGAGCAAATGTTTCACGTATATCGCGTGCTGCAGCAAGTGGATCGGGGTTGCCATTAGGTCCTTCAGGATTCACATAAATGAGTCCCATTTGTACGGCACCCAGTGGATTTTCAAGGTTACGATCGCCAGAGTAACGTTTGTCATCAAGCCATTTCTCTTCAGGCCCCCAATAAATATTTTCATCAGGTTCCCAAACATCTTGTCGACCGCCACCAAAACCAATGGTTTTTAAACCCATGGATTCAAGCGCAATATTGCCTGTTAATATCATCAGATCAGCCCAAGAAATTTGTTGACCATATTTTTGTTTAATGGGCCACAGTAATCGACGCGCTTTATCAAGATTCACATTATCTGGCCAACTATTGAGTGGCGCAAAACGTTGTGTTCCATTACCAGCACCACCGCGACCATCAGCAATACGATAGGTTCCTGCACTGTGCCATGCCATACGAATAAATAAAGGTCCATAATGACCAAAATCAGCCGGCCACCACTCTTGTGAGTCTGTCATGAGTGCATGAAGATCTTGTTTTAGTGCTTTTAAATCGAGCTTTTTAAATTCTTCCGCATAGTTAAACTCTTTATTCATGGGATCAGATAGACTTGAATGTTGATGTAAAATATTTAAGGGAAGTTGATTAGGCCACCAGTCGTGATGAGACGTTTTTATTTCAGCAGCTTGATGAAAAGGGCACTTTTTATCGGATGACATGAGAGTTTGCTCCAGTAAAGGTTTGATTAAGTTGATTATAATATGATTCTACAATGATATTCTAGTAGGGGCGACTGGCAGTCGTCCTTGATTTTTATTTTATAAATAATCCATATGTTGTGTTAAAAGGTTAATAGTGTTTTTTAAGCCTTGATTTTTTAGTATTTCAAGATATTGAAGTATAGACTTTGCGGGGTTTCTAAGAATGTGTTGATCTTTTGAATTTTATTGAGTTTTAGTCAAAGCATCTCCTATTTTTCAATAGCTTGATAATATCAACTACGGTGTCCATTTACCCTTTGTGGGTTAATCTATGCACAGATTTTTTAAGGTTGTAATATGAGCTTTGCTTGAACGAACTGAATGAACTTTATTTTAGAAAAAATGCTTAATGGTTTTGCCTCTCCCACGGGGAGAGGATGCCCGGCAGGGCAGGAGAGGGGAAATAAAAAGATAAAACATTTATGTTTTATCTATCTGTTTTATCTTGCACTTGATTTTAATGCTTAACTGTCTTATTCTACGTCTTTGACGTCCAACTACAATCAGGGAGACTTTCATGAACCAACATGAACAACCTGCATGGCTTATGCAGCATGCTAAAACATTACGAAAACAAATGACCGATGCGGAGCATCGACTTTGGTATTATTTACGTGCAAAACGACTCAATGGTATAAAATTTAGGCGTCAGGTACCAATATATCATTATGTGGCTGATTTTCTTTGTATTTCATCTCTCCTCATTATTGAATTAGATGGGAGTCAACATCAACAAGCCGAACAAGTGGTTTACGATCAAAAAAGAACACATTATTTTGAATTTCTTGGTTATCGCGTTTTGCGCATTAGTAACGAAGAAATTTTTAATAATATTTCTGGCGTATTGGAAAAGATATTGCAGGGTATCTCTCAGAATAAAACATAAATGTTTTATTTTTTTATTTCCCCTCTCCTGCCCTGTCGGGCATCCTCTCCCCGTGGGAGAGGCAAAACCATTAAGCATTTTTTCTAAAATAAAGTTCATTCAGTTCGTTCAAGCAAAGCCCATATTACACATTACAACCTTAAAAGATCTGCGCATAGATTAACTCACAAGGGGTGAATGGAGTAGGTAGTTGATATTATCGAAATGCTTGACGATGTATTTTAAATCTCCTAGTTTTTTGCTTTTAATTTTCTGTTCCTATAAAATAAGATCATGAATAATCAATCATGTAAAAGCAACAAAAGGGCGTTAATAAGCACATTTTTTATAATGGTTATTATAGGTTTATTTTTTATCGTCGATTCTAGAGCTGAAAACAGTGAAAACAGTGAAAACACGTCAGCTGTTTTGAAAAAAATTCATTGGAATAAAACCATAAAAGTGATTATTACTGATAAGACAGTTCAGTTACAATCCAATGGCATACCCAATCATAAACGTGATGCGCAATATGCAGTTCCTAAACCCGGTATTATGGTACCGGATAAAAATACAGCGATGATTGGTGATGATCCAACAAAACCACAGCATTATGATTTTATTATTACAACGACACCACAATTTTCGGCACACACGACGAAAGCGCCATTAGGCTCTATTGGATTAATGATTTCTGGCGCGGTATTATTTAATCCGTATGAAGCAGATGATCACACATTGGCGATGGCGAGTAATTTTTACTTATTAGATGCTCATGGTAAAAAAATATGGTTTATTGATGCTTGCAGCGGGCATGCGACGCCTGAACAAGGCCAATATCATTATCATGCATTGCCAAATTGTGTGACATCTCAAGTCGATAAACCGAAGGGACCGTCTCATATCATTGGTATTGCATTGGATGGTTTTTTTATTTATGGAGCTAATGATATTCACGGGAAAGCAATCAGTGTTACTTCGTTAGATGAATGTAACGGTATTAATAGTCCTACGCCAGAGTTTCCTAAAGGCATTTATCATTATGTGTTACCAGGAACTCAAGATGAAACATCGTCAATTCGTTGTTTTAAAGGCGTTGTCGATGCTAAAAATATCATACCAATGCCACCAATGTGAGAATAGGCGAGAATTATGCAATCTTTTTATGATGAAATGGTGAAAAAAAATATTGGTGTTTATACGCCAGAAGAACAAAATTTATTAAAAAATGGCAAAATTATTATTTTAGGATTAGGGGGTGTAGGTGGCGCAATTGCCACGTTGTGTGTGCGCTCTGGCGTGGGACATATGAGTGGTGTTGATCCCGATACGTTTGAAATATCCAATTTAAATCGACAAGCTTTTGCGACGATGGAGAGTATTGGAAAACTCAAAAGTAAAACGGCAGAAGAATCTTTATTACAAATAAATCCTGAATTAAGTGTTCGTTTTGATAGTGTAGCCATTAATGAAAATAATGCAGAAGAACTGCTGAAAAATCATGATATTGTTATTGAAGCGCTTGATGATATGCCATCGCGTATTATTACCCATCGTATGGCAAGAAAATTAGGTATTCCCAGTATTGGAATGTCAGGAAGCCCACCACATCGTGGATTTGTGAGTACCTATATGCCAGAAGGTATCGATTATGAAACGGTGTTGAGTTTGCCAACAAAAGGGCTGTCTATGCAAGATCCGGCTGTTATTGAGTTGGTGCAAAATATTAA
>Ga0206850_10161_pt1 | contig 21023 bp, 23 predicted proteins | sample Alteio_BWOrgCont_16_FD_152885 | JGI IMG/M metagenome (GOLD analysis project Ga0206850, IMG submission 152885) | Enriched cells from forest soil in Barre Woods Harvard Forest LTER site, Petersham, Massachusetts, United States -... | ecosystem: Environmental > Terrestrial > Soil > Temperate forest >...
ATACTGTCAACAGGGTCACTGAATTTCTAAACGAAAAGCTGGGGAAGGATGATTTATTTTTTGCCCTGCCTTATGATTGCCTATATTACTATTTAACCGGCAAAGAAAGCCCCACGCGCCAGCTTATATTCTTTGACCATATCAAGATCCCCCCACAACAGGAAATTTCAATAGTAAGGGAATTGGAAACTAATAAAATTAGTTATGTTTTAATGTCTAGCCGTATCATCTCCCCTGAAACAGGCCTAGGGATATTCGGTAAGACCTACTGCCCCCTGCTTGCCCAATACGTGCGCGATAATTTTACCCCTGTGGTGCGGCAAGGCGGCGACTGGACCCAGCCTCCCGGCTGGGCCAATAATCACGGCGTGATTATCCTTAAGAGAAAATAAGAATTTCCGAAGGTCACAATCTCATATGAGAATTTTGGTTACAAACGGCCTTAGATTTATAGGAAATTACGTGGTGGAAAAGGTGAAGAAAAGGACAATGTGGTCCAAGCTGATATAAAAACATTAAATCCACTTTGGTATAAACATCCTTAGTCCAATGCTGACAGTGCTGTTGCCTTGCTATAATGAAGAACAAGTCTTAGGGAAGGTCATTGGAGACATCCATGCCACCCTTAAAGGGTCAGATTACGCCTACGAAATACTCATTGTTGATGATGGCAGTACTGATCAAAGCGCGTCTATTGCCGAGCATCTAGGTTGTCGTGTAATCCGTCATGGTAATCGTCGGGGAACGGGTGCTTCTTGTAAGACTGGCATTCGTGATGCCAAGGGGGATATCATTGTCATGCTGGATGCTGATGGCACCTACATGGCAAGCGACATTTTAAAGTTGTTGAAGTTTTTTCCCGATTTTGACCAGGTTAATGGTGCGCGCACCAGTGAACAGGGAACCTTGATGTACTTACGCAGACCAGTCAAATGGCTGCTTTCACAATGGGCAGGATATCTTGTCAATCAACCAATTCCAGATATTAATACAGGACTTAAGGCCTTTAAACGCAACAAAATTATGGATTATCTTTGGGCCATCCCAGATGGTTTTTCCTGCGTCAGTTCTTTAACCCTCATTTTTTTCTTTACCCATTGTTCAGTCAAATATATTCCAACGCCATACTTTAAGAGAATAGGTTTCTCTAAATTCCATCCAATCATTGACACCTTTAAAGCTATTAAGACAATTTTACGCCTTGCGATTTATTTTAGGCCTTTGCGCGTTTTTCTGCCCCCAGTGTTCCTTTTGATTGTACTATGGATTTTGAAACTGGCCTGGTTGCAGATTTCTAAACAGCCTTTACTTTTCTCTTGAGCCTAGCTTTTTTGAATTTGGCTTGTAATTCAATTTCTTTATCTTTATCCCCCAATTCTAAATCTTCTTCAGGGGCAATAAAACGCTTATCCTGACCAAAAATTTTTATCCGATATTGCGAATCACAGCCTCTTTCGCCGGTAAAAATCAGTTTCATGCGTGTCTGCCCATCAATAAGCCCTTCATAACCTAATATTTTATGCCTGACCAAAGTATCATTTTCAAACATTTTTACCCCTCTCTCTACAAACAAAAAACCTTCCCAACGACGGGAAGGTTGTTGTTTTAATGGCGGGGTCGACGAGATTTGAACTCGCGGTCTTCAGCGTGACAAGCTGATGTGTTAACCAGCTACACCACGACCCCGGATATGAAGCGATATCTTAATAGTTGTTGTAGGCTTTGTAAAGAAAAAACTGGTGGTCTAAAAATGGGCAAGGAAGGACTTGAACCCTCAGCCTTCTGAATGTAAGTCAGATGCTCTAACCAGTTGAGCTACTTGCCCGTTTTCAAGTTATCAATGATAAATTTATTTTGCTGACAACGCAAGGGATTAATTTTTCCGATTGAGTCTGCTGTTAAACCGGCTGTACGTGAAATAAATGATCAATCCGATGGCAAGCCAAATCAATAACCGCCACCAGGTCTCAGCATCCAGTGAAGTCATCATGGCTAAACACACCATTATCCCAAGAATTGGAAAAAGTGGAAAATATGGCACCTTAAACGTCCTGGGTACATCCGGCTGGGTATTACGCAAGATCATGACCCCGGCACAGACAATAATAAAAGCAAGCAGAGTCCCGATGGATGTCATATTTCCTAACTGAGAAATCGGAAAAACCCCCGCAAAAAAACCAGTGAAAATCATGAAAATCAAATTGGAACGCCACGGTGTCTGCCATTGTGGATGAATATCAGAAAAAAGTTTTGGTAAAAGCCCATCTCTTGACATGGCATAAAATATGCGCGACTGGCCTAATAGCATGACCAAAATAACTGAAGTTAAACCAGCAACAATGCCGAGCTTGACCATAACTTTAAGCCATGGATAGGGTGTTAAATTAATCGCGGTTGCCACTGGGGCAGGATCTCCACTCATAGCTTTATAATTGAGCATACCCGTTAATACAGAAGAAAATACAATAAAAATCACAGTACAAATCAACAAAGATCCTATGATTCCTCTCGGTATATCCCGTTGTGGATGATGAGCTTCCTGCGCTGCTGTTGATACGGTATCAAAACCAATATAGGCAAAAAATATAATCCCTGCCGCACGCATGATACCGCTAACCCCAAACTCACCGAAGGTACCGGTATTTGGTGGTATAAACGGAACATAATTGCTAGGCTTAATGTAATGCACCCCAACCACAATAAAGCTAAAAACCACGATGAGTTTAATGACCACAATAACATCATTAACCATCGCAGATTCTTTAATGCCCAGCATCAGCAATAACGAAATAATGACAATGATGGTAATGGCGGGAATATTGAGTAGGCCATGAATCTGACTACCATCAGCCAAGGTCACCATATTAAAAGAACATGTTGTTAATTGCGCGGGAATATTAATGCCAACATCTCTCAAAAAAGAAACAACATACCCTGACCATCCTTGGGCCACTACCGCTGAGGCAACGGCATACTCCAAGACCAAGTCCCAGCCAATGATCCAAGCAATAAATTCGCCCATGGTGGCATAGGCATAAGTATAGGCAGAACCTGCTACCGGGATCATGGAGGCCAACTCACTGTAACACATACCAGCAAAAGCACAGCCAATGGCCGCCACCACAAATGAAAGCACCACTGCAGGACCGGCGTTGTGAGCTGCAGCCACGCCTGTCAAAGTAAATAATCCTGCCCCAATGATAGCGCCAATTCCCAAGGACACTAAGTTTAATGCTCCAAGAGAGCGCTTCAATTGATACTCTCCGCTTTCGGCAGATTCAATTAACTGGCTAATGGGTTTTTTAACGAAAAGATTCAATATTCCCTGTTCCTTTCTTTGCCACGGCTTCTTTAGGTCGAGCCCTTTTTCATATCATCTAAAATATGTAACGCCGCTGCTCGCGGTGAGGCTGCTTGGATAATAGGTCGCCCAACCACTAAGAAATTACTGCCTTGTTCAATGGCTCCAGCAGGTGTTGCTACCCGCTTTTGATCATTTAAGGATACATCAGCAGGTCGTATGCCTGGGGTTACGATCAAAAAATCCGGGCCCAATTCTCGACGGATCATCGCGGCTTCTTCAACAGAAGCTACCACACCATCTAAACCTGCTGCTTTAGCAAGCTTTGCTCGATCCAAGACCAAGGTCTCTAAATTTGCGTCCTTAGCTGTGCTGGTTAACACCGTGACACCAACGATCAAAGGCCTGGGCACGCCTAAGGTCTGGGCATGCATTTGGGCAGTATGGGCTGCTGCTTCAAGCATTTCTTTGCCGCCAGAGGTATGCACCGTCAACATAAACAAAGGCGCAAAGTTAACATCATTATTGGGTGATACGCTTAACCCCACCGCACTTTTAACCGCTGAGGCCACGGTGTTGGGGATATCGTGAAATTTCAAATCCAGAAACACCTTCTTACCCTTCGATTGCAAGTAGCGGGTTATAAAAGGGCCGTACGCCGTAAACATCTGGCTGCCTACTTTAAAAATATCGATGGCATCCCCCAAATCATCGATGAGTTTGCGGGCTTCTTCAAATGTTTCAAGATCCAAGGCTAGAATTAATTGTGCTTTACTCATTTTTTTAAACTTCCGATGATCTCACGAATATCGCTGATCTTGTTTTCTTTCATAAAAGACTCGATCCCCTCCAAAACATCAACAGGTGCGCGGGGATTGATAAAATTAGCTGTTCCGGTGGCAACCATGGTGGCGCCAGCCATTAAGAATTCCAAGGCATCCGAAGCTGTCATAATGCCGCCCATCCCGATGACCGGTATTTTAACCTGGGAGGCCACTTTTTGTACCATGTAAAGAGCAATGGGACGGATGGCAGGCCCAGATAAGCCGCCGGTGAAATTACCGATCCGGCTTTTGCGGGTCTTGATATCAATGGCCATGGCTGTAAAAGTATTGATCAAGCTCACAGCATCTGCTCCACCTTCTTGAGCAGCTTGAGCTATTTCGGCGATATCCGTCACATTGGGTGATAATTTAGCTATGATAGGAAATTTAGACAAAGATTTCATCTTCGAAACTAAATGTGTTGTGGCCGCGGGGTCCTGGGCCACTAAAACTTTATGCTTAAGATTAGGACAAGATAAATTTAACTCTATGGCTGCAATACCTTCTTGCGCGTTTAGTTTATGAACAATACCGACAAATTCTTCCTCTGAATGTCCTAAAATGCTGATGATCAAAGGCACGCCGATACTCTTTAAGGCCGGCAATTTCTGGGTGATAAAGCCGTCAATGCCTGGATTCTCAATGCCAATGGCATTGATCATACCCGATGGTGTTTCAAAGATCCTCACTGGTGCGTTACCCACTTGGGGCAGAAAGGTCACGGTCTTAGGGACAATGGCCCCCAACCGCTTGACTTCCTCAAGATTATAATATCGTTCCGCATGCCCAAAAGTCCCGGAAGCCACGGTCACGGGATTTTTAAAATTTACGTTCGCTATTTTGACAGATATATTCATATCAATGAAATTTAACTTCGTCTAACTCAAAAGCCGGCCCGTCATAACAAACTGTTTTAAAACCATCTGTCGTCTCAATAGAACATCCCAGGCAAGCCCCTAGTCCGCAGGCCATGATTTCCTCGCAAGCGGCCTGGCCAGATAAACCATGCTGTACCGCAAAGCTCTGCACAGCTTTCATCATAGGATTTGGGCCACAAGTATAAATAAATATATGTTCAGGGTCTTTGTCAATTTTATCAAACAAAACACTGACCCTGCCCTTTGTACCGACGGATCCATCATCAGTTGCGATATGGACCTTAACACCGTTGTCCTTAAACTCTTTCATGGGATAGACATGCCCGCGGTTGCGCCCGCCATAAAGTAACACGAGATTGCATTTTTTCTTCTTTAGGACATCGGATAAAATGAGCATCGGTGCTATGCCTATACCTCCTGCAACCATGATGACTTGTTTTGTTCCTTCTGGCGGCAATCTGAAAGGAACTCCCAGAGGCCCCAACACATCCAGAGTGTCCCCTTTTTTCTTTAAGGAAAGCAGTTTGGTTCCTGGGCCAACCACATCATAGAAAATTTCAACATATTTTTGGGCACGATAAACGCTAAAGGGGCGACGAAAAAAAGGTTGAAGACCATTCTCATCGGTACGGATATGTACAAACTGGCCAGCCTGAACTTCGGCGGCTAAATCAGGAGCGTCAAAAACCAGACGCCAATACTGCGGGCAGAGCTTCTCATTGCTGATGACTTTAAAAATGTTTTGGATCTTTTCCAATATTCCCTGTTCCTTTAAAATCAAACTGTTTATTATCACCGAGGCTAAATTGTAATTATATCATTATTTCTGACAATGCCCACAATAAAAAGAACTCCTTCCTGACTGGACAATGCGCTTTATTAACTTCCCACATCGAGGGCAAGGCAGGCCCTCCCGGGCATAAACCGATAACCGCTCATTAAACCGGCCTTTTTTACCAGAACCGTCACGGTAGTTACGCATCGATGAACCGCGATGGACAATGGCCTCTTTGAGGACTGCCCTAATATAACGATGGATGACCTTGGAGCTCTGCAAACTGATACGCCGCGCTTGCCGCTTAGGGTTTAACTGACTGCGAAAAAGTATCTCACAGGCATAAATATTGCCGATCCCTGCGACAAAGGTGTGGTCCAAAAGGAGATTTTTAATGGGCCGTAAAGTCTTTTGAAATACTGCCCGCATGTAGGCGGGTGTGAATTCGTTAGAAAAAGGCTCAGGCCCTAAGATATTAAAATGTTTGACTTCGCTTAAGTCTCCGACCACACGCAGCTGACCAAAACGGCGCTGATCATTGTATAAAAGCACGCTTCCGTCAGAAAAGGAAAAAGTAAAACGTGTATGTTTGTCCTTAGGGCCATCGACAATGAGCTGGCCGGTCATCATCAGCTGAATGACCAAAAACTCACCCGCATCTAAATGGATGATAATGGCCTTACCCCGGCGGGATATCTTACCAATAACTTGATTTTCAAGACGACGCACAAAGTCCTTTGCGTCCTGGCGTAACAAGAAATCATCGTGGACAATCGCATCAGAAAATATTTTGCCCTGAATGGATTTGTTTAAATCACGGACAATGGTTTCAACTTCCGGAAGTTCAGGCATGTATCCTCTGATTCTTTGAAGTCGTAAGCTTGGGGCATGTCTTAAGCATTCTGAAATTTTTTGATGATTTTTTTGATTTTTTCTTGGGCCTCATCAATATTTTTGGCGTCGATCATCCCCTCGATGTTCCAATGCCCCATATCAATGACCGGCCGTCCATAGACCAACCCATAACAAATTTCTGAATTAGTTCCAAAACTCCCAGGCAAAGCAATGATAATATCCGCGCTGCAGGCCACAATCGTGTTACGCGCATACCCGATGGAAGTAGGCAAAGAGATATCGATATACGGATTAGCGTCTCTTTTGTCCTTACCGGGGAGGATGCCTATGGTCATGCCTCCGGCCGATTGCGCCCCTTTGGCCGCTGCCTCCATGGCCCCCCCCAGGCCACCGCAGACCAAAACACAACCCAATTCCGCGATCATTTTCCCGACGGATTCTGCCAAGTCTTCCACCTTAGAACTGATGCTGCTACCTCCAATGACTGAAATCGTGATCTTCTGTTTTCGCATGATTACCTTTCCTTTTTTATGCTAAAAATCTTTTTGCATGACATTCTTGCCGTTCTCCCACATTTGTCGGGGCCTCTCCGTTGCCAATAACGGCGTAACAATATAAACAACAAAAATAATGCCCAACACAAGCCGTTCAATCTTCGTTGCTGCGCGTCCAAGAAAATAAAAGAAAATAAAAATGATAAAATACACCGGCACTTCTAAAAGCCGGCTTTTTAACCAGGCCCGCATAGGACCCCAATTTGTGAAATCCATGATAAAAAACAAAAGCGGCATGCTAGTCACGATATAAGCAAAAATCCTATAGAACCGTTGGTCCAACAACGATCCCCCATTGACCAGTTGAAAATAAAAATAAGGGATTAAAGCGATCATGACCAAGACCCACCCATAATACGCGATAAATTCAAGGACCCCCTTACAATATTCATTATACGTGCCTATCTCACGGGAATCGCCTATCTTAAGCGGAGACTTTGATAACAAATTTCCAGACAGGTCCCGGTGTTCTACATTGCCGATCATCGGTTCAAGCCTCTGAAAGGTCCAAGAAGAAATAGCATTATCTCTAAAGATATTACCCATCAAAATCATTCCAACTAAAATGCTCAAGAACAAGGCCAAAAGGCCACGCTTGGGCTTAGACCCCCCCATGCATCCCAACAAACGAGTAACGAGGATCCAGCCACAGGTCAAAACAGAAACGCCGACTGCCAAGAGCCTGACATTGATGAAGATATTTGAATTAAAGGGTAAACTATACATCAAAATGACGGCGAACAAAGAAAAATATATAAAATGGGGTTTTATGGAATATTTTTCTATTTTCAGGGGAAGCATCCATGGGATAAGGGCCAATGCCCAAATGGCGTTTGATTCCGGGAGCGCTGTCAACCCTGTCCCGGCAAGCATAATCATCAATAATGACAAAGGTTTACTGTCGCTGTCCTCGCGCAAAAAATTAAAAATCAAAAATAAAACCATCGCGACCCCTGCAATACGGCCAGAATGGACAGTAAAAAATAAAAAATTAGATGAATCAAAAAGAAGATAGTATCTCCATGGGCACAAGGAGCTCGTCCCAAAAAATAGAAAAAGACTGCCCAGGCCGGCAAAAATCGATGATAGGCCAAATCTCCTGAAAGAAATCCACAAAAAAACAAAAACTGATACCTTAACTAATCCCAGGGTGATCCTGCTTAAAACTTTCTTTACAAAATTGGATGGTAACCCCGATGGGCTCTCATTCATATCAAGACGCAAGTATTCACTACGCGAGTCTTTAAACGCTGTGCTTCTAAACAATGACGCTATGTGTTTTTTAGGATAAATCATATTTTTGAAGCTTAGTTTAACTCTGCTATCAATAAAATACTGTCACACAACCAATGGTCATTTAAATCCTTACGGTACTGTGCATTTAACGCATCCGAAAATACATGCGCATATTTGCCCATCCCTCCACCTTTGCCTTGGCCTAACCAATACATATGGTTTGAAAGGTCATACCGTTGGACCGGGATCAATGTTGCCGTAAATCCAAGCTTTGAAAAAATATCCCTTAGGACTTTTACTGAAAAATAGCTGCAATGCGCCCGCTGCCAAACAAATTCATTATACGCCGGAGACTTATACAGCGACACAAGCGCTTCATCCACAATGGGGACCTCAAGGATAATCTGTGATGAATGGCCTTTGAGCAGCTTTGTAATGCTTTTAATAAAATCAACAGGATACTTAATATGTTCAAGGAGATAATATAAAAAAATGATGTCAAATTTTTTTCCTTTGAGTTCTTCGAAGCTATTATATGTGGGAATACCGTTACCATTTGAAAATTCTTTATGCGCCGCATTCTGTTCTATGCCAGCCACTTCTTTCACGAAAGATTTTATTCGGGACAAGAAAAACCCGCTAGCACTTCCGATTTCTAATATAGATTTATCCTTAGATAAGTAGCTTTTAGTGGCCTCAAAGCGGCGATCGGCCTCATATTTATTGCCGGCAAAATGTTCCTGAGGTGTGGCACTTTTGGCGTCCCCCCCTGGCATGCAGGAATGCTGAATATTGGTCCAAATAAAATTTAGCTTCCTGGCTATCGTCTAAAAGAGGCGCAATATAAACATGTTCGCAATCTGCGCATTTATAAATATCCTGATGGGGATTGCCATAGACACCTTTTTTAATCAAATGTCCTTGAATGGATTGGCAAACATTACATTCTTTTCTTTCAGGCATTCCCTAACCTTTCCAAAATGCGGCTGTTACATCTACCCATGATTTCATCCGACTTATGCCTTGAGCTAACTCAATGCTTGGCTGCCAATCCAGGGCTTTTTTTAATTTTGAAATATCTGCTGTTAATCCAGAAACATCCCCCGACGTATTACCTCTCACGATTACCCATTGATTAAAATTTTTCTTTTTATATACTTTTAAAGTAACATTCAATAATTCTTTCACAGTGGTCTTTTTTGAAGTGGCCACATTAAACACTTCTCCGTAAGTCTTTCTATTATTTAATGAACGCAGGCAAACATCTGTCACATCACCTATAAATATAAAATCACGGAAACGGCTTAAAGACCCCTTCACTAAGACCGGCTCATTGTTCATCAAATAAGACAAATAAATACTGACCATCCCTTGCTTCATATTGCGCATGTTCTGCCCAGGACCGTAAACATTAAAAAGCCTAAAAATAGTATAATTAATGCCCGCGTTTAAACAAAAAATTGAAATGATCTTCTCGGAAACGAGTTTATTAGCCCCATAATAGGACACTGGTTGGCACTCTACCTTCTCAGACACCCTCGCGGTGCTGGAAGGAACTTGTCCATAGACACTCATCGAACTTGAAAAAATAAACCGCTTACATTTAAGCTTTTGGCAAAGCTTGAGCACATTATACGTGGCTTTATAATTCACATCAATGTCCCTTAAGGGGTCTCCAAAAGAAGCTTCACCTGAAGATTGGGCGGCAAAATGAAAAATACCATCTATCTTTTTAGGAAACTTTAAATTAGCTAATGATTGAGCCACGCTCAAATCAACCTTATAAAATACGGCTCCCCTCGGAATATTCTCCTTAAACCCTGTGGACAGGTTATCTAAACAAAAGACTTTCGCCCCATTATCAATAAGCCGTTGGGCCAAACTTGAGCCAATAAAACCAGCTCCCCCGGTGACAATATATGTTTTAGGCATTCTTTATTCCTTTTAAAACACACTCTGTTCGATACAAATCTGCAATATGCTTATTGGCACTATTAATGACTCCCAATCGAGCGGAAACTGGTTTATCTGATAACTTAACTTCTTTATTTTGTGATTCAATAGAACAATAAATCGCATTGAGCAATTTAATGCTCATTAGGGCATCTTCTCCTGTTATCAAAGGCTTACCACCGACAGTCAAGACATCCACGACATTATTAATAATATCGTCGTGCCCGAAACCATAAACATTGGGCGGGTCTTGGGCAAATTCACTAAGGTCAATATCCCCTAAGGTCCACGTATTGAGTTTATTGACAGAGGCTCCCTCAACAATCGCTACCCCATGCTCACCTAAAATAGAAAGCGATGCTTCAATATCTTTATTCAGCGGGCGTGCTGCTGTGGTCGCCTCAATGGCCCCTAATGCTCCATTTTTGAATTTTAACCAAACACAAGCGGTGTCTTCAACTTCCACATTAACAAGTCGGGTGGTGGCGATCGCAGAAAGACTTTCTACTTCTCCTACCAGCCAACGCAACAAATCAATATGGTGAATAGACTGATTTGTCAAAGCGCCACCATCAAAAGCCCATTTGCCCCGCCATGGATCACGGCTGTAATAGCTCTCACCCCGTGACCAACGGATCCTGACAGTCCCTAAGACAATTTTGCCAAATGATTTATTCTCGATAGCAGATTTTACTTTCTGTATCGCTTTATTAAAACGGTTTTGATGAACAACAAAAATATGCACCTTGTTTCTGTCCGCGGCCGCAATCAACTCTTCTCCGTCTTGCACCCGTAAACAGATTGGTTTTTCAATAAGCACATGTTTGTGGTATCTATTCATGACCTCCAGTGCATGTTCCGCATGCATGCCGCTGGGGGTCATGATCGCGACCACATCAATATCTTCCTTTTCCAACATTTGGTGATAATCTTGATAAATCTTGACCTTTGCATCTTTGTTGCGTTCTTGGGCCCTTTGTAAATCTAAATCGCATAAAGCAATCAATGCTGCATTCGGATTCTGCGCAATGGCTTCAATATGACGATACGCAATACGGCCACAACCAATAATAGCGAACCTTACCTTTTTCATAATGAAGCTCCGTTTGAAACAACCCCATTGACGGTGTTAAGCACTGCTTGATAATCAAACATGATCACAACCGCATCATCGGGTAATTTGACCTTGAATTCTTGTTCCAGGGCAATAATAAGATTGATGTGATGCGCAGAGTCCCATAAGTCAGACGTCTTAACGGAAAATTCCGGCCCGATTTGGTCAACCGGAAGGGAAAAAATATCTGCCATGACTTTTTTAACCCGCTTCTCAATATCGACGTGCATTTTATCCTATCCCCATTTCTTTAATGATATCCTCTTCTAAAATTCTTTTAATCGCCTGCGCAAACTGCGTTGCCTTGGAACCATTATTAATACGGTGGTCATACGCGACACCCAAAAGGAAATATTTCCTTGCCATGGGAGGATTTCCTGGAGTTGTCTGTGACCATTCTTCAAAGATGGAGCCCACAGACACAATACAAACTTGCGGAGGAAAAATAAAAGGCACCACAAACTCTACGTCCTTGTCAGCATTCAATGAAATGGAAATATCCCCCAACTCAAGGTCCTCTTGTTTAAAATTATTCCTTAAGGCTTTCATTCGCGCTGTTGCCAACCATGTGATAATTTCTTGCAACGGCCTATTGGCGGCCTGCGGCATCCTTGGCACAAAAAGACCATGCCCAACATCAAAAGTCACCCCCACCGAACAATCTTCCCCGGCAGGAATAAAATGATCATTCACATACTTTCCGTAAAAAGAAGGGTATTTCTTGCTCAATCTTCCAAGTGAGTATATCAAGAACTCTGCAATACCAACTATGACTCCTTTTTGAGTCCTCATTTGGGCTATTCCAGCTAATAATCTGTCTCCATACACGCGCAGGGCAACAAACGCAGCTGGTATTTCTCGATGAGATTTCATCACCACCTGGGCAACCATCCGCTGGTGCCGGGATAACGGATCGGGACTTCCTTGGGCTAAGCCAGTATCTTCGGATAAAAGGCTTAAAATATCAGCTTCGCGGATCACCTGTTTGCCTAACGCCTTAATCTGATCCTGCGTTATTCCTTTTTCTAATATCAATTTCTGGGCCCCTTTAGATAAAACGACTTCGCCCTGTATTTCTTTTCTTTGCTCCTGCAAGGCACCTTCCTTGTACGCTAAGAATTCTTTTTTATTTTCAAAAATATTTCCTAAAACATCGTCACAGGAATACTGTTCTCCTGGGATTGCCTTTATACTTAAAATGCCAGCTCTTTCAGCCAAAACATCAAAAGTCGCTTTTGAGGTCTCAACAATACATAACAGCATTCCCACTTCGACTTGATCCCCCTCATGAACAAGCCACTGGACTAATTTGACTTTATCATCGTTTATGTCAAATCTTGGTGCCTTTACAGAAATCATGCCAGGGCCTTCCGGATATCATCAACGATTTTGTCTTGCTGTACCAAAATTTCTCTTTCTAAATGCACTGAAGAGGGAATTATACCTTCCTTTGAATTGATCAAATACGTGCTCTTGAGGATATCTTTGTTGATTGCCTCGCCTAATTTCCAAAATACGACTTCCCCCCAAGACCCGCCAGCCACCCCTTCTTCGACGATAAAAACAGCGTTGCTTTTTTTCAACAGGTCTTTCCATGCTTCAGGAAAAACCGGATATAATTGAGTGACTACTATCAACTGGACAGAGATCTCGTGTTCAATGAATAGGTCCTTGGCCGCTGCCAGACAGTCAAAAAAAAGCCCGCCTGCCAAAATGATGGTCGCATCATAGGAATCGATACCTTTAATCTTAATCACGCTGGTGGTCAGATCATCTGCTTTCTCAATGACAAACATATTATCAATTTCCGGTGCTGTTATCATATCCTTTGTATACAAGACCTTATGCTCAAAATAAATACACGGTTGTTTTAAGCTAAACATCTTCTGAAACATGGCTAAATTGTCATGCAAAGGTGACATTTCAAATAACATTAAATTCGGTACTCCCATAAAATATTTTTGAGGAGATTGACTATGTGTCGGTCCATACCCTCTATGCCCGCCATAAGGACAACGGATCACCAGGGAAAGGTCCTTACGTTGGCCGTACATAGTCACCGATTTTGCCATAAAATTATGGATCATGTCACTACCTAAAAAAATAAAGTCTCCAAACATGACCTCTGCAATCGGCTTCTGCCCACATAGGCCAAGTCCTGCTGTCATTCCCATGATGGCATTTTCACTAACAGGCGTTGACACCACCCGCTGAGGGTATTTAGTTGAAAGCCCTTTACTTACTTTAAAAGCCCCTCCATAAGGATCAAGGAGGTCTTCTCCGATGAGATAGACAGACGGATCTTTTTCAAAAAGACCATGTAATGCTTTGTTAAGATTCTCGACAACCCTCTCAGACATACAATCCTCTTGTTACAATTAACGGATTAAAGGAGCTTGGGAAATTTCCAGTTGGATTCTTTCAATCTCCTCAATAACGGCTATTTCAATCTTTTTTAAATTATCAGGTTCTTCTTTCTTAAATTTTTCATACCAATCGCTTTGCTGCAAAACAGCTAATTCATCATCAGAACGGGAATCCTTGCTGGCACTATGAGGGCCCAGTCGATTTGTCATAAACTCGATGACCAATGGCTGCCTTTTTCTTCGCGCCTCGTTAAACATGGGACTAATAGCTTCCCTAATCTTCTCAATATCACATCCCTTAACTTGTACATAATCTATGCCAAAGGCCTTGACCCGATCGGCAATTGTCCCTGCCATGTTCTTCTCAATAGGTGTTGATTGAGCGATCCCGTTATTTTCAACGACCAATACAATGGGCAATGATAACAAGGCCATCACATTCAGGGACTCATAAACTATCCCCTGGCCCCATGTACCATCCCCCATATAGACAATAACCATGTCCTCTGCCGTGTTATGCTTAAAATGCAGTCCTATCCCTAAAGAAACCCCTACATTTTCCCCTTGTATACCCGTGGACAAAAATCCTTCCCTGAAAATGTGCTGACTTCCCCCTACTCCTTTGCAAATGGCCCCTTCCTTGCCTAAAATTTCAGCCAAAAGTCCCCGAGCATCTTTAAAACGGGCCAAATAATGGCCGTGACAGCGGTGATTACTTAAGATGAAATCAGCCTTGTGCAAACAGGCATTCAAGGCAACTGGGATATATTCTTGCCCCAGACAAGTATGGGTTGTTCCCCTGACACTTCCTTGAGAAAAAAGCTTCAAAAGCAATTTCTCAAAATTCCTAATTAAAAGTAATGCCTTCAAATCATTCTCTGTCAACAAGCCCGTCTTTATCATCTTTACTATCCCACCTTCAAAAGCTTACTCAACCCTTTTGATTTGTTTAATATCTTCCGTCCGTACTGGTCCACCTTCACGAATTTATAAATAGACGTAATCTTTTTTACTGTTTCTTTTGAGTTGATGCCTTCCTTATCCAACATGGTTCCATAACGTTCAATTAAATCAAAGGCCCTACCAGGCATATCAAAAATAACATACAATAAAATGCTCTTCAAAACATGGTCTTTCGTCGTAGTATCCGACGGGACTTTAAGTGTCCTGCTGATAGAAGGCACATAGTAGGCCTTCCCCCAAACAGGCTCTCCTCTATGTAAAATGCCTGCCGCGTTAAGCGGCCGTTTAAATTCCATGTCTATATCACCCAAATCATAGCCCCTATGCCTCATCCATGAATCAATATCCCCAAACCAAGCTTGTCCCTGCCAAACATTTGTTAATTCAAACTCGACCTTGACCAATTTTATAAAATTATGCTCGAACAGTCGCCCGGCACCTTTTAACACAAAGTAATCGTGGCCTTCCGCATTAATATCAATACAATCGATATCGGTATTATTTAAAAATAATTTATCTAACGTATCTAGACGGACACGCAATATTTTTTTAGTAGAAACCGTCAAATCACCGAACCAATCCATATATTCTTTAGAAGGCGAATGAAGAGACGATGAGCGTTCGTCAAGCGCGACAAAAAAATCAGCATTGGTCGAGCGATCAGAAATGCACAACGGGTCCTGACCGCTTGTCGGTTCAAAATCAAATTTCTTGATGCAGGCAGGTGGAATTAAGTCCCACGGGTGCTTTAAAGGCCCTCCTGAACCAACATCAATAAAACCAATGGGAGAGGACAATTGTTTCGCCCAAGCCGAGCAAAAAGAAACCTTACGCTTTGAAGTAATGCCCATATTAAACGGCCCCGTTTTTCTTAAGCCAAAACTCTGTCTGACCTATTTGAAATTCATAATCCACATCACAGCCCGCTTCCTGGACCAAAGGATATATTTTCTGCCCCATCCATTTTTGCGGCAATAGCCCCTGTTCCATATTTTCCAAACAATGCGGCCGGACAACAGATACACCCATATCAGCAAAATAGACATCCCCTTGAGAGTCTCGGTCACAATTTAGATTCTGCGGGTCTCCAAAAACTTCGAAAGGAACAAAGGGATGTAAAAGCCCATCAGCCCCTATCTTTCGCGCTCGAAGAGGGCTCCACATGTTGTAACGGGACACAGATACCGCAGAATCATATGATGGGTTTTTACGTAAAGCCTCTATGCCTTGATCAATCATCTGGGTTGTCACGGTCGCCGAGTTACAAAACAATAATACAACAAACTCCTGCGGTCCAAATCCCTTAACGATCTGCTGGTAGCCATGGACAAAAGCATCCTCTCCCTTGGCCTCTTTAGTCGCTAAATAGGCTGGCCGCTCAATGGTCTGAACATCATTATCCTTGGCCAGCTTCATTAATTGCTCACAATCCGTCGACATAAATACATTCGTTACCAGCCGGGAACTTTTAGCCGCATGGATGGGATAAAAAGCCAATGGCTTTCCTAAAATAGGGAACATGTTTTTCTTAGGAAACCCTGTACTGCCTTTACGGCCAATCACTAAAGCGGATATCATAACAATACTCCTTACGGCAATACCGGTTTTTTGTTTAAAAATCGTAAAATGTCCTGCCGATGTAAGCCCAAAAGGCCTGGGGCAATATAAACAACTGCCGCTACCATCAATAAATAAACAAACCCATCACCCAAAAAATGAAATAATACGTTCTTCCCAAGAAATAGATGGTCAAGGCAGATCCTGACAAAAAGTGCCAAGCCTAAGAAAACAATCACGTTTATTAATTGATGGATCACATACCAGAAAAAAGGGAGCTTCAGAAACTTTGTATTAAAATATAGCAAAACATTAACAGATAAAATATTGGCAGCAACAACCTTAACCGCTAAACCTGTGGCGCCTAAGCCAAGTCCAAAATGTACGGGAGAAGCCAATAAAAAATAAGTACAAGGTAGTTCTAAAAACATAACGATAAGGCCAATATTACGATAAAGACGCACTTGATCTGTTGCATAAAAAACAGCTCCGCTTAATTGCCCATATGTCTGGTGCATAGGATAGAGTGCCATTATGGCGACGGGTAACAATGCCCCTTTAAATTCTTTGCCCCCCATGATCAAGGTGGCTTTATCCGCGTTCGCTGCTACAAAACAACACATAATAGCTGTCAGGGCATATAAAAGAGGGATGTGGCGGCGAAAAAGCTGTGCCATTAATTGGTAATCCTGTTTATGATGCGCAATAGAAAATTCCCGTGTAATCAATTGGGTCATAGAGGAAGATAACAAAAAACAGACCGCACCTATTTTAAATGCCAAACTATAAAACCCTTGTTGGACCCCTCCATTACACCATTGTAAAAACCAACGGTCAAAAATACCAACAACAAGCCCTCCCAGGGCATATAAAAACAATGGTTGAGAATACCTATAAAACTCTCTTCCATAGGCCGCTGCCCCTTTACCTTTGATTCGGGAAGGCTGGACCTCAAAGCCATTCTTACGCATCAAATAAAAGAACAGTACTATCATGGTAAGCATCAAAACATATTGATAAATAAAAATATTCCTCATGTAAATACAACTTTTCCAAAACAAGAGAAGTATCAGCCCCAAGCCCAAAACACGCTGGATGATTTTGACAATCTCCCCTTTAACTGTCAGCCCATATGCGTCGATCATGTCATTGGTACTGGATTGCAGCCACATCATCCCTGCAAAAATAACAGCCATAAATACAAACTCCATCCCCTGCCCGGGCCACAGCTTCTGTGACCAGCCCAAACCACCTGCAATCCAGACCCCCAATAACACCAGCATGGTGGCCAAAATAATGTAACTCAAATAGAAAAGGACAAGGGGTGACTCATCCGGACGCTTTGAAAGTTTGGTATAAAAGGCTGTTGATGTCCCCATATTGAGAAACCCCAGCACCTGGGTAAAAAAATCCGTTAAGAAATTAAAATTCCCATAAGCTAAAGCCCCTAATCCACGAGGAATGATGCTCTGCACAACAACAGAGGTAGCAGCTGAGAATACGCTCGAAAAAACTTTGAAAAAATAACGTTTGCGGAAAGAATCAGCCATGAGTAACACCTGATTGCTTTCTTAAAAATCTGACCAGGAAATAAAACAAGACCCCACACCAGCCCAATAAAGACAACATCAATCCGATATGGAAATATTGATTATAATACTTCATCTCAACTAAACTTTCTCCCGGAGGCAAAACTATCCCCCTAAAAAGACAGTTGACCCGAAATATTTTTACCGATTTTTGGTCCACCGTGGCTGTCCAATTTGGGTAATACATATCATTAAAAACAAGGATGGATTGAGAATCAGCCTTGGCCTTGATAATGATATCATTCGCGGAGTATTTATCAATTTGGACTGATTTAGCATTGTTGACTTTTTGTGATTTGCCTTGCATCATTTCATTTAATTCCGGGTCTTCTGTCGCCACAGCATCGGATGACACAAATGAATCCTCTGCCATTCTATGTAACAAAGCCCCACGGTCATTAAAGTACTCGACCTTATCAACAATATAAGCCCTAGGAAGCGCCTTTTCATTCCTATAGATAAAACTGCTATTGCCATATTGGCCGACTTGTGTCAGACGAGGATCATAAAGACGTTCAAACCAATAAACGTACTTAATACCTGCCACATCTAAAAGTTTAGAATAGGGGTCCCAGAGCCCAATGAAAGACTGCCGCCAATACCGGGGATTGCCCTTATTCATGGCCAAATCAAAATCCCAAAAGTAATCAGGCATGAGACTTTCATGATAGCCATAAAAGCTTCTATTTTTGAGCAATGGAAAATAAGATAATGCAGGATCATAAATCGGCCTAATTTGACCTTTATAATAAATTTTTCCAATACCCTCAAGCAACGCATCATTTGATATGTCCTGCTTATGTTCAAAGAAAACTTTCTTCTCTGGAAGATAGTCCCCGATTTGATATTGAAAAGCCCCTATTCTATCCAAAGGCTGCGTTTGCTCTGATATAAATTTATTTTGGACTATTTGATCGGAATATCTTTCTTTCAAATTGGTAAATGGATACCAAATCTTGAAGACTAAAAGAAAATCAATGACCATAAAAAACAAAAGAATCATCAAACCTCTTTTTTTCATATACAATTGCCGATGATAAACCCATAAAATAGCAATCCTGACTAAAAACATAGCCATAAATATCCCTGCTGTAGCGCAAAAATAATAGTAAACAAAAATGTGCACCCTATTGGAGACATGGCCCCAAAAAATATTTTTTAAGCTGCTATTGGTTATGATGGTGCCTGCCAAAAAAACGAGCAACGCTGCCGCATAAATGCCAATCAACGTAAGATTGAGGTATTTTAAATATTTTTGAGGGGGTTTTATTTTGTTCTCAGTTATTTGTTGAAATACAAAGCTTGTCACCACGGCAAGAGAAAAAATCATTAAAGTGTGCACCCTTGCCTCAGAGGATTCCCCTTTTGTCATTCTTTCAAACGTCGGTAACAGGGGAAGATATTTTACAAAAAAACTGCTCCACCCTACTAAAAAAACGATGGGCAAAATCGTAAAAAACACAGTGATCTTATTCCAAATACGATTACTGAACACATTGATAAAAATTGGAACTGCGAGGATGCCAAAATAAAGGTACATATTGGTGGCAAATTTATTCTCATATTCAAGGTCATAAATCCCATGGGTATAAAATCTGCTTACCCAAGGAAAAATTAGGCCAAAATAATAGGACAATGACCATCCCGTTGGTTCTCCATAGAATGATCTCTGCGCGTAAAAATAATTCTGTAAAAATGGCAGAAAAATATAGGCAATAAGCAGAAAGAAAATAACCATGACGATCATTAAATAAAAGAATAATTTTGGCAGGCTCTCCATGAGCTTGATCTTGTTCTCTTTATGGTAAAGAAAATAAAGGTAAAAAAAGAATGGTATAAAAAGATAACTATAAAGATTCAAAAATGCCGCCCCTATGCATAAGTACATCAGTGCCACCAAGACAGAAAGTAAAATATACTGATGAAATTTCTTAAATTTAGATTTATACATTTGATAGATATGCAGCATGATAAGCGGAAGAAGTGCCAGTCCAAAAACGAAATACGGGCCATGGTAGGCTTCACTGACCCATTTGGGTGCCAACATATAAATGCATCCACCAATAAGCGCACATTCGTGTTTTATATCTATTTTCCTTAAGAATAGATACATAAAGATGCCCATTAGCCATAAAAAAAGCATCGTTAAAACGATAAATCCCGTCTTATCATCGGGAAAAAGAAGTCCTACTAACCTAGGCACTCTTATAGGATTATAAAATGCCTCCCGTCCGACATAATTGATACCGAACAAAACATAAGGGTTCCACTCACCAACCCCTCCATGATTGAGGACCAATCCACGCGACATCATCCATTCCGACCAGCTCAATTGACCTGTCTCCGCTATAAAAGAATACCCATGTAACAAATAGTCGCTGAACCATAAAGAAATTGATAAGGTAAATACCGAGAAGCATTCAAGGGCTTCCCGTAGGCTATTTGATTTTGAAACTATTTTTTTCATATAAAGAACCGTTTCAATATATTGCGATAATTAATTATTTACTGTTTTGGTTTCCCCAATACCTTAATTGATCAGCCAATAATCCGATACAAAAGATAGGGACAAAACTAGCCATAAGTAACACAGCCAGTAACGACAAGTTCTGGGAGTGAAAAGTTAAAAGATTGACTATGGCAATACCTAAACCTAGCAAGGCATTTCCTGTGGATAGAAGAAGGAACAATTTAATAGGGTTAAAATAAAGGATCGCCTGGATTATGATTTGGGCAGCCCTTAGAGTATCTCGATAGTGGTTGACCTTACTTTTTCCTTCTCTTTTTAAATAATCAATCGGTAAGTATTTAACATAATAATGGTCTAACAAAAAAAACATAGTTATTGTCGTTGTAAACGAAAACCCGGTGCACAACGAATTCTTATATTTCATCATGATCGACTTTTTGAAAATCCTTAAACCCGAATTGACATCCGGGACCTTGGTCCCTGTCGTATATTCAACAAGAAGGCTGAATAACATCCTAGCTGGCCTCTTCAAAATGCCTTTTTTGTACTCTTGCCCCGTCCTGGCACCGACGATCATGTCGTAACTTG
>Ga0206850_10162_pt1 | contig 21006 bp, 12 predicted proteins | sample Alteio_BWOrgCont_16_FD_152885 | JGI IMG/M metagenome (GOLD analysis project Ga0206850, IMG submission 152885) | Enriched cells from forest soil in Barre Woods Harvard Forest LTER site, Petersham, Massachusetts, United States -... | ecosystem: Environmental > Terrestrial > Soil > Temperate forest >...
CCGAAGAAGGTCCACGCCGTAAAGGTCAGCCGGGAAACAGCGGGACGAAGGGGGAAGGGGGTGACTGTCGTTTCGGATCTGCCACTCACCGAGGAACAACTCAAGGAGCTTGCAACGCTATTGAAGAACAAATGCGGAACAGGAGGGACGGCAAAGGATGGTCGGATCGAAATTCAGGGTGACCAGCGAGACAGGCTCGTGGTGGAGTTGGAGAAACTGGGTTACAAGGTGAAGCGGGCAGGGGGGTGATGGATGTTGGCGCATTCGACGCATACCATCCACGGAGAGGTCAGGGCTCAGTCAGCCAGAATAAATCATGAGTTTATTTATGGTTGAAGTGATTATTTTAGAGATTGATCATGTGTCAGGGAGGCTTGTGACACATGACAATTTGTGACAGAGATTGGTGTATCAATCTGTGATTGGGATAGGAAACGCCTTCTCAACATGGCAAATCGCATCATCGCAATCTTGTGAGATTACTGACACCGCTGACGATGCTGACACCTTCAATTCGACACGTCTAAACCCGATAACAGTCTGCCCACGCGTGGGCAGAGCCCTGTACTCAGCAACAGTTCGACACGCCCCGACGCTTGCTTTGTCGATCGTGGAGTTCGATAACAACGCACAGTGTTCCACGAGGAGATTCTCACATGGTGCGCATCGGGATTATCGGGATCGGCTTCATGGGTCGAATCCATTACCTTGCCTCTCAACACCTCAAAGGGGCACATGTCGTAGCCGTGAGTAGTCGCGATCCCGCCAAACTCTCCGGCGACTGGCGAAACACCCGTGGGAACTTTGGTCCAGAACCTGGCATGGTCGATCTGTCCGGGATGAAGAAATACGCCAACGTGGCGGACCTCCTCAGCGATCCCAGCATCGATTTAATCGACATCTGCGCTGTGACCGACCAGCATGCCGCTCTTGCGATCCAGGCGCTCAAGGCCGGGAAACACGTCCTCGTCGAGAAAGCCATCGCGCTCTCCACTGCCGATGCAAATGCAATGGTCGATGCTTCCAAACGAGCCGGGAAGCTGTTGATGGTTGCTCACGTCCTGCCCTTCTTCCCGGAATTCAAGTTTGCCGCGGAATCGATCCGGAGTGGGAAATACGGTCCAGTCCGCGCTGCACACTTCAAACGTGTAATCGCCCGACCCGACTGGTCAGCAGACATCTCCGATGCCGCCAAGACTGGTGGGCCAGCGGTCGATCTTCATATCCACGACACACACTTCATCGGCCTGGTTTGTGGCGTTCCGAAGCAGGTGTTTTCCGTCGGTACCGTCGAAGGGGATGCAGTAACCTACCTCACTACCTCCTACCTTTATGGTCCGGGTGGGCCAGCGGTGACGTGTTCCAGTGGGGCAGTGTGCATGTCCGGGCGGCCGTTCGTTCACGGGTACGAGATCTATCTAGAACGTGCGAGCCTGATCTACGATTCCGGTGGAACCCCTCTCACCCTGTTGACCTCAGATGGGAAGGTTACACAGCCTGACCTAGCCGGGGGTGGAGACCCGCTGAGTGCATTCACGGAGGAAATCCAGGCTGCGGTTGATGGGATAAATGCGGGGAAAGAGCCAGACTTGTTGAGCGGTCAACTTGCTCGCGATGCACTCGTCTTGTGCCATCGTGAGTGTGAATCTGTGAAAACGGGGAAGGCCGTTGCGATTTCATAATTACCCAGAATACCCACTCCCATTAAGCGGAATTCCCTCCTTACCTTCAACCGATTCGCGAACTGACAAACCGTAACGGTTGTCGCGGTCCCGTGACTTTTGCCGATCTGAACGAACAGAACGGTTCGGCAAAGGCGGGAGGATTCGCGATGACCGGGAGAATCTGGTTATTTTCGGGTGTTGCGGCAACCATCTTCAGTGCCTCGGGCTGTATCACTGACGGCTACGAAAGTGCCAAACTCGCCCGGGACGCTGGTCCTTCATGCGACATTCCCCTCGCTCATCGAAACCAAGTGTATGTGTTTGTGATGGGCGGAAACAATCCCGTGGAAATGTTGGCTCTCGACAAATTCCGTCGGGGGCTCAGCGCGCAAGGGTTTGCCAAAGTTGCGACAGGTCCATCGATCTATTCCTCGTGGATGGCCAGCGAACTGCGGCGAATCCATTCTGAGGAACCGACTGCCGTGTTCGTGATCGCAGGGTTGGATTCATCAGCATCACTCGCAGTGAAAATGAGCGAGAAAGCTAGTGATGAAGGTATTCCCATTCGCGAGGTAGTGATCGTCGATCCCACAGGGAAGACTCCGACGCCGCGAGGTGGTCTGAGAACGCTGATGGTTGGGACAAGCTATGGCATCCGCGGCAATTCCTCAGCCGAAACACTGGTGATTACAGTTCCCGGCCAACTCGGATTATCGGCGGATTCGCGAACGATCGATCGAGTCGTGCAACTTCTGAATGAAATCGCAATCGAGAACCCACCCCCAGCACACAAGGAGGCAGACTCTGGCTGGGCTTATCCCTTGGCACCTGACGTTCCAATCACTTTAGAATCGAAGCCAGACTCGGAATGGGATTTCATGTTCGATCGACCGGGTGGAGTGACACGCGCAATTGATGAGCCGTTGCCGCCCCGAACGCCCACACCCGCCACCGGAAACAACACGGCTGGTAAGTAACAGGTAACCTCCTCCAATCTTCTTCCCAGACGTTCGCAACTGGCCCTGCCATGCTCTCTATTCGTCATCTATCATTGCAACATGAAGGTCAAGCAACGTCCCGAGGACTTCCTGGTTGAGGAACTCACGCCGGTTCTTGCCGGGGATACTGGTCAATTTGCCTTTTACCGGCTCGATAAGACAGGTTGGACAACTCCCGATGCTCTCGCTGCCCTTCGCCGCCGGTGGCAGATTGACTTCCGCCGACTTAGCTACGGAGGTCTCAAGGATCGCCACGCGACCACGTCACAGTTCTTGACGATCTTCCGTGGCCCCAAGCGAAACTTGAATCATGAGCGGGTCACCATCACTTATCTTGGCCAGCGAACCGAACCTTATTCCGCCACGGATATTTCTGCGAATCGCTTCACAATCGCACTCAGGTCGTTGAACGATGACGCGATCGCGCGGGCGGTCTCCGCGATCAGTGAAGTGAATCAAGCTGGGTTCCCGAATTACTTCGATGACCAGCGGTTTGGGTCTGTCGGTGAGCCGCCCGAGTTCGTTGCCAAAGAAATGGTCTTCGGCCGGTTCGAGCGAGCATTGTGGCTTGCGCTCGTTGCACCTTATGCGTTCGACCGGGCGGACGCGAAAACCGAAAAGGCAACACTGCGGAATTACTGGAGAGATTGGCCGCTCTGCAAGGCCAAATTGCCCAGGGGCCACGCTCGAAGCCTCGTCGATTACCTCGTCACGCACCCAACTGATTTTAAAGGCGCAGTAGCCCGGTTGCGTCCGGAGTTGCAAGGGCTTTATCTCTCGGCCTACCAGAGCTATCTCTGGAATCGTCTTCTCGGAGAGTGGCTTGTGCAGTCCGTCGGCTGGGATAACCTCGGAACCATCGAACTCAAGCTTGGGGTGGTTCCTGTTCCGACTCGGATACCTGAAGAAAAGCGAGCTGTCTGGGAGTCGCTCGTGCTTCCATTGCCGAGTGCCCGCATCAAGCCAGAACCCGGAACGGCCTGGTTACCCATCGCTGCCAAAGTATTGCAAGCTGAGGGGCTCACCCTTGTGGAGTTAAAGATCAAGGGGTTGCAGAAACCATTCTTCTCGAAAGGCGACCGGGCAGCGTGCATCCGCCCGACAAACCTGTCACATCAGGTGGATCGGGACGAGTTGAACCAGGGCAAACGGAAGCTGACTGTGAAGTTCGACCTACCGCGGGGTTGCTACGCGACAATGCTCGTCAAACGAATCTCCAATCCCATCATTTCCCCTTCACCAGTTCCTTGAATGTCCCGCAGATTACCGGGGCCGCATCGGGGCCAACGCTATTCGTTTCCCCGTACTGGGCTTTCTTCAGACCGTAGCAAAAGGGTGGATTCTCATCCCATTGCCGCTTGGGAATGATGTATCCCAGTTCATCGTTTCCGAGGCCGATCAGCATCTTGTGTTTTCCCTTAAGCTGGGAGTAGATCGCTGGCTCAATTGGGGCATCCGGGAAGTCGGCACCCGGATCAGGTGGGTCTTGCACCTTGCCCAGCACCAGCTCCGGGTAAATCTCCCCGGGGATAACAGCGATTTCCAGATCGCCCAACTTCAAGTAGCCGACTTCTGTTTTAACCGCGGCCGGCTTTGCCACGTCCTTCGCGGGAGTAAACTCCTTGGGAGTTATCGTGCCATCCCACGGATAAAGTTGCCGGTTGAGAGTGCCAAGCTTCCAGGCCAGGCGATAAAGATTGTTCTCCACGGGAACGAGAATCTCTCGGGTGCGAATGTCGAATGGCGAGAGAGTTACTGGTACTGCGGCTTTCAACGCCTTGTCGGCTAACTCGCCGACAAGGGTGCCATAGCGTTCGGCCTTCTCGAATGTGCCATCAAGTAACTCTTTCCCTTTCTCGTCCTTAATGGGAAGCTTGAGTGTGGTCATGAGACCGCCGACAGTTCCTGTGAAGTAAGCGATGGGACACCCTTGTGACTTGCTCAGATGAGCAACCGTAAAATGAACGAAATCGGCTGTGATTGCTGTGTTCTTGGAGTCGAGAGATTCCGGGTGGCAGTTCCACTGCACGATAACGCCAATCGGCTTTTTGGTCGCGGCGTTCTCAAACCGAATCGCCACGATTTCATCGTGAAGTACGATCGGAAGACGGGCATCGCGAAGCAGATTCGGATCGGTGGCAGTCCCGATTGTTGCAAGAGCGGGTTTTCTGGCTGTATCGGCAACTTTAACAGCATCGATACACCCGGCCTCCAACTTTTTGAGATACTCAGGGTCAACGCCACTCTGAAACGGGTTCGGTCCCCACAACCCAAGAGTGTCTGGACCCTCATGGTTATGGGTTGCCGAGACAAGGACGTACTTGAAACCTGGAAGCTTCTCGCGAATCCGTTCAATACTCGTGATAAATAGCCCGACTACATCGACCGACACCAATGCAATCTTGGTGCTTCCATCCGCCAGGACTACGGCTCGCGCTGAAATCGGGTCGTGAATCTTTGTGGCTTGTCGATTCTCACCAAAACCCGCGAGGTAGACTGGTTTCTTCCCGATCTCAGGCGTGACATCCACAGCCGCAAACCCAACAGTCAATTCCCCTGCGCAGACAGGCAGAGTAATCAGTAGAAGTGTGTGAAAGGAAAGAATGAATCGCATGGGTAGCTGTCCATTGCAAGAAGAAATTCCCATTGCCTTCGTGTAGCTGATCCAGTCAGTCCCAAGTTTCGCAATCGCGCATGTAGCGACCAACAGAACATCGGCCGGAGTCGTTAAAAGACTTGGTTCTAAGCAATTTACTACTCCTTCACTCCTTTGCAAGACATTACTTTTGCTGCAAGGATCTGCAAGGAATGCGGGGAGGACCGCCACGGGTGTTTCAGATCACATCGGGTCCGCCCCTGCTCACAAACTCTGCCGGTACGCTTCTATCAGCCGTCCAGAATCTCCCTGACCTTTGCTGTCAGGGAAGCTGGTGTGAACGGCTTCTGAAGAAACGCCACTTCAGTCTCCAATATGCCGTTTCGAACGACAGAGTCATCGGTGTATCCGGACAGAAACAGGACCTTGATTCCGGGGAATACCTCCGCCAGACGTTCGGCCATCACCCGACCACTCATCCGGGGCATAACCACATCGGTCACAAGTAGATCGATTGGCTTCTGACGCTCCTCAGCAATCCGCAAAGCATTGATACCGTCACTGGTTTCTAACACTGTGTACCCACAACTCCGGAGAATGCGGCACGCCAACCCTCGAACCCCTTCCTCGTCCTCCACCAGCAGAATTGTTTCTCCCCCCTTCTGCATCAGGGACTGGCCGGTACGGATCTTGGATGGGGAAGAGCGATTCTCGACGCGAGGCAGATACACTTTAAAGGAAGTTCCGTGTCCTACCTCGCTATCAACGCTCAGGTGTCCGCCTGCTTGCTTGATAATGCCATGCACTGTGGCAAGCCCAAGACCCGTGCCATATTCTCCTTTGGTGGTGAAGAACGGCTCGAAGATCCTCGCTTTCACCTCTGCGGGCATTCCACTCCCGGTATCTGTTATGCTCAGAAGGACATGCGGGCCGGACGGGATGTTCATACGGATCTGAAGCGACGCTTGTTCCAGTTCCACATTTTGAGTCTGGATCATCAATCGCCCACCGGTAGGCATGGCATCCCGCGCGTTCACTGCCAAATTCATAAGTACCTGCTCGATTTGCCCAGGGTCGGCAAGGACTGTCCATAGGTTTGGGGCCAGGGTGATGGACAGGCCGATGTCCTCGCCGATCAGTCGCCGAAGCATCTTGTCTGTTTCGTTCACCACCTCATTCAAAACGAGTATCTGGGGAGCCAGGATCTGCTGACGACTGAACGCCAACAGTTGGCGAGTCAGTCCTGCCGACCGCTCGCCGGCGCTATTGATCTCGACGACGAGTTCCCGAGACTCGTCGTTTGTGGAGAGTCTCTCGATGAGTAACTCGCTGTAACCGTTGATGACCGTGAGTAAGTTATTGAAGTCGTGCGCCACCCCTCCCGCGAGCCGTCCAACGGCCTCCATCTTCTGAGCCTGGCGAAACTGCTCCTCCAGGCTCCGCCGTGAAGTTACATCGGCCTGTACGCCAACGAAGTGGGTTACGCAAGCCGCGTCATCTCGAACCGGGGAAATTGACAACTCGTTCCAGAACTCCGTGCCATCTTTCCGGTAATTCAACAGTTCAACCGTACAGGGCTCGCCTACTTGGATGGCCATGCGAACTCGAGCGACCGCCGCCGGATCGGTGTCCTTGCCTTGGAGGAAGCGACAATTGCGCCCGATGACCTCTTCGGAACTATAACCCGTTAGTCGTAAGAAACCGGGGCTCGCATAGACGATCAGGTTGTCCGGCTGACTGGGGTCAGTGATCAAAATGCCCTGTGTTACAGCCTGGATCGCCCGATCCCGAAGTCGAAGCGATTCCTCTGCTTCCCGGCGTGCCGAGATATCCTGGGCGAGACAGAGCAAGCCAACGAACTGGCCGGTTTCCGAAGTAAGCGGAGTATTGAACCATTCACAAATAATAGTTCGCCCGTCTTTTGTCAGGTTCTCATTGACCGAATGGGCTGCCATATCCCCTGCCCGGATCCGGGCGAGAAGTTCAGATCCCTTCTCCCAGAATGCCGGAGGGACCAAATCGAGTGGCCGCATACCAAGCGATTCCGTCTTGGTATACCCGAAGATCCTCTCAGCTGCCGGGTTCCAGTCGATGCTGCGAAGGTCAGCGTCGAACAGCATATAAGCAAGCGGCATCCGCTCAATGTGAAGTTGAAGTCGGCCGAGTAGGGCGTCTCGTTCGGCTGCCAGTTTCCGCCTAATGGTGATGTCGTGACCACTTAAAGAAAAGCAATGCCGATCCAGGAAAGGCGTCCCGTTCCACAAGAAGGAACGATAGGTGCCGTCTTCGCAACGGAGGCGGTTCTCGAATGAGGTCGAAATAACACCTTGTGCCAACCGTTCAACTTCCCCGTGTGTTCGCGCCAGATCGTCGGGGTGAACCATATTCATGAACGGCTGAGCCATTAATTCCGCGCGCGTATATCCGAGTGTCCTTTCCCAGGCCGGGTTGAGTTGCATGAAGCGACCGTTGAAACCCAGGACACCGAGCAGACTGAGCGATTCCTGGAACAAGCGGTCGCGCTCATCTTCCGCCCGTTTCCGATCGGCGATCTCCTTTGTGAGTGCCGACGTCTGCCGGAGGAGGTCGGCGTAAAGGCTGCCGTTCTCATAAATCCGGCCTACCTGAGCAGCAAGTACCCCGATCAACCGTTCATCCTCGTTGGTGAAGGCTTCGGCCCCAAGCTTGTCCAGCAGACTGATCCACCCGTGGATACGGACTGGTGACGAGACAGGTGCCGCAAGAATTGCCTGAGCGGGAGGAAAAGACCGTGGCACCCCCGTAGTGGCCAACTCGGAATGGTTGGCTACGCGGAAACAACGTCCTCCTGCGAGGACGCTGCCCAAGACGCCCGCGAGAGGAGTCGGGCGACCGACCCGAGCGGCCAACATAGCATCCATTCCGCTGGTCAGGAAGTACCGGTACTCTCCGTTATTCGGAATGCCGACCAGAGCATACCGCGCACCGACGATCTCCCGCGATGCATCACAAAAGACCTGAAGAAGTCGCCCCGGGTCGCGTTCTGAACCAAGTTGCAGGCCGAGTTCCATCATCGCGTTCAGCCGCTCGTTGGTCCGCAGCAGCTCATCTGCTTTTTGAGAGAGCTTGTTGGTTACGACTTGCAAATGCTCACGGTCGAACTCGTCTTCGGGCTGAGAGGAGGCACTGGGCAGTGCTCGGCCAAGTGTGGCTTTCACGGTTTGAAGGACCAACTCCGGCGCGCATGGCTTAATTAAAACGTCGGATACGCCGCAGGCCATGGCAAGTTTCCGGGCCTCCGGTTCGTGGTACTGAGCCGTGTAGAATATGACTCTGGTGTCCGCGATAGCCGGGTCCGCCCGCAGTTGGCGGACGAATTCGTATCCATCCATCGTCGGCATCAGGATGTCGGCGATCACCAGATCCGGCCGCTTGGCCCGGGTTATTTCGAGCCCCTCTGCGCCGTCCGCTGCCTCCAACAGACTGTAGCCACTGTACCCGAGCAGGGTGACGAGGAACTCTCGGTTGGCCGAACGATCATCGACAATCAAAATAGATGCCATTGACTTGCCTCGTCCGGCTCGCACAAGCACACGGAGGAAAAGAGATGCTCAAGGAGCCACTTTGGGCAGTCAGCCGACTTCGAGGGGGACTAAGACGCGGATCCTGAGAGGCGAGTCTCCCCGCGCAGCCATCGCCTGGAGTCGGTGTCCGACTGCATCGGTTATCGGGTGTCCACGTCCCAGCAACAAAACCCCAGTGTCGCTATGCACATCCTCGGCCAACACCATCCCGCGGACCAACTCGCCTACCGCGACTTCCCGGCTCACGGCTGTGGCCTCTCTCTCTACGAACGTCCGCAGTGCAGCGTAAATGTCCGGGTCATACACGTTGGCTTTTCCCGCAAGGTGAACGAGGGCTTCTCGTTCAGGGATGCCTCGGGAAACCAAAGTATCGAAGTCGAAACACACCAGGAGCAGGCGCGATCCGAGTGGGATGTCTTTCCCACACTTCTCCAGTTCCATCCACGGTGGAGCGTCGAACGGCTTGTTCTGGTAAGCTGCGATCTCGGCGACCCGCTCAAACCTAGGAATCCGGCGGAGTAAATCGCGCGCGATTACCCCATGTGCATCCATTTGCTTCTTTTGCTCGCTGGGGAGTTCAGCCCCGCGAGCTACAGCGGTCAGCACCGATTCAGGAATGGTAATACACCCTAATTGCGAGAGAATCACTGCTATGTCCACCTCCCAAGCTCCGGCCCCGTTAATCAACTCGGCCATCCCTTTGATCAATCGTTGAACTCGTATCGCACGTCCAAAAGCAGAAGGATTTACAAGTGCCAGGATCTCCCCGATGATCTGGACACAACCTCGCAGAGTCTTGTCCAACAACTCTCGCTCCGCAGTGATCAGCCGGTACTGAGTGACGGCAGCAGTAACGCCTGAGATTAACGTCGCCCGAGAGCACGGTTTGGTCAAGAAACGGAACAGGTGTCCGTCATTGACCGCCTGAATTGCGAGCTTCAGGTCGGCTCCTCCTGTCAACAATACACGGACGGTCTCCGGGTATCGCTCACGTGTGGCTGCCAGAAGTTGGATCCCATTCATTCCAGGCATATGGAGATCGGATACGATAACCGCGAACGGCCCTTGTTTAGCCAACACTGCAAGAGCAGAGTCGCCCCCATTTGCCGTTGTTACCAGGAAGTCATTCCCGAGGAACATTCGGTTGGCATTGAGCAAGCTTTGTTCATCGTCCACGCACAGGATCGCTTCTTTCATGAACCGTCCTCTCAGGTCGTCGGTCATTCTCCGCTCGTTTACAGGTGGCAGTGCTTCTCTAGCTGTTGTGTCAGACGTTGCTGTCATCTGCTCTCGTCGATTCTCATACTGACGAGTCGGGTCGATTTGCTTTTTGTAACAATCCAGGATGGTTGTGCTGATTATTGCCATCGGCTTCGGGCATTACAACAGAAGTGACAGAGAATGTTCATCCCGTAAAGGGGTCGGAGTGCTTGGATGGCCGCAGTGGGGTGGATGCGCCGACCGTGGCAAGACCCGGGGGTCGAGGTGAAGACGAAGAGTGCTAGACTGGATGTGAGGAACACCGAAACGGTAAAGCGAGTGGCTCCGACCTCATTGCCTGGAGTTCATGGTGTATACCATCCGACACTTGACAGATGCATCTGCCCCGCGACACCAACCTGGTCACAATGTCGGATACCGCCGTCCGAGAGTTGGTCGAGCGGGTGAGGCGGAAGGGAATCTCGGCCCACGTTCTTGGTTTGTGTTGAGACGGATGAAACCAGAGTTACCGGCAGTACACTGAAGGTGCCCGCAATGCCGAGGTGCCGATCAAACACCCGGACGAGGGCCGTTTCATGACCCTGGGGTGACCCCAATGACCGAGCAAGAGTTCGACGCTGGCCACGTGTTCTTTCGCCCTGGCGAATCCGGCGATCGGGCATACCTGTTGCACGATGGGCAGGTCGAGTTGCTGACCGGAACGGCTGAGTCGTTCACCCGGATAGGGCTGTTTGTGCCGGGGGACGTGTTTGGGGAGATGGCCTTGATTGAGGAACGGCCGCGGTCCTACACCGCCCGGTCCGTGACCGGCGGCCGGGCTAGCGCGATGACACGCGACGAGTTCGAGTACCAACTCACACACGACCCGGCCCGCACCAGACAGTACTTACGGTCGCTGTTCGAGCGGCTTCGGTCGCTGACAGCCCGTCTCACCGGCGAAGTGGAACTCGTCAGGGAAGGCCCGTCGAGCGCACTTGTCCCGGTCGTTGAACAGAGTTCCCCTGCCCCGATAGAACTCCCTGCAAGCCGTGGCAAACCTGCTGCGTGGGTCGTCGTTGTCCACCCCCTTACCCCGAAGGCCGCCGAGACTCTTCCTGACGAAGGACTGCTTGTAACTCGTTTCCCGCTACGAATCGGCCGTGTGACTGATCCCAACGAGCGGGAGGCATTGGATCTGAACGACTTGTGGCTGCTGGATAACATGCCGTACTACGTCTCCCGCAACCACTGTGAGATCGATGTCGGCCGGAACGGTCCACTGGTCCGCGATCGAGGCAGTTACCTCGGGTGTGTCGTGAACAACAAGCCGGTCGGCGGCGGGGCAGCGACGAGCTACGCCCGGCTTGATCCAGGCGACAACATTCTCGTGATCGGGTCCGGGAAGTCGCCTTATCAGTTCCGCGTGTTCGTTAGCCTCGGCCCAGCTCCACCACGATCTAACCCGAAGGCAAACTAGCGGCAGGGCGATTGCACCAAAGCACCGGACAAGATCGTCAGCCATATTAACCGGGCGTTGCTGTGGTTGTGTCCGCACCGCGTAACGAGCCGGACGTTCCAGACGCCGCCATGCCGATTCAGGCAGATGCGCCGCGATTCCCTTCAGATTGTCCAGGGCGCTGTTGCCAAAGATGAAGCGGACTTTCGAGATCGCGTTCCAGTCAGAGTGATTAGAGCGAACGTCTATCGCCAGCGGACACAAAAAAATGTGTTACCGAGGATGATCAACTCCCGCTCCGAGTACCCGCCCAATTCCGCCAGGTCGAGCTGTTCTTCAGCAGCGGCCAACGAATCCAAGGTCACTGTCTGCCATCTGTCATGTTCAACGAGCGAGGCTGCACTCTCCGAGGACAGATGGGCTTCGCAGTTCGAGAACCCGTTTGGTTGTTGGCTGCCGGTGTCCGTTGCCGGAGCGGACTGGCGAACCAGATCGTACCTGGAGACGATGTATAGCAGGATGATGCCTGCGAAAGCGGTACCGAAGACCGAGAAGAACATGACAATGCTCCTCGCTTGGTGCAAAGTGATTGCGTGCCGGTATGACCGGTATTGTGAGGCGATGGTCACTGTCCAGGGACGTAGGCGTAGCCGTCAATCTGGCGGTTGACAATGACCGTTAGGTATGCGTCAGCGATAGAAATGCCATCGGCCACATCAACCTCTTCAAATCCCGCCGCGTTCAGTGCTTGGCCACACACGAACACTTCCACGCCCACCTTCCGAAGGGAGCGGATCAGGGGCAAATTTGGATTCGTGTCGTGACCGATTCGTGCCTTGTAGACCGAATCTGCCAGGACCGACTTGGTTGCCCTGCCGTGCAACACCACGACCATCTTCAGATCTCCGGCTTTCAGACCCGCCGCCCCATACAGGTTCAATAGCCTGGCAGCGCGATCCAGCCCGGCGTTGACATCGGCTGGGTTGGCGTTAACAGAAACGTCGAGTACGACCTTTGCCCCCTTCCGGGGTTGCTCAACGGCCCTCGGAAGGGGCAGAATCCCGCCAGCACTCGGTATGATCGGGAAGACCAGCTTCGACTCGCCTGGGATCGTCGATGGATTCCCATCGCGAGGTGTAGACGGAAACGCCGGGAAGCCCGCAGGCGGGAGAATTGGTGCTGCGGCAAAATCCTCCGGCAATTTCCCGGTCAAGCTCTTAAGAAAAGTTATGATCGCGTCCGTGTCGTGATTGGAGAGAGTTTTGCCGAGCTGGACACGAGCCATGATCTGAACGGCTTCAGGCAAAGTTCTGACTGAGCCATCGTGGAAGTACGGCGGAGTCATCTCGACGTTGCGTAGGACTGGAACCTTGAACACATACGTGTCGGCTGGATCTTTCGTCAGGTCGATCCGGCCCCTGTCGATCTCTTTGCTGTGGGTCGCTTTCCAGTAATCTTCCACCACGCCGAACTTCCTGAACTTGTCGCCACCAATTCCCACTCCGTTGTGACAACGAGCGCAACCCATGTCGATGAATGTCCGCAACCCATGTCGTTCCGCGGCAGTCAGCGCCTCGCTCTTGCCACCGAGGTATTCGTCGAACCGGGACGGAGTAACCAGTGTGCGCTCATAGGCCCCGATGGCTTTGCCCCAATTGTCTTCCGTCACCGGATTGTCCTCACCAGGGAACGCCTTCTTGAATAGTTCGGAATAGCCGGGGACCGCCTTCACTCGTGCCATCGCGGTCGGATAATCCTGGTTCCCGAACGCTGGCCCGAGTAACGCGTGTTTCGCCTGTGCCTCGACGTTGTCGAACTCGCCGCGCCAGTGCTGCTTGAACTGTAAAGCAGTGTTGAGGATTGTGGGCGCGTTGCGTGGGAGAACCTTGTCGTATGTGCCGTGTGATTTCACCAACCCATCTGTGGCGTACAGAGCAGATTGATGGCACCGCGAGCAGCTCACAGTCCCATCGACCGAGATTCGTGGGTCAAAGAACAACATGCGGCCGAGACTCACGCGATCCGATGTGACCGGGTACTCCGAGGTTGCCATGTTCATCGGCAATGGTTTGAAGACATCCTGAGCCTCTTTCAATAACGCGGTGTGGTTTCCCTCCGCCTGCTCCGCAGCGGGACTTGGCTGTATCAAAAAGTTGCAGATCAAGATCACGGCAACGAGGACAACCAGCCATAGCAATTGGTGGTAATGCGATCCACGTTTCACGGGTTGCATTCTTCACATCCTCTTTGGCATCGGGGTTAAGACAGGGCGAGAATCGCCTTTCTCTTTTGGGTCAGTCATTCCATGGGCCGACGAATGGCGGCGATAACGCCAGCGCTATTTCCCATCCTTGTCCGCGAGGAATATATCCTTTCGGGGGAACTTCTCGAACAGAGCCGCCGGCCTGCCGAAGTTCGTGGCCAGCACATCGGTCGGGTTCCCCGCGATCCACTGCGAAAGGTCTATTGTCTCGTAGATGCCGCTATTGAACCCGATGAGAATGCGGCATGACTTGTCGCCGACGTTTTCGAGCGAATGCCCGTACCCCTGCGGGATGTAGCCAACATCGCCTTTTTCCAACGTCTCGGTCCGGTAACGCCCACCGGAGCCGAACAGCGTCACACTGACTTTTCCCTCCAGCGCGTACTGCCACTCGTCAGCGCTCGGATGCCAGTGAAGTTCTCGCAGGGCCTCGGGTTCGAGGTCAAGGATCGCGCCCGTAATCGTCTTGGAGATCGAAAAATTGCTGGAATCGACCAGGTATAGTCGGCCTCCCTTGTTGTCAACGATTGGTGGTTGGGCGAGCAGTCGCCACTTGTGCGTTTTTGGAGGCTCCTTCTTGCCCTGTAGAGGAGTCACAGGTTTCTCCGGCGGGAGCGACCCACGGGCGAAGTACACCTCTTTCTTTGGGAATCCATCAAAGGCCGATTCGGGGATGCCGAAGTTTTTCGCCAGGAGCGGCTTGGGAGTGTGGCCGATCCAGTCACTGATGCTGAAGGTGCCGAACTCCGAGAAGTAGCCGTTGTCGAAAATCAGCACGAAGTGGCATGGCTCATTTCCCAGGCACTCGAGCATATGGCCGTGGCCGCGTGGGAAGTACCATACGTCCCCAGGCTCGAAGTCGTTCGTCTCGGAATAGCCCTGCGGGTCAATGACTGTTGTCCGGACTCGACCCTTGTCCACGAACGCCCACTCGGCCGCTGTGGCGTGCCAGTGGAGTTCTCGCATGGCCCCCGGTTCGATTTGCATGGAGACCCCAGCGATTCCTTTTGAAATGGGTAGTTGAGTAACGGTGGCTTCCTTCCCGAAGCTCTTCCCGATCACTTTCCCTTTGGACTTTTCCAAAGCGAACTTGAACGTCGGCAGATCCTTGGAAGCCAGGAGCGGGTCGGGGACATTGTTCGAAAAGCTTGGGTCGCCTGCGGCGACGCGACCGGAAACACCCAGCGTGGTTGTGGCAGCCGCGAACGCTGCTGCTCCTGTCAAGAAGTCTCGGCGTTGAAATGTGGACATCTGATCTCCTCGTTGAGGGGCAGAACGATGGGTGCCTCAGTTCGTTCTCCCTGATGTGGGGTGCAAATAACACGTCACAATGCAAGCTCGGTGCCAATTGAGAGGTTTGAAATGATGCTTTGGTCAGCTTGCTGATTGGGAAGACCTGGCAACCATAGCCACATTGGGAGTTATGATCCAACTGGCCAGGGCCTTGATCGAGCAAATGCGATCCACGAGATGTTGGAAGACTTATCTGCCCGTGGTACGGATTTCTCCAACATGTCCAAAATACACCTCCCAGAAAAGTCACTGAGAGCATCTCGTTACTTCGGCAAGTCCTTGAAAAGCGGTCCGCGAATCGTTCGTTCTCCATACCTGGTAGCAGATTCATCGACATTCTCGCGGTCCTGGCAGCAAAAAGTTACCGGAGTCGAGATACGACTTGATCCCTCGGACCGATCCGAAGGTAACAATGAACGGTGGGAAACCAATACCGGTAGGCCCGACGGCTCCCGGGGGATGACTTGGGAGATACTGGCGGACCTTGGTCTTGGTCCTGACGACCTTCGAGAGAAAGGGTTGTTTCCCGGAGGTCGGCCCTGAAGTGTAGCATTTCGTCCCGGACAGATGACAGTCAAGAGTAGTCACTTAACCAGGACGTAAGTCCTGGAAAACCTAGGCCCGGGGTCAGAATCTCTGCGCAGCGAAATGCCCTGATTCCAAGGGTGAAGGGCAGCGATGTAACTGTCGTCAGACTCAGTCAAATAGGTATGCCTTTCCCGAGCCGATTAGTGATGGAGATCGGGATGGTTCGGGTCGTACCCGAGCAAACGCACTGCCCCCCGAAGGGGGACGACAAGCCAATCGGGTCGGTGCGTCAACTCCTGGTCAATCTCATGGAGGGCTTGTTCCAGAATCAGCACCTCGAGGAAACCCCTCAGGCGTTCCTCAGAGGGAGGTAGCAACCCCGTATCGGCCATTTGCTCGACGTATCCGGTCACGTACTCACTCGCTACTTGGTCATACCACGCGGTTGCCCATGCACCGAGAATCTCACTGTCTTCAGCACGGATAAGTCCTGCGGATCGCCCTCGACTACTCGCCAGCCCGAAGAGAACGCTCTGAATGGCGTAGTCGAATGAGCGGACCATGGCAGCCACATCCTGAAGGGGCGACTTCTTGAGCCGCCGCTCGCCAATTGTGCGACCTGGTTCGCCCTCGAAGTCGATTACCACGAAATCTTTGCCGGTGTAGAGTAGCTGATCGAGACGATAGTCTCCATGACAGCGTATTCGGAAACCGCCCAGACCCGGATCGAGTACCGCCCGGAACAGTCTGAGAATGTCGGACTCGGCGGCGATGAGACGCTCAGCGAGGGGATGAGCATTGAGCGGAATTACGGATCGCTCTTGAGTCAACCGCTGGCAAAGTCGTCCGCTCAGGGTGCGCAGCGACTGATAGATCGATCGCTGGTACAATTTCCCGAACGGCTCGGAGATAAAGCCGGGGTCGGAGATCTTCCCCAAAGCCGTATGCATCTCGGCAGTTCGGCGTGCGATCAGTCGGCTCGTCTCCGGGTAATTCCCGATCAACTCGTGCCAACCATCCGGTTTCGGTTCGCTCTCATGGTGCTTGATAAGCGGAGCTCCGGGGGGGGGAACTGGCGGCTGTTCCCGCGAAAGGGCGGCAACCCGCTCGAAGTAGCCGCTCAGATGGTCGAGAGTGTACTGCCAGGCGGTGCCCTGGTTCGAGACAAATCTGTGAAGTACTCCGAGGGTCGCTGGTTCGGTCCCGCGTCGGCGGTATTCGGTATACCCGACGACCTGGGCAGCCCCAGAATATCCGGCCGAGGTCATCACCCGGCCGATCTCGAGGTCCGGATTGGCCCCTTCTTCAACCCGTGAGAACGACTTGTAGATGAACTCTTGTCCAAATACGACCGAGGCATTGTCCTTGCCACTTTGCTTTAGTGTTAATTGCATGTCGGTGGTCAGAGGAGCCGTTGTGGTCCGATCAGCAGGGAAAGGCAGAGTGGCCAGTTCCTGGTCGACCGCAGCAACCACCCTGCCCGTCTGGATCGCCGTCAACAACCCACGGCAACAACTCGGGACTGCCAGGGCGTGGCAGAGTACACCCGGGGTCGCTCCGCTCACCGCAGCAAATCCGAACTGGTCGGCGGGTCCCAGAAGTTGCGGCAACTCTGCCAAGGTGACAAATGCCAGAGGCAACGACATCGTTTCCGGTAAGCCGGATCTGAACTCAAGCTGAACAATCAGGAACCAGACCTCGGTCTCGGTATTGGTGAGCGGGAAAACATCCAGAATGCGTGCAGTGGATACCTTCTCACGCCCGGTATCGATCCTCCGTCGTCGTAGATAGCCCGGTACAAAGGCTTCGAGACGGTCCCAGCCAGAGCGGTTAAAGAGTGAAGTCAGCCGGCGGTCGCAGCGCAACTGAGGCAGATTATCCGTAGTACGGCCTGCCGTTAATTCCCGTACAGAAGTCTCCGGCACTCCAGGAAGGAGGAGCCAGTAAAACGCATGGGGCGACAGGGTCATCACATACGGAATCTCACCCACCGTGGGAAATTGTGTTCGGCCGAACACTTCTTCGGGCACAACTCCAACGTATTCGCGGAGATCCAGTTGGACGAACTGCACAAAGCGAGAGAGGTTGGCGACGATCAGAACCCGCTCCTCGGCGTATTCCCGGATGAAAGCAAGCACCTTCGAGTTGTCTGGCCGTAAGAATCGGATCGTTCCGCGACCGAACGCCTTGAACTGCTTCCGGAGGGCGATCAGCCGCTTCATCCACCACAGGAGTGAGCTGGAGTTGCTCTGCTGAGCTTCGACGTTTTTCGCCTCGTAATGATACTCGGGGTCGATGATGATCGGCAGGTACAGCTTTTGGGCGTTTGCCCTGCTGAACCCGGCGTTTCGATCCGCGCTCCATTGCATCGGAGTGCGGACTCCGTTCCGGTCGCCAAGGTAAATGTTATCCCCCATCCCAATCTCGTCGCCGTAGTACACGACCGGAGTGCCCGGCAGGGCGAACAACAAGGCATTCATCAACTCGATTCGGCGGCGATCATTTTTCAGTAGAGGTGCTAATCGATGCCGGATGCCCAAGTTGATGCGGGCCGCCCGGTCTCGGGCATATGCCCGATACATGTAGTCCCGCTCCTCATCGGTCACCATCTCCAGGGTCAGCTCATCGTGGTTGCGGAGGAACAAGCACCACTGGCAACTGCTTGGTATTGGCGGGGTCTGGTCGAGAATGTCCAGGATTGGGAACCTGTCCTCCTGGTGGAGGGCCATGAACAGCCGGGGCATGACGGGAAAGTGGAACGCCATGTGGCATTCATCCCCGCCTCCGAAGTACGCGACAGCCTCCTCTGGCCACTGATTCGCTTCGGCCAAGAACATCCGGTCCGGGAAATGCTCATCCACGTGCGAGCGAAGCGCCTTCAGAAAAGCATGTGTTTCGGGCAGGTTCTCGCAGTTCGTGCCCTCCCGTTCATACAGGTAGGGGACCGCATCCAAACGCATCCCATCCACGCCCAGTCCGAACCAGAAATCGACCAGGGGAAAGATTGCATTCCATACCGCCGGGTTGTCGTAGTTCAAGTCCGGTTGGTAGTGGTAGAACCGGTGCCAGTAATACTGCTTGGCCACCGCATCCCACGACCAGTTCGATGGCTCGAAGTCTTTGAAGATGATCCGGGCGTCCGTGTACTTCTCGGGAGTGTCGCTCCAAACGTAAAACTCTCGTTCGGGGCTTCCCTTCGGTGCCCGCCGTGACCGCTGGAACCACGGGTGCTGGTCGGAAGTGTGGTTAATTACCAACTCCGTAATCACTCGAATGCCGCGATTATGAGCCTCTGCAAGGAACTCCTTGAAGTCCTCCATCGTGCCATATTGTGGGTGGATGCTACCGTAGTCAGCAATATCGTATCCATCATCCCGGAGCGGCGATGGGTAGAACGGCAACACCCAAATGGCAGTCACTCCAAGGTCTTGGAGATAGTCGAGCTTTCGGGTTAACCCTTGGAAATCCCCATAACCATCATCGTCACTATCGTGAAACGCTCGAACATGCACTTCATATATGATTGCGTCCTTGTACCATTGTTCCGCGGATTCTGGCATGAGAGTATCCTACCTGCGATCATGTTGCTTCATGGCGGCATCGAATGTGCATAAGTAGTGCCATATGCCCAGCATTTCCAACTACCAACGGTCGTCCGGTGTATTGCTTCCCCTGACGAGTCTGCCCGGTCCGTTCGGGATCGGCGACCTTGGGCCCATGGCAATTTACTGGATCGATACCTTGGCCACCGCCCGGCAGGTCTGGTGGCAACTGCTTCCGGTTGGTCCCACCGGCTTCGGCGATTCCCCGTACCAATCCCCATCTACTTTTGCGGGGAATCTGAATCTCATCAGTCCCGAAGTTCTCAGGACCGATGATCTCGCTTCCGCGACGGATGTCGCGGCGGTCGAGTTGCCCGAGGGACCGATTGAATACACGGCGGTTATTCAGGCCAAGCGCCAGATAATCTCGACCGCATTCAAACGATTTCAGGCCGGGGATGCGCCAAATCTTCAAGCTCCCTTCCGCCAATTCCTTGAGCGGGAATCCAACTGGGTCAATGATTTCGCGTTGTTCGCTGCCGTAAAGGATCGGTTCGGCGGTTCTCCGTGGTGGCTGTGGCCTAAACCTCTGGCGTTTCGCGATCTGGGGTCGATTGCAGCAGTCGCAAAGGAACTCGCCGATCAGGTCCATGCTCAGCAGTTTGGGCAATTCCTCTTCTTCCGACAGTGGGCAACACTGCGAACCTACGCAGCGAGTCGAGGTATTCGACTCCTCGGCGACTTGCCGATTTATGTGGCCGAGGATTCCGCCGATGTGTGGTGTCACCCCGATCTTTTTATGCTCGATGCGAATCGTCGGCCGATCTTCGTGGCTGGTGTTCCACCAGATTACTTTAGCCAGACCGGGCAACTCTGGGGCAATCCACTCTATAACTGGGAAGCTCATCACCAGACCAGCTTTTGTTGGTGGATCGACCGGATGCGGGCCGCATTGAGGCTGTTCGATCAGATTCGGGTGGATCATTTCCGTGGGATCGAGGCGTTCTGGGCGGTGCCGGCTGGCGACCATACTGCCGAAGGTGGTCAGTGGCTTCCTGGACCGCGTGACCTCTTGCTCGGGGCGCTCCGGAATGCGATCGGATCGCTACCAGTGGTGGCCGAGGATCTTGGGTTTATTACCCCAGGTGTCGATGAACTTCGTGAACGGTTTGGGCTCCCGGGTATGCGGATATTGCAGTTCGCGTTCGGCGGCGCTGTCGAAGGACGGTTCTTGCCCCACCGTTTCACACGCGATTTACTCGTCACGACCGGAACCCATGACAACGATACAACTCGCAGTTGGCTCGATGGCTTAACCGGTGTGGAACGTCAGACGTTTGAGGCTTATGTTCCGGGAGCTGACCGTGATCCTGTTTGGTCGTTGATACGGACGGCCTGGGCTTCCGTTTCCGAACAAGCGATCACACCACTCCAGGATCTCCTTGGTCTTGGAAGCGCGGCTCGGATGAACACGCCAGGCAAGGCCTCGGGTAACTGGCGATGGAGAGCGACCGTCGCGGATGTGGTTAACCCCATCTGGGCCGAACAATTGGCCGCCTACAGTCGCGTGTACGAGCGAGTTGGCCCAGAACCCGCCCTCGGCTGCCGAGGTACCTGATGGGGGAATCCGATTCTTCTTGATTATGCGTCCGCCAACCCGTCGGCAGGTCATCACTATCGAAAGGCCATTGGAGATTTGTCTGATCTTCTTGTTGTTTACTCCAAACCCAGTTGTTGTCCGGAGTCCACTGAACCTACCGCGCCCACATGCGGCCCAACCACGCGGCATCCTACGATGCAATCCTCTTCACCAGATCGACACTGCGCCCACGAGTGGGCGCGAGTTCACTATTTCTCCAACAGCAACCGCAGTGGATCTGTTTTGGCAGTTTCAGGACTGATT
>Ga0206850_10163_pt1 | contig 20895 bp, 12 predicted proteins | sample Alteio_BWOrgCont_16_FD_152885 | JGI IMG/M metagenome (GOLD analysis project Ga0206850, IMG submission 152885) | Enriched cells from forest soil in Barre Woods Harvard Forest LTER site, Petersham, Massachusetts, United States -... | ecosystem: Environmental > Terrestrial > Soil > Temperate forest >...
GTGCGAGCGGGGGCAATGCTCAGGGTGGGGGAATCTACATCGGGAACGGCAACCTGAACCTCGAACACGCGAACATTGAGCTGAATAAGGCGGGAGGAGATCTCGCGGGCGGGGCCGGTGGCGGCAGCTTCAACTCGACAGGGGGTTCTGGCGGCTTTGGCGGTGATGGCGGCGATGCCGAGGGTGGTGGAATCTACATTTCGAGTGGTGCAGTCAGCTTGACAATTCAGGACAGCAGCGTGACCAGCAACTCCGCTGGCCCGGGTGGCGCTCCCGGTACTGGTGGCGCAAACAGCGGGAGGGATGGGTTAGGCGGTTTCGCCCAGGGTGGCGGTATCTACACCGCGGCCAACAGTCTCATCCTAAACAGCACAATTGCTTACAACACCGCAGTGGGTTCGGACGTCGCAACGACAGCCCAGGGTGGTGGGGTGTATGTCGCGCCTATCCCTGCCGGCAGCCTGGGTGGAACCACGATCAACAACTCGACTATTGCTTTCAATAACAGCAACGCCGAGGGTGGAGGCGTCTTTAACGATGGCAATCTCACGATGACGAGTACGATAGTCGCGGATAATAGCAGCAACACCACAACCAACGCCGATTTCACCGATATCGGAACCTCAGTTGTCAACGACTCGATTATTGGGACAGGCGAAGGTAATTCGGTGACGAATAACTTTGTAGCGGGTTCCCCCCCCACTGGTAACTATGTATTAGACGCCACTTCCAATCCACCCTCTCTGAGCCTGAATACGTCTCTCCAGCTTGCCTCCAACGGTACGGAGTATCTCAGCTTCACCGGTCCGAGCGTCGCTTTCGGGAATGGATCCAACCCGAACAATCTCAAAACCGACCAGATCGGCGGCCCACGGACGTTTAATGGTACCACCGACATCGGGTCAATCGAGACGACAACCAGCGTCTCGAGTGGTGTTACGTTCTTCCTTTCCTCGGGAAAGAACGGCTTTGTGCAAGTAGTCAACGCATCAACCCATGCCACCATTCAGAACTTCCAGCCGTTCGCCGGCTACGCGGGTGTGGTCGGTGTGGCTCTGGGTGATCTGAATGGCGATGGCGTTCCGGATATCATCGTGGCCGCGAAGGGGTTGGTGAAAATTTACGATGGGGCATCGGCCCTCGTGCCCGGCGTCAATTTCAACATACCCTCGACCTGGTCACGGTTGGGATCTGTCACATCAACCCCCGTTCTCCACACCGGGTTCACGGCAATTGCGGGCTACGCCGGTGCGTTGAACGTCGCCGCGGGCGACGTGAATGGCGATGGAATACCCGACATCGTTGTCGGGACGGCGGCGGGCAGCCAGGGACGTGTGGCCGTGTTCGATGGGTCCACTCTGTCAAATGCTGGAGCCATGACCAGAATCGGTAGTATTTTAACCCCGTTTGGTACGGGGTTCACAGGAGGAGTGGTGGTTGCGGCGGGCGATGTGACGGGCAATGGGCCGGCCGAGGTGATCGCGGGAACCCAGACCAAGGGGGACCAGGTCAATATCTACCAACTCCAGGGGCTCGTCTACGGGCAAATTGGCAACACGATCGATGAGTTCGGCACACTCCCGAGTACAGCGCAGTTGCAGCTTGCAACGCTCGATGTGGGTGGGCTGAATGTCGATGACATCGCCATCGGCGTTATCAGTGGAGGAGTCGGGCAGGTGAATGTCATCGAGGTCAACTCCGACGATTCCACTTCGCTCGTGTCGCACATCAATGTTGGTGGTGGGTTAACCGCTATGGCTGTCTCGGCTTACAATACAGCCAATAGCGGCGCGGATTCACTTATGATCGGAACGATTCCCTCGGGTCCGGTACAATTCCACGTTCTTAACCCAACGACCGGGGCTCTGATCACCGCATTCAACGAACTCCCGGCTCTCACGGGCGGGATTGCCTTGGCTGGCGTATGACATAACTCCGATCGCTAACGCTCCGGGTTCGATCAGACAGTGAAGACTTTTCACTGTCTGGTCGAACCCGGAGCGTTAACGGCGTTAGTGATAGGATGGGTCGAGTAGGTCATTTCCCACCGACACGCGTACTCGGTAGAATGAGTAGAGTTCATTTTGGGTTAAGCGCTTGGAGTCCCACCTGTCGATCTAACTCCAAAATCCGCACCCGATCGGTGATTTTGAATTGGTTCGCCTTTGGAGCGCCTCATGTCGCAGACTTTTAATAACGCTGTGCAGTTGCACAGACAGGGTAATCTCGATCAGGCAGAGTTAATCTACCGTCAAATTCTCGATGAAATACCCACGCATGCCGATTCGCTTCATTTGCTCGGTGTGGTCGCTCACCAGCGCGGTCAATTCAAGAGAGCCGCACAGTTGATGCAGAGAGCGGTTGCGCTCGCGCCCGATGCGGGGGCGTACTACTGCAACCTTGCCGAATCCCTCCGAATGGCGGGCGAGATATCCGCCGCCGTTGCTACCGCGCAAAAGGCAACGGCCCTGATGCCGCACAATCCGGATGGACACAACCACCTGGGACTTGCCCTTCAGATGCAGGGGCGATTCGAGGAATCCGCGGCGGCATTTCGTGAGGCAATTGAACTCCGTTCCGACTTCGCCCTGGCACATAACAACCTTGGCGGCGTTCTCCGGGATCTCGGACAGAACGATGAGGCTCTCGCCGCGTATCGGGAAGCCGTGCGGCTTGCTCCAACCCTTTCTTTGGCATTGAGCAACCTGGGACAATCGTTGCTGGAGAAGGGGGAGAAGGACGCCGCCGAGAAGTATTGCAAGGAGGCTGTGGCTCTGGCACCTGGCTTTCCCGAGGGTTTGAGCAATCTGGGAAACGCCTTGCGAGCCAAGGACAACCTGACCGAAGCAAAGGAGTGCTACCGGAAAGCCCTGCAACTGCGCCCCGGAGTGGCAATGGTTCACGGGAACCTGGGGCAAGCCCTCCAACAGGAGGGAAATCTCGATGAGGCCATCGCGTGCTACAAGCAAGCGGCCGCTCTGGACCCCAAGTCGCCCCGGTTCGAGTCGTATCTGGCCAGTGCCCTTTCGGAAAAGGAAGACTACGCGGGTGCGGTCGAGCATTACCGCATGGCGCTTGCCCTGAAGTCGGACTTCCCGGAAGCGCTCAACGGGCTCGGTGCCGTTCTGCACGAACAGGGCGACTTCAAGCAGGCCATTGCCTGCTTCGAGGATGTGTTGCGGCAAAAGCCCGACTTTGCGGATGCCCATGCGAACCTCGCAGGGGCGCATTCCGAGCTGGGCGATATGGAGAAAGCGAATCACCATTATCGTGAAGCACTCAGATACGACCCCGACTACACGGGCGCGCTCAGCGTGTTGGCAACGCACCTCCGGGACAAGATGCCCGATGAGGATATCGAGAAGATGAAGGCGTTCGTCGCACGAGAACACCTCTCCGACTGGAAACGCTCCGCGCTCCATCATGGGCTGGCGCACTACTTCGATGCCAAGAAGGAATATCCTCTCGCAGCCGAACACGCGGCGAAAGGGAACTTCCATCGCAAGGAAGTCTGGGCTCGCCAGGGAAAGACTTATAGTCGGGACGATCACACGGGGTTCGTGTCGTATCTGATCAAACAGTTCCAGCCGGCGTTCTTTGAGCGGGTCAGGGGATGGGGATTGGATACGGAGGTGCCGGTGTTCGTTTTCGGCATGCCCCGATCCGGAACCACGCTGATCGAACAGATCCTGGGCAGCCACCCAAGGGTATATGGAGCAGGCGAATTATCGATTGCCAAGGAAATGTTCGATCGCGTGCCGCTGTGGATGAACGTGAAAGCCGCCCCGGCGGCGTGCATCCCGCAGATGCCGATGGAGGTGGCTCATCAGGCCGGTAAGGAGCATCTCTCGCTATTGCGGGCGCTGAATGCAACATCGCCCCGGATCGTGGACAAAATGCCCGACAATTACCTGTGGCTTGGGTTTCTGGCCACGATATTTCCGAAAGCCAAGTTCATCTACTCGAAGCGCGATGTCCACGACATCGCGGTATCCTGTTGGATCACCAACTTCAAACAGATTCGTTGGGCGTGCGATCAGGAAGACATCGCCAGCCGGATCAAGAACCACCTGCGGATCATGGACCACTGGAAGAAGGTTCTTCCGGTTCCGATTCTTGAGGTCGAATACGAGCAGACGGTTGAGGATCTGGAAGGTGTGGCTCGGAAGATGATCGAGTTCTGTGGGCTGGAGTGGGATCCCGCGTGCCTGGTGTTCCACGAGAGCAAGCGAACGGTGCGGACCGCCAGTCTGAGCCAGGTTCGCCAGCCGGTGTACAAGAAGTCGGTCCAGCGGTGGAAGAATTACGAGGAACCACTCAAGCAACTGTTTGGCATTATTGATGGATGAGGTGAGCGTGGAACTCGGAACGCGGAGTGCGGAACGGAAGAAACTTCTCAGCGTGGAACTCGGAACACGCGGTGCGGGACGGAAGAAAGCAATACATTCGAGCTTTCGGGCTTTTGCCCCGAAGGGGCCGCAACATACCAGCCCAGGGCAACGCCCTGGGGACGCAAACCCACACGACGACCAGCCCTGAAAGGGCGCGACAACCTTTCAACCCCAAACGTATCATTCAGCTAATGTGTCGCCCTTACAGGGCTTGTTGTTGGTTTGGCTATCTCGACCCGGGGCGTTGCCCCGGGCTGGTATGTTGCAGCCCCTTCGGGGCGAAGATTCTCCGTGACCCATTGTTCGCACGTCAAATGGAGCAACGCCTGATCGCGGCAATTCTTCCGTTCCGCGTTCCGCATTCCGCGCTCAGAAGAGTTCCGAGTTCGCAATAATCGGCCGTAGTTCCCGAAACGCATTGGCCCGGTGACTCATTGCCTGTTTCACCTCGGATGGAAGTTCACCAAACGTCTTGCCGTACTCCGGCACCAGAAACAGGGGATCGTAGCCGAACCCGCCGGTGCCGCGGCGTTCGGTGACGATGACACCGTGGCAGCGACCTTCAACAGACGCGACCACGTTGCCCGTTGGGTCTGCCAGCACAGCCGTGCTGATGTAGTAGGCGGCTCGGTCGTCGCCTGTCAGGTGCGCCATCGCCGCAAGGAGCTTGGCGTTGTTTGCGGAGTCATCTCCTTGCTTGCCGGCATAACGTGCCGAATACACCCCCGGTTCCCCATTGAGAGCCGGTACAACCAGCCCGCTGTCTTCTCCCAGAACCCACGTTCCGAGAACCGGAGCGAGCTGGGTTGCCTTCAGGGTTGCGTTCCCGACAAACGTATCCGCGGTCTCCTCGACTTCCGGGGCGTTGGGGTAAGGGGTCAGATCGGTCAGATCGAGCCCGAGATCGCCCAGTAACTCAAGCATTTCTTTGAGCTTCTTCTTGTTCCGGCTTCCGAGTACCAGGCGAGGCATGGCGGCTTATCCTTTCGATCGGACTGTGTCCGATAACACCGTCTTCGGGTGAAAAACCCTGTGGTCGGGAACTTTGCACTCGTCTTAACTGACCCTTTGGACCTACAACAACGCCCAACCCTCTCCACATCATCACAATCCGCAGTCCAGGCAGGAACCGTTCATGATCGCCCCAACTCCGGGTACTCCCGCGCAGGGCGCGAGCACTGAGGCCAACGAAATCCCACCCCCGGAACCGCAACTTCCCTCCACTCCGTGGCAGATTCGAGCGGTGTTGGTGACTCTGGTGCTGATCGTCGGTGGAGTGGCTTACCTCCTTCACAAGACCCTCGGCTATCGTATCCAGGCCGCCGCGGGCATTATCTGCTTCCTGGGTGTCGCGGCAATATTCTCACGCAGCTTGCAATCCGTGAGTAGCAAAACTCTGCTCTGGGGCATTGGTTTACAGTTCCTCCTCGCGGTGGCGGTGATTCACTGGGAACCCGTGCGGATGGTATTCGCGGGAATGGGGAGCGGAATCAAGGCTCTGATCGCTGCATCCGACAAGGGCGCGGACTTCGTGTTTGGATCGCTTGCCAAAGTGGATGGGCCGGCTGGGTTCGTGTTCGCCTTTAAGGCGCTCCCACCCATCATCTTCGTGTCCTCGTTCTTCAGCGTGCTGTATTACCTCGGCATTCTCCAACTGTTCGTCCGCATCTTGGCTCGCGCGATGATGTACGTGATGGGCACCAGCGGTGCCGAGACACTATCGGTATCGGCCAACGTCTTCATGGGGCAAACGGAAGCTCCGCTGATCGTCAAACCATTTGTTCCGACGATGACTCGCTCGGAATTGCTGGCGCTGATGGCGAGTGGAATGGCCCACATTTCGGGCGGGATGATGGCAGTGTACATCAGCTATGGAGCGGACCCCATCGCCATCCTCACGACCTGCGTGATGGCTTGCCCGGCGAGCCTCTATCTCACGAAACTGATCTATCCCGAAGCAGGTAAGCCGCTGACGGCGGGCAAAACCCCCATTACTGTCGAGACACCTTATGTGAATGCGATTGATGCGGCCGCGGCGGGGGTCAAGGATGGGTTATGGCTGGCTTTGAACGTTGCGGCGATGCTCATTGGCTTTATCGCTTTCATCGCCTTGTTCGACATTATCCTGGGTGGAATCTATACGGGGCTCAAGTTGGAAACCATTTTCGGGTGGGTGTTCTCCCCGGTGGCGTTCCTGCTGGGTGTGGACCCTTCCGAGTGCGATCGTGTGGGCACCTTGCTCGGAATCAAGCTCGCAGCGAACGAACACGTTGCTTACCTGACCCTGACCGGGAAGGTTCCGGGTTCAAGTCAGTTTACCGAGTTGTCGGATCGTTCCAAACTTCTGGCAGTGTATGCTCTGACCGGCTTTGCCAACTTTGCTTCGGTGGGAATTCAACTGGGTGGGATCGGAGCCATTGCTCCCGGTCGTCGTGCGGACCTGGCGAAACTCGGAATGAAAGCCCTATTCATTGGTTTCCTGGCCACACTGATTAACGCGGCGGTAGCGGGGTTGTTGCTGTAATCGGAATGCCGCTTTGTCCTTCGCCCCGAAGGGGCCGTAACATACCAGCCCAGGGCAACGCCCTGGGGAGAGGAATTCCAACCAACAACAAGCCCTGTAAGGGCGGCACACCGTAGGAACAGGCACGAAGGTTGTCACGCCCCTTCAGGGCTGATCGTCGTGGAGCTTTCTTTCCCAGGGCGTTGCCCGGGGCTGGTATGTTGCGGCCCCTTCGGGGCGAAAGACCGAATATCCGATCGTCTTGATGTGATATTTCTTATATTGACGTGAGAAAAAATAGTCAAAGAGAATGTTCAAGCCAAATTGCCTCCCTAATAAAAATCCTTTACGGCGTTGCCCGAAGGGGCTGCAACATATCAGCCCGGGGCAACGCCCTGGGGAGACTGAAAGGGCGCAACAACCTCTCAATCCCAAACATATCGTTCATCAAATTCGATCCCGTGCCGCTGGAACAACTCTCGCAATTCATCCTGAAATGTCATTTTGCGATGATGCTTTTCCTGGTTCTTGATGTAACGCTTCACAGCCTCGACATTGGATTGACTCACCGAAAATGCCGCGTAGCCGCCCTGCCAGTAAAAGTCAACGACTCGTGGCCCTTCGTTCTTCATCCATTTTGAACTCCCTGTCTTCACCTCCTCAACGATCTTCTTTAATGCATGATTCTTGGAGAGCGAGAATAGAGCATGCACATGATCCTCAACGCCGCCTATCACGAGGGCAGGACTCGCCCACTCCTTGAAGATCCCCGCCTGATACGCGTACAAGTCGTCACGGTAGTTTTTTGCAATCCACGGCTGACGTTGCTTGGTGCTGTACACAAGATGCACCAAGTTCTTCACGAGGGATTGCGACATCGTATGAGCCACTCATGTGACGCCGCTTCAGGGCTTGTTGTTGGTTTGGTCTTCATACCCCGGGCGTTGCCCGGGGCTGGTATGTTGCGGCCCCTTCGGGGCAAAAAAGGGGCATTGTCCCAGGCATAAAACCTACCAAACATTTGTTTCGCAACGTGAGAATAACAGTTTCCGAGTGTTTCCTTAACTTATGGGGCAGTGTACCAACTCTATCCGTGGAGCGCGAAGTTCGTATGTCATCGAAAACGCATTCGGAGAAGAACCGTGTTACGCACACACAAGAAGTACAGTTTGTCGTTCACCACCTTCATGGTGTTGTTCACCATCTTCGCCATCCCCATCATCATCGCGTTGCCATTCCTGATTTCGGGCTTCATTGGCCGGATGTGAGGAACCGCCCCGGTAACGGCATCAATTAAGGAGGTCGCACCATGAAGTTCCGCTCGCTCGGTTCCACCAACGTCTCCGAAGTTGGACTTGGTTGCTGGCAGCTTGGCGGGGATCAGTGGGGCGATGTTGCCGACAGCGATGCCCTGGCGGTTCTCCGCGCATCGGTCGCGGCTGGAGTCACGTTCCTCGATACCGCGGATGTGTACGGTGCTGGCCGCAGCGAGGAACTGATTGGTCGGTTCCTCAAGGAGTCGCCGCGCGACAAGTTGTTCATCGCTTCCAAATTTGGCCGCTTTCCCAGACCCGGCTGGCCCACCAACTTCGACCCGAAGACCATCCGCGAACATACCGAGAACTCTCTCAAGCGACTCGGCACCGATCGGCTTGACCTGACGCAACTGCACTGCCTGCCAATGGAGCAGTTGAAGCGGGCCGAGGTGTGGGAGACGATGCGAACGCTCCAGAAAGAAGGCAAGATTCTGCGGTTCGGCGCAAGTGTGGAATCAGTTGCCGAAGCCGAGGAATGCCTGAAGCAACCGGGGCTCGCCTCGCTTCAGATCATCTTCAACATCTTCCGCCAGACTCCTGCCTTCGGGCTTCTCGATCAGTGCCGAAAGCAGAACGTGGCGATCATCGTCCGGCTGCCGCTGGCTTCCGGTCTCCTTGCCGGGAAATACACCCCAGCAACCACATTCGCACCAAACGACCACCGGTCGTTCAACCGCAACGGTGAGAAGTTCAACGTCGGGGAGACATTTGCCGGGGTGGGATTCGAGAAGGGACTCGAACTGGTTGAAAAGCTGAAGCCACTCGTGCCAGCTGGATACACGTTGCCACAACTGGCCTTGCGCTGGTGCCTCGATCACCCAGCCGTGACGGTCATCATCCCGGGTGCGAGGAACCGTTCGCAGGCCGAAGCGAACGCCGCGGCGAGCGATCTTCCACCACTTTCTGCCGAGTCACTTGCGAAACTGCGGGAGTTTTTCATCAAGGAAGTGAAGCCAGCAGTGAGGGGTCCGGATTGATTTGAGTGAGGGCGACCTGAAGCCACTGTTGCGCTGGACGTTTTTCTGCGGTTTCCTAAGTTAGTGAAAAGTTTCACAAAGTCCGTTTCAGGGCTATCCTGAGCTTCCCTGGAGGAAGCGCGAGCTTGGCCGCCATCTTCTCGCGATCACTGGATATCTATGTCCGCCAGGCTGGAATTGGCCTGGTGATCGGTGTCGGATTGTTCGTAATAGGCTGGTATTACTACGCTTTGCCAAGCTATACCCGCGTCGGCTACACTCCCGAGCAACCGGTTCCGTTCTCCCACAAGATCCACGTCGGGCAACTCGGAATGGACTGCACTTACTGCCACGCGGCAGTATTTGAATCCCCGAACGCCAATGTTCCGGCTGCCCAGACGTGCATGAACTGTCACAACCCCAAGAAGGCGAATGTGAAGGGGGCCAGCCCGCTACTCACCCCAATCCGAAACAGCTACTACACCGACAAGCCGATCGAATGGAAGCGGGTCCACAAGCTGCCCGAATTCGCGTACTTCAACCACTCGGTTCACGTCAACAAGGGGGTATCGTGCGTCTCCTGCCACGGGCAGGTGAACGAGATGAAGGTGGTCACGCACGAGAAGCTCTTGACGATGGGCTGGTGTCTCCAGTGTCACAATGATCCAACGCCGCACCTTCGGCCCGTGAATGAAGTCACCAACTTGATGTGGGCTCCCGCGAGTGGACGAACCCAGCCAGAAATCGGTGAGACGATCAAGAATGAGCTTCAGGTGAAACCGCCGATGAACTGCCAGAGTTGTCATCGGTGAATTTCAGGCGAGCCGGGAATGTTTTGACGAGCCGGAAGCGTGAGCGACGGGTGAAGTATTGACGAGCCGGAAGCGTGAGCGACGGGCTTTACGAGTGAGCGACGGGCTTTACGAGCCGGAAGCGTGAGCGACGGTTCATCACGAGTGAGCGATGGGCTTTACGAGCCGGAAGCGTGAGCGACGGGTGAGCTAGTGCGACGGGTGAAGTATGACAAACCAAACCAAACATGAAATGATGGATGAAGGCCCGTCGCTGACGCTTCCGGCTCGTAATGAAGGCCCGTCGCTGACGCTTCCGGCTCGTAATGAAGGCCCGTCGCTGACGCTTCCGGCTCGTAATGAGGGCCCGTCGCTGACGCTTCCGACTCGTAATGAAGGCCCGTCGCTGACGCTTCCGGCTCGCCTAGAACCTGGAAAGGGTTACTGGCGGAGTCTGGAAGACCTCGCGGGCACGCCGGAGTTTCGCGCGTTCGCGGCGAAGGAGTTCCCTGGGTTCAACAGCATCTACGAAGGACTTGGAGAAGCCGAACCGAAGGATGACAACCCCGAGGAAGCTGGGCTCAATCGCCGCAAGTTCCTGGCTCTTTCTGCTGCTGCCCTGGGTCTCGCGGGGCTGGCGGGTTGTCGGAGACCGGACCTCGAAATTCTGCCGTTCTCAGCAATCCCCGACGACCAGATTGGCCATCTCACGCCCGGCAAGCCGACGTTCTACGCCACCAGCCTTCCCCGGCCCGGTGGTGCGTTTCCCGTGCTGGTCGAAAGCCACGATGGGCGGCCCACCAAGATTGAGGGCAACCCACAGCACTCCGCAAGCTTGGGCTCGACCGATGTATTTGCCCAGGCCACGGTGCTGGACCTTTACAGCCCCGACCGGGTGATGTCGGACAAGTACCCGGGTGTGATGGAGAAGAAATCGCCGCAGCGGTGGGATGACTTCGACCGGGTTGCCCGCTCACTGACAGACAAGCTGGTGAAAAACGGCGGCGAAGGGTTTTACATCCTCACCGATCAGGTGCCATCACCGGCCCTGCGTGTAATCCACGAACACATCAAGACCACGTTGCCGAAAGCATCGTGGCACACCTATGAGCCAGTGGATACTTCGGAGGCGTTGAAGGGAGCTGAAACCGCATTCGGGGCGAAGTTGGTTGCGAAATACAACTTTGCCACGATCAACCGCATTCTCGCACTCGACAGCGATTTCCTCGGCTGCGACCCCGATCAGGTCGCGAATAGCCGGGCGTTCGGTCAGCGACGGAAGATGCCCGAGGGGGGCACCGATGAATCCAACATCATCCTCAACGTCAACGAACAAGGGAAGATGTTGCTGACTCCAAACCAGTGGGAAGGCGACACTGATACACTCGATAACGAGGTTCGGGTTCAGAATTACATGACCCGGCAAGCGGGGTTGGAAAAGCGGAAAACACGCAAAGAGAAGCCCGAATCCACCGTCATCGTGCGACTCGACCGGACACCAATCGAGAAGGCCAACAACATCCTGAAGGCGTGCCGGCTCGCCGGGTACGAAAAAATCCAGGTTGAGCATTCAATCCAGGTTGAGTATTCGATGAACCGTCTGTACGTCGTGGAATCGACGTATACCGTCACCGGAACGATGGCCGATCACCGGCTTCGCCTTGCAGCAAGCCAGATTGGCGGATACCTGATCGCTGTTGCGAAAGAACTGAAGACAAATCACAGCGGCAAACTCAAGAAGGTCAGCGCGATCCCGGCCAACCTGCCTGATCCTGACATCACCTGTCCGGAGAAGTGGATCAAGGCAGTCGCCAAAGATCTGGTCGAACACGCGGGCAAGAGCATCATCATCGTCGGGTATCGGCAACCGGCCTGGGTTCACGCTCTGGCTCACGTTATCAACGATGCACTCGAGGTTTACCCCAATGAGGAGAAGGACAAGAGCGAGAAGGTGACGAAGTTCGCTCGGGTCGAGTTCCATCCAGCACCATCCGAAGTGCTGGAGAAAGGTATCGGAGAACTGACGGCAGACATGGCGGCGGGCAAGGTGAATACCCTCCTTATCGTCGGTGGGAACCCGGTCTTCAATGCTCCCGCCGACATCGCCTTCCGGAAAGAGCTTCAGAAAGTAGCGACCAAGATTCGGCTCGGACTCTTTTACGACCACACATCCGAGGAATGCGACTGGCACTTGCCGCTATGCCATGCTCTCGAAAGCTGGGGCGATGCCGAGGCCAGCGATGGCACGCTTTGTTGTGTTCAACCGCTGATTGCTCCACTGAACGGAGGCAAGACAGCGGGTGCCACCGACATCGAAGTTCCACCACGAGGTGGTCGAACGGCCCTTGAAGTCCTGGCCTTGCTCACACAGTTCCCGAATCCCGATGATGGCAAGGCGGTCGGGATGTTCTTCGCGGCACAGAAAGCCGCCTATGCGCTCGTTCGCAAAGTCTTCAGCGACCGGTCGGGCATTCCAGCCGCGGACAAGACATTCGACATCGAGTTCAACCGCTACAAACAACTCGGCTTCCTCCCGGCAGACAAGGATAAGGGAGGACGCAAATCGCTTCCGACAGTCGCGATCGATCCGGCAAAGGTAACTGCGGCGATCAACGCAGCGAGCATGGCCGTGCCTCCAACAAAGGATGCTCTGGAAGTCACCTTCCATCCGGATTACTCGGTTTACGATGGCCGCTTCGCAATGAATCCCTGGCTTCAGGAGTTGCCCGACCCCATCACGAAACTGGTGTGGGATAACGCCGCGGTCGTTAGCCCGCTGACAGCGAATACGTTCAAACTGACGCAAGGCGATCGGGTCAAACTTACGGTGAATGGAGCAACGCTCGACATTCCGGTGTTCGTTCTCCCCGGGCAGGCCGATTTCTCGATCGCGTTGGCATTCGGTCAGTTCGGAGAGATGCGGATCGCTCACGTACCCAATGGCGGCGGGTTTGATGTCTATCCAGTCCGCAAATCCAGCGCGCTTTACACGGCAACCAACGTCAAACTTGAAAAAACAGGTCGGCAAGCCGATCTCGTTGCGACTCAGGAACACGGTGTCATTCCGGAGGGACGAGAGATTGTTGTCGATCTCACGTATGAGCAATTGGACAAGAAGGTTCACGAGCAATTTCTAAATGGACATACCCATACATTTCCAAATAAAGATGGGGCTCACGATCAGGAAATCCCCATGATCGGCTTCCCGCCCGATGGGCATTTGACCGAGGAGGATTTCAAGAAGGGTTTTCAGGGTGCCTACGGGAACAAGCAACAGCCACCAGCACCCGTTCGCGAGAAGCAGGAGCGGTTTCCGCTCGATCTTGCGCGGCCGGAACTGCTCGATAGCCAGTTCCAGTGGGGCATGGTGATCGATCTCTCGACCTGCACCGGCTGTTCGGCGTGTACGATCGCCTGCCAGGCGGAAAACAACATCCCCGTTGTGGGTAAGACCGAGGTGAAGCGGAACCGCGAGATGCACTGGATTCGTGTGGACCGCTATTTCACTACGTTCACGGGTGGCACCACCGAAGACCCTCAGATTGTGACGCAGCCGGTGGCGTGCGTTCACTGCGAGCAGGCACCTTGCGAACAGGTTTGCCCGGTGAACGCGGCAGTCCATAGCCCGGAAGGGTTGAACCTCCAGGTTTATAACCGCTGCATCGGCACGCGATATTGCTCGAATGCCTGTCCTTACAAGGTTCGCCGGTTCAACTGGTTCGACTTCAACAAGCGGCGAATCGATCAGCTCCGCGTTCCGACTCCATTCGCGGAGGGGGGAGCCGCTCTTGAACACAATCTGACGCCCGAAACGCTCAAGATGCAAAAGAACCCGGATGTGACTGTCCGGATGCGTGGCGTGATGGAGAAATGTACCTACTGCGTTCAGAGGATTGAGCGGGGGAAATACGGAGCCAAGATCGCCGCGACGGAGGTAGCGCAGGGTCGGCGGGCAATCGCGATTGATAGCGGATTCCGAGCCGAAGGTGGAACGATTTCCGCTTACAGGAAGCCTCAGAATCCGAAGGCTGTGGGGTACGACCTAGATGCCCAGGGCCGGGTGATTGTCCCGGATGGCTTGATCGTGACCGCTTGCCAGAGCGCTTGCCCGACGCAGGCGATCACGTTCGGAAATGCTCTTGATCCACACAGCAAGGTGGCTCACCTGAAAAAGCAGGAGGGTGAATACCTGCTACTTGGCGAATTGAACACGAAGCCACGGACGAGTTTTCTTCCACGGATCAGGAATGTGAACCCGGAGATGGCTTGATTTGTAGGGTGGGTCGAGGCTTTGCGAGCCCCACCAGAACCACATAAACGAAAATGGTGGGGGTGATTTTGTAGGGTGGGTCGAGGCTTTGCGAGCCCCACCAGAACCACATAAACGAAAATGGTGGGGCTCGGTCGCAAAGCCGACCTCGACCCACCCTACAAGACCCAACGGAGCAATCGAAGCGTGAGCGCAGAAGGCCACGACACCCACGATCGCGGTCACGGGCCGAAGTTCCCGGAACCGCTACCGCGTATCCCGCTGGTGTGGGGGCCGGGTACTTACGATTCGTTGTCCGAGCAGATCAGTGAGATTACTGAGAAGCCGCAGCCGGGGTGGTGGTGGCCTGCCTTTCTGATCTCCGCGGCCCTGCTTACCGGTGGTGTGTTAGCCGCGACTTATCTCATTTCCACCGGGGTGGGAGTGTGGGGGTCGAACATCCCGGTGGCGTGGGCGTTCGATATCACCAACTTCGTGTTCTGGATCGGCATCGGACACGCCGGGACACTCATCTCGGCGATCCTGTTCCTGTTCCGGCAGAAGTGGCGGACGAGCATCAACCGCTTCTCGGAAGCAATGACCATCTTCGCCGTGATCTGTGCGGGTGTTTATCCGGGCATTCACGTTGGCCGCTTCTGGTATGCGTGGTTCATGTTCCCACTGCCGAACCCGAACCACATTTTCCAGAACTTCCGCTCCGCACTCTTGTGGGACCTCTTTGCCGTCTCGACTTACTTCACGATCTCGCTGATCTTCTGGTATATCGGGCTCATTCCGGACCTCGGCACACTCCGCGACCGGGCGAAGAGTCGCATGCGACGAGTAATCTTCGGATTCCTATCGCTCGGCTGGCGGGGCAGCACGCGGCACTGGCGGCATTATGAGGTCGCGTACCTCATGCTGGCGGGGTTGAGTACGCCGCTAGTGCTTTCGGTTCACTCGGTCGTGTCGTTCGACTTCGCCACATCGGTGATCCCGGGCTGGCATACCACGATCTTCCCGCCGTACTTCGTTGCCGGAGCGATCTTCGGCGGGTTTGCGATGGTGCTTCAGTGCATGATCCCCGCGCGAGCCGCGTTCAATCTCCAGAATGTGGTGACGATCAAGCACATCGATGTGATGTGCAAGTTCATCATGGCGACCGGCACACTGGTCGGTTACGCCTATTGCATGGAACTGTTCATCGCGTGGTTCTCGGGCAATCCGTATGAATGGCAGACGTTCAAGAACCGCGCATTCGATGGCGACTACGCCTGGGCCTACTGGGTGATGATGTCGTGCAATCTGTTCATTCCGCAGGTGTTCTGGATTCGGTGGTGTCGGCAGACACCGTGGTTCGTTCTGCTTATCGTGACGTTCGTGAATGTCGGGATGTGGTACGAGCGGTTCGTTATCATCGTGCAATCGCTGCACCACGACTTCCTGCCGGGAAGCTGGGGGCAGTTCTACCCAACGTGGGTGGACTGGCTCCAGATGATCGGCGACTTCGGGCTGTTCTTCACTCTTACGCTCCTGTTCATCCGGCTACTGCCGATGATCGCGATTGCCGAGGTGAAGGGCGTTCTCCCGCTGTCCAATCCGCACTACAATTTTGTCCCCGATGTGGAGTATTTGAAGAACGAGGGGACATATCCTACTGAAGACCACGCGATGGCGGCGGCATTCGGTCCACCCGCCCGGCCGACGATCGAGGTGAAACCCAGTCCCGAGCCGGTGCCGGCATTCATACCCTCGCCGGGCGGGAACGGGAAACCGTGGGGGGCAGTGGCGGAGTTTGCCAACGGCTCGCAACTCCTGGAAGCAGCCAGGAAAACCATTGCTGCGGGTTACAAGCATGTGGATGCGTGGACGCCGTTCTACGTCCACGGGATGAAGGAAGCGATTGGCCGCACGCGCAGTCGGCTGCCTCTCTTCACCCTTGCTGGGGCACTGACCGGACTGGCGACCGCCGCCACGCTCCAGTTCTACCTGATGACCTACTACTACCCGACAATCGTGGGTGGGAAGGAATACCGATCGTGGGAAGCGTTCACACCGATCTTCTTCGAGTTGACCGTCCTGCTGGCCGGGTTCTTCACGCTGTTCAGTCTGATCGGACTGTGTAACTTGCCACGGTACTTCCACCCGCTCGATAGTCACCCGACGTTTAGCCGTTCCACGGAGGGTGGATTCTTCCTGACGATTGAAGCGAAGGATGCCAAATTCGACCCAGATCAGAGCCGAGCGTTCCTGGAATCGCTCGGGGGCAAGCATGTAGCGGTGGTGGAGGGGTGAGGGTTGTCTTGTTTTGTAGGGTGGGTCGAGGCTTTGCGAGCCCCACCATTTTCTGTGTTGCTGGTATTGGTGGGGCTCGCAAAGCCTCGACCCACCCTACAAAACAGTCCGGGCAAAGCCAGAGCGTGAGCGACGGGGTGATGCGGATGTACATGATCGATGCCAACACGTTCATGAATGCGGTGATTACCCTGATCCTGGGTACCGGGGCGTTGTTGCTCGTTATCACACTTGCCTACGCTGCCTTCACCGGGAAGAAGGGTGGGCCGGTGCTGTCTTACCTCTACATGCTCACCGGGTTGTTCGGTGCGTTTGCCGTGGTGGTGTGCGTTCTCGGATTTCGCGGCCAAAGGAGCGACAACCGCCCGTGGCACTTCTTCCTCGACATGAAATACCAGCCCAAGTACACCTCGCAGGGCCAGAGCCGATTCTTCGCGGATGGTCGGAGCAACCGCCTTCCGCCCGAGAATACCATTCCCTTCGATGGTACCGACTACTTTGCCGATGCCGGGTATCACGACAGCCCGAACCCCGACTTCCTGAAGGCCGACAAACGGTATTACTTCGGCATCGCCGATCCGGATGCCAAAACCACAGACAAAGACGGCGTCGAGCTACTGAACAAGCCCGTGTGGAAAGATGGAAAACTGGTTGGGGAAGGATACTACGCCAACCACATCCCCGAACGAGCCATCACCACGGCTGGTGGTTGGGAGCCGCTTATCAAGCGGGGACAGCAGCAGTTCAACATCCACTGTGCCGTGTGCCACGGGGCCAGTGGTCGCGGCGGTGGCGGCGATATTGCTTTCGGAATCGTTGGGGCTTACGGACTCAGCATTGCCCCCTCGAACCAACTCGTTCCCGATATCCAGGCCCAACCGGATGGGCAACTGTTCAACACCATCAGCAACGGTGTGCGAACCATGCCGGCTTACGGTCATCAGGTGAAGATCCAGGATCGCTGGGCCATCGTTGCCTACATCCGGGTGTTGCAATACGCGGCGGGTAATCCGGCGATGGAGAAGAAATAGGGATGGCAGCGTTCGGTATTTGAGGGTGCCAAGCGAAAGACCCCTCACCCGGTTCACTTCGTGAACCACCCTCTCCCGCAAGGGGAGAGGGCATTTTTCTCGCCCTCTCCCCTTGCGGGAGAGGGTGGTTCACGAAGTGAACCGGGTGAGGGGTGTTTTTCTCATTGAATGGCCATCGTGATCTGAATCAATGCGGGCGAGAGGCCCGCGTTCTGGAGAAGACAGCAAACCGATGAGCGTTGCGACTCTCACAAACGGCAGCGGCGATCCATCGCCGCTCACTTATCCGGATGGCTTGCCGGACAGCGTTGTGCCTCTCGGAGAGAAGGCCGCAGGGTGGTTCCGCAATCTGTTGCTCATCGTCGGAGCTTCCGGGCTTGGGCTGATTATCGGAGTGGTCGCGGACCCGAAGCAGTTTTTTCACTCCTATCTGTTCGGCTACGTGTTCGTCCTCGATATCGCCCTTGGTGCCTTGTTCTGGACGATGATTCACCACGTTTCCGATGCGGGGTGGTCGGTGGGGCTGCGGCGAATCTTCGAGAACATGAACCGGGCACTCATCCCCCTCGCGGTGCTGTTTGTGCCCATCCTGATCGGAACATTCACGGGTAACTTGTACGTCTGGTATGGGTTCATTCACGGGCCGGAACCGACCGAGGAACACCTGAATCATCTGTGGCACATCAAACATCTGTATTTCAGCACACCGTTCCTTCTGCTGCGGCTTGCCCTCTACTTCGGCGTCTGGATTGCCTATTCGGTCGCCATGCGAAACTGGTCCACCGCTCAAGATGCCATCGGTGGCAACGCACTCACGCGCAAGATGCAGTGGTGGGCACCATCCGGGATTGCTCTGCTCGGACTCACGACTACGTTTTTCGCGTTCGACATCATTATGAGTTTGCAATACACCTGGTTCAGCACCATCTTCGGGGTCTACTTCTGGGCCGGGGGAATCCGCGGTTCTCTGGCGACGTGTGTGTTGATCGTGCTTGCTCTCCGAACATCCGGTTATCTTCGCCGCACGATCACGATGGAACACCTTCACGATGTCGCCAAGATCATGTTCGGCTTCACGGTCTTCTGGACGTATATCGCCTTTGCCCAATATTTTCTGATCTGGTACGGGAACATGCCCGAGGAGACGCAATTCTACTTACTTCGCCGCAATGGGGACTGGTATACGATGTCCGTTCTCTTGCCGATTCTCTACTTCGTGGTTCCGTTCTTCCTGTTGCTGCCGCGAGCGCACAAGCGGAACCCAGTGTGGCTGGCGATCATCGCTGCCTGGGTGCTGGTGATGCACGCCTATGATCTCTACTGGCAGATCATGCCGACCCTCCATCAGGATACCATCCATTTCCATTGGCTTGATGTCGCTGCGCCGATCTGCCTGTTCGGGGTTCTGCTACTTTCAACAGTGTGGGGATTTCAGAGACTCCCACTCATACCGATCCGTGATGCCCGGCTGAATGAAAGTATTGGGTATGAGAATGAGACGCCATGATTGTTGGTTGGTAGTTGGTAGTTGGTAGTTGGTAGTTGGTAGTTGGTAGTTGTTGGTTGTTGGTTGGTAGTTGGTAGTTGGTAGTTGGTTGGTAGTTGGTAGTTGGTAGTTGGTAGTTGGTAGTTGGTAGTTGGTAGTTGGTTGGTAGTTGATTGAGAGTTGGTTTGCGAAATATCCTCCAACCTAACCATTCCCAATTCACAACCAACAATCAACAACTCCCAACCAACAATCCCCCAAGAGAAGAGATACCATGACCGATATCCCCTCCACAACACCCACCGATCCAGAACCCAAGGGATTTCCGTTCATCACGGTACTTGCGACGCTGATCACCCTGTTCGCGTTTCTCGGGTTGATGATGTTGGCCTACAACTCGCCGAACTATCTGGGAGACACCAAGGTGGAACCGAAGATCGATCCGGCTATCAAGTTGGATGAGGTTCGGGGGAGGAACCAGGCGGTGCTCGATGCCAGTCCGGGTAGTGGAGGAAAAATGTCCGTATCGGAAGCGACAGCCCGGCTGCTCGGCACGCTCAAGAGCGAAAAGGACACGCTTCCATTCCCGACGCCGGAACCACCCGCTCCGCCAATGCCGGAACCGAAGAAGTGACCCGATCTTGTAGGGTGGGTCGAGGCTTTGCGAGCCCCACCAGAACCACATAAACGAAGCCGGTTTTGTAGGGTGGGTCGAGGCTTTGCGAGCCCCACCAGAACCACATAAACGAAGATGGTGGGGCTCGCAAAGCCTCGACCCACCCTACGAAAACAACAATTTCTACCCCAGGGTAGATGGAAACAATGGGAGGACCCATCGTGAGCCCCGTTGATCTCGCCATCCTCGCCACGGTAGTTGGTTCGGTTGTGTTGTTCGGTGGGGCAACCGTGATGGCCCTCGGGTGGGCGTTCCGCGATGGCCAGTTCGATAATTTTCAGCAGGGCGCACTATCGATCTTTGGGCCGGATGAGCCGGTCGGCGAAATGACCGATGCGTTCCCCGATGCAATGTCGCAAGACTCAAGCGACCAGCCAGAGGCGAAGTGAGATGGGTGTCAACACCGCGTCATTACCAAATGCCCGTCTCCGGTCGGCCGCCGAACGCGCTGCAATCGATGCCTCGTGTCGCGGGCCGGTGCTGTTCTTCGCATCGAGCGCGGTTTTCTGGCTTCTCGTGGGGACGCTGCTGGCAATCATCGCATCGGCCAAGCTCCACAGCCCTTACTTTCTGACCGGTAGCGCGGAACTCACGTTTGGCCGGGTCCGGATGGCGCACCTTCAAGCAGTCGGGATCGGCTGGGCATCGCTGGCAACCGTGACCGCATGCCTGTGGCTGATGTGTCGGCTCTCCCGGGCCGAACTGGTCTATCCAAAATTGCTGTACTTCGCCTCGACGATCTGGAACTTTGGGGTGCTGATCGATGTCCTGGGCATCCTGCTTGGCGATGCCCAGTCCGTGGAATGGCTGGATGCTCCGAAATACGCCCCGCCATTTTTTGTCGCGGGGCTGGGGCTCGTATCGGCGTGGACCGTGGCCGTATTCCGGCGACGGCGTGAACCGCACGTCTACGTAACGCAGTGGTATATCCTTGCTGCGGTGTTCTGGTTTCCGTGGCTCTATCTGGTCGCGGTGTTCATGATCTTCTGGAGCCCCGCAACTGGTGTTGTCCAGCCCATCGTCAACTGGTGGTTCGGGCACAATACCCTGGGTCTGTGGTTCACTCCGGTTGCCGTGGGGACTGCTTACTACATCATCCCCAAAATCATCGGTCGCCCGATCCACAGTTACTATTTGAGCATCATGGGATTCTGGGCGCTGGCGCTCTTTTATGCCTGGGCGGGGATGCACCACCTGATCG
>Ga0206850_10164_pt1 | contig 20893 bp, 17 predicted proteins | sample Alteio_BWOrgCont_16_FD_152885 | JGI IMG/M metagenome (GOLD analysis project Ga0206850, IMG submission 152885) | Enriched cells from forest soil in Barre Woods Harvard Forest LTER site, Petersham, Massachusetts, United States -... | ecosystem: Environmental > Terrestrial > Soil > Temperate forest >...
CCGCTCGCGCGGAACGACTTTCAAGGGCATTCCCACCGCCTATGAACTCGCTGTTGCTGCTGTACGGAAAGAACTCTACGACGACAAAGGCGATCCCAAGACTGCAATACAACTCCGGGTTATCACCGAAACGGTAACGTCGCCAACAATGGCCGATCAGATCGGCAAGCTACTTGAGAAGTTCCCGAACGCCAAGTGGGTTCAACACGACCCTGTAGGACGGGACAATATTCGCGAGGGGATTCAGAGGGCATTCGGCCGGCCGTTGAACATCACTTACGACTTCAAAAAAGCCGATGTGATTTTAGCTCTCGATGCGGATTTTCTTTGTAGTGGTCCCGGGCAAGTGCGCTATAGCCGCGACTTTGCCAGTCGTCGAAAGGTTCGGAAGGATTCACAGGATGGTGTGAAGCCCGATCAGATGAGCCGACTCTATGCCGTGGAGTGCATGCCGAACAACACGGGAGCATCGGCCGATCATCGACTGGCACTCACGAGTAGTGAGATCGAGTCTTTCGCCCGGGAGTTGGCAAGAGAGCTTGGTGTGCCTGGAGTTTCCGCAGCGGGCAAACTCTCGGAATCAGCCAAAGCCTGGATCAAACCTCTGGCGGAAGACCTCAAGAAAGCCGAACGAAAGGGCAAGACCGCAATCCTGGTGGGAGACCATCTGCCGGCATCGCTCCATGCACTGGCGTTTGCCATCAACAGCACACTCGGCAACATCGGACAAACAGTTATTCAGTCCGCACCGATTGAGGTTCGACCAGATGGGAAGGTTTTGGATCTCAAGGCTCTGACGACTGAGATGGCCGCGAAGAAGGTTGATGTCCTTCTTATCTTTTCGGCAAACCCCGCATATACCGCACCAGCAGATGTTCCATTCACCGAAGCAGTCAAACAGGCATGGTTGAAGCTCACGGACCAGACATTTACGGCTTTGCGTCGCGCCAATGTGCCTGAAGCAGTGTTGATGAAGCTTAATCCTTTGAAAGACAAGGAGTTGTCTCGGGAAAGCATGGAGAAGGAAATCGCCAAGGCTCTCAGCGCGGACGAAACGAGACAATTCCAGGACTTGATCCTGAACCATGCCATCAAAAACGCCGGTTTCAAACTTCACCTGGGAACTCACCAGGATGAAACGAGCATCCTGTGCGAATGGCACGTTCCCGAAGCACACTACCTTGAGTCGTGGGGCGATATTCGGGGTCACGATGGAACGATCACAATCCAACAGCCTCTCATTGCTCCACTTTATCACGGAAAGTCGATCATCGAATTCCTGGCTGATGTGACCAGCGGACCCGCGCGTGAAGGTCTCGATATCGTCAAATCTTTCTGGCGAAGTCGTTTCACAACCGCAAAAAGCAGCGGCGAGTTCGAGATCTTTTGGCAGGAATCCGTTCGGGGAGGAGTGGTTACTGAACCCGCTCCTGCTCCGAATTCGGTTCCTTTGGCCGCAACATGGGCCGCTGATTCAGCACCACCAGCGACCGTGCCAGAAGGACAATACGAACTCAACTTCCGGCCCGATCCAACTCTGTACGATGGTCGCTTCGCCAATAACGGCTGGCTCCAGGAGATGCCCAAACCGCTCACGACCCTGACATGGGACAATGCGGCGTTTGTCAGCCCCGCAACGGCTGCGAAGCTCAATGTGAAAACATCATTCCGTTGGACCGGCGGTGAACACGGTCGGGCTGAAGTGTCCGTTGTCGAGTTAACCATCAAGGACAAGAAGGTAAAGGCTCCGGTCTGGATCCTTCCTGGCCATGCTGATGGAGCAGTCACGGTTCATCTGGGGCATGGCCGCACAAGAGCAGGGAAGACTGCTAGCACTCCCAATGAGCCAAATGCCGAAGGTCGTCCTGTCCGTGGCTTCAATGCCTATGTCCTCCGAACCGCAGATGCTCCGGGTTACGCTCCTGGTCTCGCTATAAATAAGACCGACGACACATATTTCCTTGCGTGCGTTCAGGGGCGATGGTCCACAATCCAAATCGATCCGAGTTCAGGCGAGGAGATGGATCGGAAGCCGGTTCGACGCGGCACCCTTACCGACTACGACAAGAACCCAGCATTCGCGAAAATTCCGCCGATGGCTGCTGGTGAGACCGAACTGATCGATCAAAATGTACCCTCGGCCTCATCTCCGCATATCCCCGAACCCTCGCACGGTGAGCATGAACCCGGTGAACAGGACCACGATCACCGCCTCATCCCACTCACGATGTATAACCCGGTGGAGAGTCTTGCGCCCGATGTTCCAGAGGGACAACGCCGCCGGTGGGGTATGGCAATCGATCTGTCGGCTTGCACGGGTTGCAGTGCCTGCGTGATTGCCTGCCAGAGTGAGAACAACTCGCCTGTTGTTGGCAAGCATGAAGTTACCCGTGGCCGGGCGATGCACTGGATAATGATCGACCGCTACTACGGTGGTACTCAGGACAACCCAAACCCGAACGTAACATCCTTCCAACCGCGAATGTGCGTGCAGTGCGAAAATGCTCCATGTGAGGTCGTCTGCCCGGTCGGCGCAACCGTTCACTCGGCGGATGGACTCAACGACATGACCTACAACCGCTGTGTAGGCACTCGTTACTGCTCGAACAATTGCCCATATAAAGTTCGCCGATTCAACTTCCTCACATTTGCGGACTGGGCCACGGATACCCTGAAACTCGGTCGGAATCCCGATGTCTCTGTCCGCAGTCGTGGAGTGATGGAGAAGTGTACGTTCTGCGTCCAGCGAATCCGGGGTGCCGAGATCGTGGCTGAGCGGGAGAATAGCCGCCCTATTCAAGATGGCGAAATCCTCACTGCCTGCCAGTCGGCCTGCCCATCGGGGGCGATCGTATTCGGCGACCTCAACGATCCCAAGAGTGTCGTTGCGCGATGGAAGAACGAGCCGACGAACTATGGCTTGCTGGCGGAATTGAACACACGGCCGCGGCTGACGCATCTGGCCGCCCTGCGTAACCCGAACCTGGCTATGCCGAAGGGAGCCTGAAGTGGCGACGGCTGAAATGCCTCCTGGAACGCGTCCGCCGGCCGGGCTGCCGCTCGAACCGGAAATGCACCCATTGGTGCAGAACGAGCACACCCTCGTTTCGGTTGGCGAGGCGCTCGGATCGGTTGTCCTCACGCGCAAACATCCGAAGGGCTGGTGGATCGGCTTTCTCGCCGGGTTTGCCATGCTGCAAATCCTGGGAATTGCCGTTACATGGCTTTTCTACATGGGTGTGGGGATCTGGGGCATCAACGTCCCCGTTGCCTGGGGCTTCGCGATCGTCAACTTCGTGTGGTGGATCGGCATCGGCCACGCCGGGACGTTGATTTCCGCGATCCTTTTGCTCCTCCACCAGAAATGGCGCACGAGCATCAACCGATTTTCGGAAGCAATGACCATTTTTGCCGTCATGTGTGCGGGACTCTTCCCGCTCTTGCACATGGGGCGACCGTGGTTCTTCTACTGGCTCTATCCCTTCCCGAACGTGGCTGGTGTTTGGCCTCAGTTCCGAAGCCCGCTCACCTGGGACGTGTTTGCAGTCACAACGTATTTCACGGTTTCGCTGGTGTTTTGGTACATCGGGCTGATTCCTGACCTGGCATCCCTCCGCGATGCTGCCCAGAAACGGTGGCAGCGAATTGTGTATGGAGTTTTGGCACTTGGCTGGCGTGGGTCTGCCATTCACTGGCGGCGATACGAAAAGGTTTACTTGATTCTGGCCGGTATCTCGACGCCTCTGGTGCTTTCAGTCCACACGGTCGTGAGCTTCGACTTCGCAGTGTCCATTGTTCCTCTGTGGCACGCGACGATCTTCCCGCCATTCTTTGTTGCGGGTGCCATCTTCTCAGGCTTCGCGATGGTGGTTGCGCTCGTGATTCCAGTGCGGAAGTGGTACGGCTTGCAGGATTTCTTCACCGACCATCATCTGGATGTTTGCGGAAAGGTGATGCTCGCAACTGGAATGCTCGTCTGTTATGGGTATTTCAGTGAATTCTGGATGGGGTGGTATGGACACTCGCTCTACGAATGGGGCACGACTATCGAGCGGATGTTCGGGCGCTATGGATGGTCGTATTGGTGCTTGTTGTTCTGTAACTTGGTCGTTCCGCAATTGCTCTGGTCCAGGAAAGTGCGGCGAAGTGAATCCTGGCTGTTGATTATCTCAGTCTTCATCCTGATTGGAATGTGGTTCGAGCGCTATGTGATTGTCATCACACTCAGCCGTGAATATGTCCCAGCAGCCTGGGGTCAGTACTCCCCAACACTGTGGGATTATGCCACGATGATCGGCTCGCTCGGCCTGTTTTTCACGCTGTTCTTCCTCTTCATCCGGTATCTGCCGATGATCTCGATCACTGAGATGCGGGAGCTCTTACCGAGGAAGCAGGGTGGTGGGGGTGGGCACTCGCTTATGGAGAACGCACCATGAATCCACACGTCACAACACCTGCAATACCCGGCATCTTGCCGGGTGGACACGAAACGCACTCCGAACCGGCCGCCCCGGTTGTATACGGACTGTTGGCGGAATTCGCTACCAGCGATGACCTCGTGGCTGCGACCCAAAAGGCCAAAGCCGCGGGCTACAACCACATGGATACCTTTAGCCCGTATCCGGTCGGCGAAGCTGCCGATGCTCTCGGCTATACGAAATCCGAGATGGGGCCGGTGATGTTCATCGGCGGGCTAACTGGAGCCTGTTCCGGATTCCTGATGGAATACTGGTGCAACACCTACGGCTATCCGCTCAACGTCGGCGGGAGACCCTACTTCAGCTGGCCATCGTTCATTCCAATCACATTCGAGATGATGGTGCTGACAACCGCCTTGACTGGCCTTTTCGCACTCATCGCTCTCTGTGGACTCCCGCGACTCAATCACCCGTTGTTTAACAGCAAGGCGTTCGACCGGGCCACCAAGGATCGTTTCTTCCTGTGTATTGAAGCCGAAGATCCGAAATATCAAGCTGATCCCGTGGCCACGCTCGCTTTTGTGAAAGACCTCCACTCCTTGTCGGTTGAGGAGGTGATGGAATGACTCGGTTATGCGAATGCCAACACAGTGAGGAGAAGGCCCATCGGAGGTCTGTACTCCTGTCGCTTCTGCTTCTTTGCGTTGCCATGCTTGCCGGCTCCGGTTGTCGCCAGAAGATGGCCGAGCAACCTTATTACCGGCCATACGAGGCTGCCGATTTCTTTGAGGATGGTCGATCGGCTCGACCGCTTGAACGCGGGGTCATTCACCGCGGTCAGTATCTGGAGACCGACCCGCTCGTTACCGGGCTCACACGAGAGGAGTGGGGACGAATCTACTCGCGTGAAGGAAACCCGAAACCTGATCTCAATGCGCCACCGGCGATTGAAAACCGAGAGGCAACTTATGGTGCCCCACGGTTCGATCCTCCTGGCTTTGATCCAAAGAAAATCAAAATACCGGGCCAACAAGAGCCTGTGCCACACCCTGGTCCTGCTGTCTATGTCCAGTCTTACCCATTCGAGATCACTGCAACCGATTTGAAACGCGGCCAGGAGCGGTTCACGATCTATTGCGCTGTATGTCATGGTCCGCTTGGGAATGGGCAAGGAAAGATCTGGGAGCGCGGCTATCTGACGCCCACTTCGTTCCACACCGAGGTAGTGGGGGACCATGAAGTTCACGTGGAACACCCGCGTGACGTGCCACTGGGGTATTCGCGCAACTACGGGTTGTGGGGGATCAAGATCCCCCTCCGAGATGTTCCTGTCGGTTATATCTTCGAGGTTATCACCAAGGGTTTCGCTGGTATGCCGAGCTATTCCGCTCAAATTCCACCAGCCGATCGATGGCGGATTATCGCTTACGTTCGCGTTCTACAGCTCAGTCAGTATGCCCCTGACTCGGCAGAAGTGAAATCCCTGGTGAATGCGGGAGGAAAACCGTGACTGCCGATCCTGCCGCTACACCGACCCACCCCGCCGGTCCGACGAACCCCGATCAGCCCAACTGGGCGAGTTTCAGCCGTTATGCTGGGATCGCCGCGATCGCAGGCTTCGGACTGTTGATCGCCGCGGGGGTTGCAAACCTGACGACCGCGGAGGCCGCAGAAGCCGCCACCGCGAAGAAGCGGTTTGCTCTCGCATACCTCTCCGGGTTCATCTTCTGGTTCAGCCTGCCCATTGGCGGTATGGCACTCCTGATGATCGCCTACCTCACGAAAACGTCCTGGGGCCTTCTTCTGCGCAGACCATTTGAGGCAGCGATCAGCACATGGCCACTCTTCATTGTCCTGTTTATCCCAGTGATCCTGTTGGTTGTTACTGAGACGGCTTCGCCATACTGGTGGTCGGCCCCACACGAGACTTCCATTCCGGATGTCGAGCTCAAACTCAACAATGACGAACCCGAGAACAAGCGGAAATTGGCGGTTGATGTCGGCAAGCTCATGATCAAAAGAACCGTCGAGCGCGAACGAGAGGAACGAGACAAGGGTATTTTCGGCTTCCTCTCGGTGCCATCGTTTGTGATCGTGAGCATTGTCCTGTTCGCGATCTGGATATCAATGATTCTCTTACTCCTCAAGTGGGGCCGAGACGCCTCGGACGAAACCAGTACGGCGAAAGTGGATGCGGCTCTGGACAAGCTGAATAAATTCTCTGGACCGGGCCTTATCATCTACGCACTCAGCATCACGGCCGGTGCAACCCTGTGGGTGATGTCTCTGGAACCGAGTTGGTCATCGACCATGTTCCCGGTGATCTTCGCCGTGAACCAGTTCCTGACCTGTTTTGCGTTCTGTCTGGCACTGTTCCTGATTCTGGTCAGCCGACCGCCGTTCCGCGACCTGATGCGACCGAAGTTTCAGTTGGACATGGGCACGCTGATGCTCGTCTTCACACTCTTCTGGTCGTATACCTCGTTCTCCCAGTACATGCTGGTGTGGATCGGCAACCTCCCGGAAGAAATTCCCTTCTTCCTGAAGCGATCGGCGGGAGCGTGGTGGTATGTGTCGGCTGGGCTCATTGCACTGCACTTTGCTCTGCCGTTCCTTCTGTTGCTCTTCCGCGATATCAAGCTGCATCCGGTTCGCTTGCAGACTGTGGCCATTTACCTTTGTGTAATCTGCGCGATCGATGTGGTTTGGTGGATTGAGCCGACACGAGCTAACCCCAGTGGGTTCCCGATTTTCCTGATGGACATCGGTGGAGTGGTTGGGGTCGGTGGGCTGTTCGCTCTGTATTGGATTTGGAAACTGAAACAGCGTCCCTTGTTCCCTGCAAGTCAGGCGTTCTTGCTGCCGGAGGGGCACCATGTCGGACACCACTAACCCTACTCCCGCCGACGGGCACAAGCCGATGTCTGCGAATCCACCGGTCAATCCCTATGTCGGTGCCGTGGATTCCGCGGCGATCCGCCGAGGCCATGAGGCGGATAGCTACGACTTCAAGAGTGTGTTGAGCGTTCCGCTGCTTGTGATTCTGTTCTTCGTTCTAGCTTTCACTACGGTGACCATCGTATTCGCCTTCGTTTCGCACACGGAAACCGACCCGAATGCGAACCCGTTTGCCGTGAAGCAAAACGAGGCTCCGTTGAACGACCGAATCGGTCGGATTCAACGCGGTGGTGAGGTTGATCAGCCGCGACTTGAGCCGCTTCGGGAACGGAATGGCGATGAGCAGGCAATCTCACGACCCGAGACTCCTACCGGGAACTCGCCTGAAATTCACCCGGAAGACATCCGGGCGAACAGGGAGAATACCCCCGAGTTGTACAAAGTTGGCTGGATCGATCCAAGTAAGACTGTGGCTCGTATCACGATCGATGACGCCATGAAACTCGCACTGGTGCAGTTCAAGCTCTCCGACCAGTCGCTCGCTGCCTTGAAGAAGGACAAGGTGCCTGAAGCAGTGCTGGCGAAACTAAACCAGTTGACCAATAAGGAGTTCGCTCGGGAAGGTTTTGTGGCGGGACTCCACAGGCTTCTCAGCCCGGACGAAGCGAAGCAGTACCAGGATATCATCTTGAACCATTCCCGGCTAAATGGCCTGTTCCCCACAGATCAAAAAGGAACGGAGCCTCCCAAATCGAGCAACGTGCCGAGCGCTGCCAACGCCGGTCGTGGTTCAGGGGCTTCTCTCGCTCTGCCGCCCAAGCTGCCGCTAGCAGTGGAGGAGAAGAAGTGATCCTTCGCACCTTGGCGTTTTTGGTTTGGGTAATCGCCACTGTTGGCGTCTTTCTGACCCCATCGACGGTTGGGGCAGGCGATGGGCTTGCACCCGAGGGCGATGCTCCCCGCGCCCGGCAGGATGTTTCTGGGATCGATGAGAAGCTCAACGCGCAGTTGCCTCTGGATCTGGTACTTCGCGACGAAGAGGAGAAGCCCATCACCTTGCGAGAATGCATCGATGGGAAGCCAACAATTCTGGTGCCGATGTACTACCGCTGCCCGATGCTGTGTAACTTGGTACTGAAGAGCATGGTGGAGACTCTCCGGGCTCTGCCGCAGGATTTCTCAGCAGGTGGGAAGTTCAATGTGGTCGCAGTGAGCTTCGATCCAAAAGAGCATTGCGATCTCGGGTCTGCCAAGAAGAAAGTCGTACTCCAGGAATATGGCCGCGAGGGTGCTGAGAATGGCTGGCGATTCCTGACTGGATCGAAAGAAGCCATCCCGGAGTTGATGACAACCATCGGCTACCGATACGAGTTCGACAAATCATTCAAGGAATACAACCACCCAAGCGGAATCATCATCCTGACCCCGGAAGGAAAGATTGCCCGTTATTTCTACGGGATCACCTACGATGGTGAATTCCGCGTTCCCGGCGGTACGACGACATTGCGGTTATCGCTGATCGAGGCCGCGGATGGTAAGGGTGGGTCGATGCTCGATAAGCTGACTCTTCTCTGTTACCGCTTTGAACATATGAAAGGCTACTCTCTGAGTGTGCTGCGGGCAGTTCAGATTGGTGGAATCCTCACCTTGCTGGTTGTGGGAATCTTTCTCAGCATCGCCTTCTATCGTGAGTGGCGCGGACGCGAAGGGTTGCCCTTGGCCCACCCCGATGGTCACCGGGAATCACCGACGAACGACGGGTTGCCGTCGGGAGGATCTTCATGAACTCCTTGCTCCCATTCATTCCAGAACGGGCATCCACACTCGCGGACATGTTCGAGCCGCTGTTTTGGTACATCACGATCACCACAAGCGTTGCCGGATTGCTGGTGTACGCCGCGATGATTTATTTTTGCGTTCGCTACCGGCGTGGAGCGACCACAGGTTCCACGCCGCGCATCCTGGGCTCCGAGCGCCTGGAAATCACCTGGACCATCATCCCGACAATCATTTTCTTCACGTACTACGCGTGGGGGGTTGTCGTGTTCACCCACGCAGCGCATGCCCCCAAGGATGCGATGGAAGTGTACGTCATCGGGAAGCAGTGGATGTGGAAGGCCCAGTACCCAAACGGACAACGGGTCATCATCGGTGGAAACCCTCGGAATATGTCTGAATCCGAAAGGCAGTCAATCGGTCGATTGGTGATTCCCGTGAACCGTCCCACTCACGTGATTTTGACCTCGGAAGATGTGATCCACGACTTTGGAGTGCCTGCGTTTCGTAATAAGATTGATGTGATTCCTCAACGTTATACGCACGTTTGGTATAACCCCAACAAGATTGGTGAGTATCACATCTATTGCGACCAATACTGCGGCACATGGCATTCGCTCATGGTCGGGAAAATTGCCGTTGTTGGAGAACAGGAATTCGATGACTTCTTGCGAGGCGGACGGTCGCTTCAGGGGTCCGATCATCCTGTTGATGGCTCTCTGGCTTCCGAAGGACGACAGCTCTTCCTGAAGCTTCAGTGCATCATGTGTCACACCGGAACCAAGGACGCCAAGGCCCCTGTTCTGGAAGGACTGTTTGGAAGCAAAGTTAATCTCAAGGGCGGCGGGGCCGAAATCGCCGATGAAGCCTACATCAAGGAATCGATCCTGAAACCAAGGGCCAAAGTGGTCGAGGGCTGGGAAGCGATTATGCCTTCTTACGAGGGCCAGGTGACTGCCGAGGACATCAACGCCTTGACCGAGTTCATCCGGAGTCTCAAGCGCGGGACAACACCGGACGGAACCTCTCACTTCCCACCGCCCGTTGGGGCACCGACCGAGAGACCACCGACACTGACTTCGCCGGGGGTGAAAAAATGAGTACGACCATCAGCCACGAAGCGCCGGCACCAATCGCTGCGCCACCACCGCCCGAGCTCGCACCGCTCGAAATCAACTATTTGAACCACTCCTACGGGATCTGGTCTTGGCTCCTGACCGTCGATCACAAACGGATCGGCATACTCTATCTGGTTTCGATCTCGGCATTCTTCATTATCGGGGGAGCTGCTGCGGGGCTCGTCCGAGTGAACCTCCTGTCGCCCACGGGGGCGATCATGACGGAGGATCAGTACAATCGGATGTTCACTGCCCACGGGGTGGTGATGTTATTCTTGTTCCTGATCCCGGCTGTTCCGGCCGTGTTTGGGAACTTCTTCATTCCAATGATTATTGGGGCCAAGGATCTGGCCTTCCCGAAGTTGAACCTGGCGAGTTGGTACGTGTTCATGATCGGTGCCGGACTGGCCATCTGGGCGGTTCTGGCGGGTGGCATCGATACGGGATGGACTCTCTATCCGCCATACAGTAGCCGCTCGTCCCAATCGAACGTCATACCCGGGGTGGTCGGGGTGTTCATTACCGGGTTCAGTTCGATCATGACCGGGCTGAACATCATGGTAACCATCCACAAGATGCGTGCCCCGGGCATGACGTGGGGGCGATTGCCGCTGTTCGGCTGGGCGCTCTATGCCACGAGTTTGATCCAACTTCTCGGAACGCCAGTGATCGCGATCACGCTGACGTTACTGGCGGTCGAGCGGGCTGCTGGAGTTGGCATCTTTGACCCGGCCCTCGGGGGCGACCCGGTGCTGTTCCAGCACCTCTTCTGGTTTTACTCCCACCCTGCCGTGTACATCATGATCGTGCCGGGGATGGGTGTCGTCAGCGAGGTTCTCACCTGCTTTAGCCGCAAGAACATCTTTGGCTACAAGGCGATTGCCTGGTCGAGCATGGGCATTGCAGTGGTCGGGTTCATGCTGTGGGCTCACCACATGTTCGTAGCCGGGATCAGCTTTTATTCCGCCCTCCTGTTCAGTTTCCTGAGCATGCTCGTTGCGGTTCCCTCAGCCATCAAAGTCTTCAACTGGACAGCAACGCTATATCGGGGCTCGATCACCTTCCAGGCACCGATGTTGTTCTCGCTCGGATTCGTGGTACTGTTCGTTATTGGTGGGCTGACGGGGCTCTTCCTCGCCACCCTGGGAACGGATATCCACCTGCACGATACTTACTTTGTGGTTGCTCACTTTCACTTCGTGATGGTCGGTGGCATGGTACTCGGTTATTTTGCCGCTCTCCATTATTGGTGGCCAAAGATGACGGGCCGGATGTATTCCGACTGGTGGAGTCGGGTCACCGCCTCGATCATTATCGTGGGCTTCTTCCTGACGTTTGTTCCCCAGTTCGTCATGGGTTACCACGGGCTCCCGCGGCGATATCCAAACTATCCCGCCGAGTTCCAGATCTATCATGTGATGTCTACTGCCGGGTCGAGTATTCTCGGGCTCGGTTACCTGCTGCCGTGCTTCTACCTGACCTTGTCGCTCTTCTTTGGTCAAAAGGCCACCGCCAACCCCTGGAGCGCAACGGGGCTGGAATGGCAAACGCCATCGCCGCCACCTGTTTTCAACTTTGACACGACGCCAGTCGTTGTATGCGGTCCGTATGAGTACGCGATCGGAGTGGATCAGATGGGTCGCGGTTTGCCCGAGGCACCGGGTGCATCCGATAACCCCGCATCCCGCCACGGTCAAACAGCGGCCCCCGGCCCCATGCATAAGGAGACCGAAGTTGTCGGCTAGCACCCACTCCTCCGTGCTGAAGCACCACTTCGACAACCTGGAACAACAGCACTCGGCAGAGCGGCTGGGAATGTGGATGTTCCTGGCCACCGAAGTGCTGTTTTTCTCCGGGCTTTTCGGTTCTTACACCGTTTATCGAATGTTGTACCCCAACGAGTTCGAGGTGGCGAGCTTCAAGCTGAACCGCGTCTTCGCCACAGTAAACACGATACTCCTGGTCACCAGCAGCTTGACCATGACCTTTGCGATTCGGGCAGCGAAGCTCGGCGATCGAACCTGGCTTATTCGCTACTTGCTGATCACTGCTGCGCTGGGTGCAGGGTTTATGGTCGTGAAGGGGTTCGAGTATGCCCAGGATTTTGAGGAGGGTCTGCTGCCCGGCAAGTACTTCAGTACGACGTTGAAGGGGGAACTGACTGAAAAAGGGTTCGATCAAGGAAAAGTGCAACTCTTTCTCTGCTTCTATTACATCATGACCGGGATTCACGGGATCCACTTAATCATCGGTATTGGGTGTGTACTTTGGCTCGCTTTGGAAGCATCCCAAGGAAATATTCCGCCCGAGAATTATTCGACAGTCGATGTGGTGAGTCTCTACTGGCACTTAGTGGATGCCATCTGGCTTTTCCTGATGCCCTTACTGTATCTCGCGGGTGCTGGTTCCACTTTACTTCCGAAGTAGGTCGGGCAAAGTCCGACCCACTGAATACAGCGTTTTCCTGTTTAGGCAACCGGCTCGTTCGTCGTCGCGAAACAGTTCACCGGAATCACAGCTGAGGTTGAGGTTGCGAATATGAGCGAACCACACACGCCGACAACAATTGAACCCGGCACTCCCGATCCGATGAGTTACTCGCGGGAAGTGGACAATCCTGCGACTCTCATTGTCGTATACGCTGTGATTATCGGGCTCATGGTGGCGACCGTTGGCCTTTCGAGTCTGGGATTGGGCAAGTTCGGCCTTCCCATCCAACTCGCCATTGGAGCCATTCAAGCTGGCGTTGTCGCCTATTACTTCATGCACTTGAAGCAGGGTGATCGAGTGGTCATACTGACAGCTTTGGCCTCGATCTTCTGGATGGGCATTCTTTTCGTCCTGTTCATGGCAGACTACATGACCCGGAAAATGATTGTCGGGTGGTAATGATGCACAGCACTCCACTCCGTGACGGTCCTCGCACCACGAGGACGGTCTCTAAGACTGTCCTCGTGGTTGCACTTTCTGGTGTTTTGCTGAGTATTATCACAGTTGCCTTTTCTGGTTGTGGATCGCAGTCCGATTATCCCACCCACCTCGCTTTTCCTTCGCGAACGGATCGTCTGGTTCTGAAAATCCCCGAGATTGCTCCACCTGGTCCAAGTAGTCCAGGGAAACTGGAGGCTGAACTCGCTGAACTCGATGGGCGCGGTGGGAAAACTGCCGAACCCCTCACAGTTTCAGCCGAGGCTCGATCGTCTCTTGATCAATTCCTTCGGGATTCGTTCGGAACACCCGCGGCCCCCACGATCCATCTCATCAATGACGATGGGGTGACAGCGATGGCAGAGCGCATGGGTCTCACCAGCGATTCACTGACCGAAGCGGGGAAACTCTTCCGCAAGCATTGCCAGGGCTGTCATGGGTTGCCCGGCGATGGTCGCGGTCCAGCGGGGTTGTTCATCAATCCGTATCCACGGGACTTTCGCCGAGGTTCGTTCAAGTTCGTTTCCACTGGCGAGGGGATGAAACCCCGGCGTCCCGACCTCCTGCGAACGATCACCGAGGGGATGAAGGGAACAACCGCAATGCCTTCCTTTGGTCTACAACCGGAACAAGAGCGGGAGTTATTGGCGAAGTATGTCACCTACCTCGCAATCCGAGGGCAGGTTGAGTTCCAGACTCTCGCCGAACAAGTCTCTGTTAGCGGGGCAGGGGAGGTCGCACATTTCGCAAGTATGCGACTCAAAGAGGTGCTTGCAGAGTGGGAGAAGGCCGAACATGCGCCAGCTTTGCCCACGGCTCCGGACGATGGAGAGCCAAGGAGCAAGACACATGAAGCCGCCGTTCGCCGGGGTTATGAACTGTTCACTGCCAAGACCGGGACTGAATGTCTGAAATGCCACGGTGAGTTTGGTCGCAAACCTCTTCTCAGGTATGACATCTGGGGCACAATTGCACGCCCGGCGGACTTCACTGCAACCAACCTCAAGGGTGGAACTCGACCGGAAGATGTATTCGCTCGAATTCGTGGCGGGATCGCAGCTGTCGGGATGCCCGCTCATCCCAACTTATCGGAGCGTCAGGTGTGGGATCTCGTCCGATTTGTTAGATCAGTGCCTTATCCACGCGAGCTGCCCGAGGGTATACAAGAAGTGGTTTACCCCAAGCAGTAAGTTGTGTAGAAGCACTCCAAGAGAAACCGCCCGTTTGAGTTTCGCACCGATGACCGAGCCTCTCGATACCTTCCGTCCCGTTCCTAGATGGCTCCATATGGGAGCGATCCTGGCAGCGGCATCAACTCTACTGCTGTTGGTTCTTGGGCAGTTGGTGACAAGCTTCCGTGCCGGCATGGCGGACCCGATCTGGCCGACTGAACCGTGGTATCTGTTCAGCAATTACAAACTCGACTTCGGCTATTTGGTCGAGCACACTCACAGGATTGCTGCCTTCACAGTCGGTGGATTGGTCATCTTCCTGGTCCTGGGTTTGTGGTGGACGGAACCACGACAGACCGCACGGTGGATCGCTATCGTCGGCGTGTTAGTTCTGATCGCGGGTTTTGGTGAGTTCCATCGTGGACTAATGGCTCAACGAAATGTCTCTCCGACTGAAGTGCGTATCCCTTTGATTTCCGTGATCGTCACCGCAATAGGTTTCCTGATCGTGTTTGGTGTGGCAATATCCCAGATGCTGCTTGGAGTGGGCGGTGCAAGTCTTCGCATACTTGGATCGACTGCTTTGGTAGCCGTGATGATCCAGGGATTACTCGGCGGCTTTCGGGTGAAGCTCAACGAACTCGTCGGTACCGATCTGGCAGCACTTCACGGAATCTTTGCTCAGGTTGTGTTGAGCCTCTTGGTTCTCTTGGCTGTTCTGACTGAAGAACCCTTAACTCCGTCCTCACTACAATCAGTTGCACCTTCGCGTTTGCTGGGTAGGTGGTCAATCGGCCTTACCGCGTTGCTCTTTGTTCAGATCGTTTGGGGCGCGATTATCCGGCACAATCCTACCCCGCTCACGCAGCGACTCCACTTTTTGACTGCGTTTCTCGCTCTCGCGGTTGCTGTGCTGATCCTCCGAGCAGTTTTCACGGATCCGTCAGCAAGTATACGGGTTGGCGTAATCGGATGGGTTTTGAGCGGCCTTCTGATAGCTCAACTTTGCCTTGGGGTGGAAGCGTGGATGATGAAATTTGGCACTTATACGCTGCCCGAGTTGGTCCCTATCACACTGGAGAACGCGACGATCCGGACGCTGCATGCACTCATTGGGAGTGGCATCTTGATCTCCGCGTTGGCGCTGGCAGTCCGTCTCATGCGGACATCGAAGAGTGAAACTCGTACACCAAGCACCAACAATATAGATTGGACCGAGCAAACGGTCGCGCAGGGTCGCGCTCTTGAGATCGCCGCGAGGTTCGGGGGAAACGCGCCATGATGAAAATGGACCTTGTCGCAGGTGTCGATACTCATGAAGCCCTTCCCGCTTCCTGTACCGTCGCCGCGATGCCGACCGCCTTGAGTCGTCTCACCGATCGATTCGCTGACTACTTGGAACTGACCAAGCCGCGGATTGCGGTGATGGCTCTGTTCACGGTGGCTGCGGGCTACTTGCTGGGTGCCGGAGCCAGTTCCGATGTTCGCACGCTGTTGCATACGCTGATTGGAGCTGGGCTGGTGGCTGCTGGTGGCAGCGCTCTCAACCACCTGCTCGAACGTGGCATCGATGCCCGCATGCGGCGAACAGCAAATCGACCGCTTCCATCGGGTCGGTTGTCCCCGGAGCAAGCTGCCGCGTTCGGCGCTGCTCTCAGCGGTGCGGGGTTGGCGTATCTGCTCGCCACAGTACCCACTGCGGGGTTTCTTGCTGCTGCGGTCACTATCACCACTTATGTCCTGGTTTACACGCCATTAAAGACACTGACCGAGTGGAACACAATCGTTGGCGCAGTGCCTGGAGCCTTGCCTCCGGTGATCGGTTGGTGTGGGGCACGAGGTTGGGCGGGAGTGGAAGGGGCCGCAGCGCTCTTCGCAATCCTGTTCCTCTGGCAGATTCCGCACTTCCTGGCGATTGCCTGGATGTATCGCCACGACTATGCCGGTGCTGGTTTCCGGATGTTGCCGGGAACCGATCCCAGCGGCCGTCGCACTGCTGTCGTGATGATTATAACCGCTGGGCTACTAATACCAGTAGGGTTCGTAGTCCACGCTGCCGGGGTTGGAGGCTGGACATCCGCCATCGGTACTGCTCTCGTAGGCTTGTATTTCTTCCGGCGGGCAATTGGCTTCGGTCGGGATCGGACGGATCGGCAAGCCAAACGAGTTCTCCGGGCCTCGCTTCTGTACCTCCCGGTGGTATTCGGCCTTTTGCTCGTGGATGCCTTTCTTGCGAAGTAAATTCACTCCGCGTTACATACTTGAACGGCTCCAATGCTCCGCTTCTCTCCACTTCTTGTAATCCTGCTCTCTGGTTGCGGTGTCTCCGCTCGCCACGGTTCGGACACTGCTCCTACGCCGCCGGACCTGGACTTTCCGGTAGGGCATTTCTCCCTGATGGAACGAAGCGGGCGGACGATCACTGAGCAGGATTTGCGGGGGTCGGTCTGGGTGGCTTCGTTTGTGTTCACACGTTGCGCGGGACCATGTCCGCAGGTGACTGCGACTGTGGCAAAGCTTCAGGCAGAATTGAAGGATGTGCCGGGGGTGAAATTCGTCACCATCACAGTCGATCCCGGGCACGATGACATGGCAAAACTTCGCGAATATGCCAAACACTTCAACGCAGACGCGGACCGATGGCTATTCCTCACCGGGGACGAAGCCACAATTCACAAGTTGATGCGCGAACAATTCAAGCAAGCCATCGAGCGAAAGAGTAGGGAAGATGTGAAGCCGGGGGATGAGTTTGGCCACAGCACTCGCCTCCTGGTGGTGGACAAGGAAGGCATGATCAAGGCAAGCTTCGATGGCTTGGCGAACGAAGAATATCCAGAGTCGAGAGAGCAATTTGAAACGAACCTTTCACACCTCAAGGATCGGGTCCGGCAACTGGCCCGCTAAATCCGACTGAGCGAATCGCGCAGATATTCCCCACCTCCCACTGCAACCACATGCGGTGCCGCAAGGCATCAAGGAGAAAACGGCATGTCACCCTTTGACCCCGAAATGGTAACGACAGCCTTGGAACTTCCAGGGTATCGAATCCGGCGAAATCTCGGTCTTGTCCGTGGAATCGTCGTTCGGTCGCGGAGCGTCATTGGTAACTTTGGCGCTGCGATCCAGATGCTTTTCGGCGGGAACATCACGCTCTACGCATCGCTTTGTGAGAAAGCGAGGTCAGATGCTTTCCATCTGATGATGGAGCATGCAATGGAGATGGGAGCAAATGCGATCATCTGTGCTCGCTACGATGCCAACGAGGTCACGGCGGGGGTCACCGAGGTTCTGGCTTACGGGACGGCGGTCGTTGTCGAATCGGGTCAGTAGACCCTCGTTGGTGTCCGTTTATCGTATGGAAGTTCAAGCGTTGTCGTACAAGCGCAGGTGTAGATGTGGTCTGCCGTGATGCAAGCGAGATAATTGTGGAAGTGGTCGAGATAGAGGGGCAAAGTGGTAAGGAGCAGCGAGAACGGAATCTCTCTGGTGTTAAGGAATGCGCTGTGCCAACGCTTGTAATGTTGGTGGTCATCGATCCACGCTCCGCCGAAGATGGTGTATGGAATCTCGGGAAAGAAGTGGTCAAAACGCTGGCCATCCGGTTGCTCGGCCATCGCGATGTGAATACTGCGACAGATGAGCCCCTCTTGAGTGATGCGGCGGTTCGGATAGCGCCCGCTGGAAAGAGGAGGGTCAACGGTGTAGCCGTGTGCGGCGGCGAAGATCGCCAGCGGAGCATCTATTGCGAAGAGATGCTCGCCGAGACGTTCATAGTCCTCTTGAGTGTTCAGTGGCATGGTTCACAGGGTGAGGATCGCCTATCACTGCTTGTATGGCATCAAAATTGGCGGCGGTTCGACGCCTTTCGTCAGATCGCCGTGACCTTCTGCAATCGCCGCTCCGAGTTCAGTCAGGTCGCGAAGGTCGCGATCCGAAACCCGCGTTCCGGTCAGGTTACGAGTCAGATGACGACATAACCCATCACCCGCCTTACGAATCAACTCGTTCTCCTGGCGGCCCGAGTAGAGGCTCGTGCAAAGCATCAGCACAAACGATTGCACTCGCGATGAGAGTTCCGACATGCGGCATTGTCGATCGGCCAATTTCAATTGATGCTTTCGCATTGTCCCCGAAATCTCGCGAGCCATCTTGCGGAGGTTGGCAGTGGCAAACTCGGCATGAGCGCGATGTTCGCGAGGCAATGAGGGCAACTCTGGTTTACTCGGCCAGCGGATCGTTTGCCCTGCATACCACTTCGAGTACTCCCAAAGAGGAGCCTTGAGTTTCCAGAGGTGCGCCGGGTTGAGCATGTTCGGCTTGCGGAGTCCGGCCGCTTGCATGGTTTTTCCAATCGGCTCGAAGAATCGGCGGCCGTGTTGCTTCACAAGCGATTTGAAGAGCGCCATCCCAAGCATCTCGCCTTCACCCTCATAAATGCAAGGAGCGAGAAATTCATGGACATTATCGCCGAACAGGTGGCCGTGCAGGAACGCCCGTCCGCCATGCGTCTTCATGTGTAATTCAACCGCTGCCTCCTTCTGGGCCTCGCTGCCGAAGATCTTCGCGACAATACATTCCATTTCCCCACGATAGCCGCGATCCAGAAGCCCAGCGCACCATTCCACTAGTGCATCGCACCCGACGATCAATCCAGCAAGATGACCAAGTCGACGCCGAACCAGTTCCCGCTTGGCGATCGGCTCACCATATGTGACGCGGAATTTCGCCCACGGGATCATATCGGCCATCATCAGCCGCATCGTTCCCGCAGCGTTCGCACATAGTGCAACTCGGCCGCGGTTCAGACCGTGATAGGCGACGGTCAGCCCATCGCCATCCACGGGGTCGAGTCGATTGGTCACGGGAACCCGAAAACCATCGAACAGGATTCCGTGGTTATGGCAATGCTTGAGAGCATATAGTCCGTAATTCTTCAGCCGAAACTCGGGAGTCTCGGTGTCCGGCAGATCGACAACGAGGACAGCCGGCTTACCTTCAATGAGACAGACGAGGCCGATTGTCCGACCGGGAACCACATTCGTAATGAACAGCTTCTCGCCGGTAACGATGTACTCATCGCCATCTCGAACAGCAGTCGTCCGGAGAGCGGTGAGGTCTGACCCCGCACCCGGCTCGGTCAGGGCAAACGCGGAGAGCCTCCGACCGCTTGCGAGTTCGGGGAGCCATTGCCGCTTTTGAGCTTCAGTACCGAAGGTTTGCACCGGATCGACAGCCCCGATACAACCGTGAACTGAAGCGAGTCCGGCAATCGTCGGGTCGATGGTGGCCATCTCGGTCAGGAATGGAGCAAACCGTGAAAACGGTGCGCCACTGCCCCCATACTCTTTTCCAACCAAGAGGCCCCAATAACCCGCATCACCCAGTTCACCCAGCACATGTTCGGTTACTTTGCCATCCTCTCCCAGTATTGTCTTGGTGTCGCGATGTCGTCGGACGACGGCGAGTGAATTTTTCATCACCACATCGGCCTCTGGGGTTGCCGGAGGTGGTGGCATGGACCAGAGTTCAGCGGGAACGCTTGCATCCCACACGGCTTGGTGAACCGGGCTGGCATTCGTCCGGTACTTATCCGCAAAAAGCGTTTCGACCTGATCGTCGGCGGCATCGACTGCGCCCATTCGCCTGACTTCTTCGGCACCTTTGCCACCCATTCGCAGAGCTTCCTCTGCAAACGAGGTGGGCGGAGTTGGTTTGGCTGGTTCCTCGGGCAACACCGCCTCGGGCGTGCGTGTGTCGGTACTCATTGGCCGGTCTCCTCAATATGGGCTTGGGCAGTGTTTTCCGTGCTTGCGCTCGCCGCAATCGTCATCAACCCGCAACTCCAGCCATCGATCTTTCCGATCGTGCTGCGAAGAACATTCGCTGCTCGGCGGCCATTGTCTTGAGTAACGGGCTGGGATCGTATCGGTTTCCGACCGCTCGGGACAACTCTTCCAATCCACTCACCAGGAGTGGAAGGCTAATGGCATCGGCAACGTGAAGAGGGCCACCGCGAAATGGTGCGAAGCCAGTTCCCAGGACCATTCCCAAATCCACGGCCCAGGGCTCGGTAACCACACCGTCCAGGCACTTAGCCGCTTCATTAATCATGGGGTATACAAGGCGGCGTTGAATCTCGGTAAGTCCACTTGCATCGGCATGGTCTGCTGGCAACTCTCGGATCGTTGTTGGTGTTGCCCAGTGAGTTGGCTTGCCTCGTTTTCCACCGGAGTAAAGGTAGAATCCGCGTCCTGACTTCAGCCCTGTCGATCCTTCGCGGGCCATCGAAGCGAGACGTTCAGGAGTTGGCCCAGCCTCAGTACGCATCTTCCCAAGCGTCCCAGCCACATCAGCAGCAACATCAATCCCAACCTGATCGAGCAGCTCCAGTGGCCCCATTGGCATTCCAAACCGCACGGCCTCACGATCCACTACTTCGCCCGGTACACCTTCGGTTACGAGACGAACAGCTTCATCCAGATAGGGGAACAGGATGCGGTTAACGAGAAAGCCTGGACTGTCCGCAACAACGATCGGCACCTTCCCGAGCCGACGGACAAGTTCCGTCAGGGTGGCAATCGTG
>Ga0206850_10113_pt2 | contig 20616 bp, 14 predicted proteins | sample Alteio_BWOrgCont_16_FD_152885 | JGI IMG/M metagenome (GOLD analysis project Ga0206850, IMG submission 152885) | Enriched cells from forest soil in Barre Woods Harvard Forest LTER site, Petersham, Massachusetts, United States -... | ecosystem: Environmental > Terrestrial > Soil > Temperate forest >...
TGTGCGCTGGGTTCCGACGCCCGACGATATCGTCGACAAGATGTCGGAGATGGCCAAAATCGGCAAGGATGATGTCGTCTACGATCCGGGTTGCGGCGATGCCATCATGCTGATTCGCCCGATCAAGAAGTTCGGTGCCAAGAAGGGGATCGGCATCGACATCGATCCGAAAATGGTCAAGATCGCCAAGGAAAAGGTCAAGGAAGAAGGTGTTGCCGACAAAGTTGTCATTCGTGAAGGGGACATTCTGAATGAAAAAGACATGGCGGACCTTTCGGAAGCGACCGTGGTTTTGCTCTACATTGGCGACGATCTTGGCGCGCGCATGCTTCCCCTGCTTCAAAAGGTACTTAAACCCGGCACGCGGATTGTCTCGCACCGCTTCAGCCTCGGCGACTGGAAGCCAGACAAGACAGAAGTGATCACGGGGGCAGACGGCGACGAATACACGTTGCTCTACTGGGTCGTGAAGGAAAAGAAGAAGGACAAGTAAGGTAGTTTCATCACGGAGAAGCCGCAACCAATCATGATCCGCAGATGGAAGACAGTATTGATCCGCAGATTTCGCAGAAGACGCAGATTAAAAGACAGAAATCAGAATTTTGATTTGTTTTATAATCTGCGTCTTCTGCGAAATCTGCGGATCAATACTTTTCTCCTCAATCCTTTTTGAAGAACTCCACTGCGTTGCGGAAGATTTGCAACCCTTCGCCTTCCTCCTTCAACCCGTGGCGAGTCCATTGCGGATGTTGTGTCGGGAAGAGGTGACGATCGGGGTGTGGCATGAGACCCAGCGCGCGGCCGGTGACATCGCAGATGCCGGCAATGTCATCCTGTGAGCCATTGGGGTTGATGGGGAAACCGCCGCGGTTTCCCTGTGCATCGACATAGCGCAAGACGACCTGTCCTGCCTGATCCAGTCCGCGGGCGATCCACTCCTTACGGCAGACGAATTTCCCTTCACCGTGTCCGATCGGGACATGAATGCGGTTGATTCCCTTGAGGAACGGGCACTTCCCCGGCGTGGCTTGCAGGTAAACCCAGCGGTCCTCATAGCGTCCGGAATCATTGTTCGCGAGAGTGGCAAGAGGGCCATCCTCATCGGGTTGCACCAGCAAACCAGCTTTTAGCATTGCCTGAAAGCCGTTGCAGATACCGAGGATCAGTTTTTCGCGGTCATCGTCGCGGAACTGGCGCAGGGCATCGCTGAGGAAGTGCTGCATGTAGAGCGCCTGCACTTTCCCCGCGGCGATGTCATCTCCATAAGAGAACCCACCGGGGAGAACGAGAATCTGGTAGTTGCGGAGTTGGCGGGGATTCTCGCGGAGCGCATTGAGGTGCATCCGTGTACCGCGGCCACCAACCATCTCGAAGGCAGTTTGCACCTCGTGGTCGCAGTTGGTTCCGGGAGCGCGGAGGATCAAGGCATTCGGCGTGGCCATGACGAAAAATCCGCGAAGGGAAGACTTTGTACTTGACCGGGATACGGACATCCCCCAGACTCGTTGTAATATCCGTTTGCCCCCCCAACCAGATGGGCCTGACGGATCGGCCGGTGGCAAAGCACCTCAATCTAAATGCCACCAGAGAGTCACCGGGGGGTTAGGACTCTTTTCCCCATTTTTTTACCCGGTGGGTTGACACTTCCCCCAGCCTTTCTTAATATTCTCCCTACCACTGCACCGCAGCGGTACCGCGACGATGAAAGTCACGACCCTCACGGGTCAGGCAAGTAATCGAAGCAAGCTCGATCTTTGACAAGTTGGTAGCAGATAGCCTTTTATTGGGTGTGGGTATACGCCGGAGTTCGGCGTGACCCAAACCCTGGCCCAAGTCGGCCAAAGGCAAATCCAACACGCAAGTGGTGGTTTGCCGAAGGCTGGACCGGCCAAGACTTTTGAGTCATAACGAACAACGGCAGATTGAACTCCGACAGAATCCGCCGAATGGTGGATTTTAATAAACTGTTGAAGGGTTTGATCCTGGCTCAGAACGAACGTTGGCGGCGTGGATTAGGCATGCAAGTCGGGGGAATCCCAGCAATGGGGGAACCGGCGTAAGGGGCAGTAAGGCATGGGTACCTACCCTAGGGTTCGGGATAGCCATCAGAGATGGTGGGTAATACCGGATGATGTCGTGAGACCAAAGATTTATCGCCCTTGGAGGGGCCCATGTGATATTAGCTAGTTGGTGAGGTAATGGCTCACCAAGGCAAAGATGTCTAGCGGGTGTGAGAGCACGACCCGCGCCACTCGCACTGAGACACTGGCGAGACACCTACGGGTGGCTGCAGTCGAGGATCTTCGGCAATGAGCGCAAGCTTGACCGAGCGACGCCGCGTGTGCGATGAAGGCCTTCGGGTTGTAAAGCACTGTCGAGGGGGAGAAAGGGGAAACCTTGATCTATCCCTGGAGGAAGCACGGGCTAAGTTCGTGCCAGCAGCCGCGGTAAGACGAACCGTGCGAACGTTGTTCGGAATCACTGGGCTTAAAGGGCGCGTAGGCGGGCTGCCAAGTCTGGGGTGAAATCCCACGGCTCAACCGTGGAACTGCCTTAGATACTGGCGGCCTCGAGGGAGGTAGGGGCGAGCGGAACTGTGAGTGGAGCGGTGAAATGCGTTGATATTCACAGGAACTCCGGTGGCGAAGGCGGCTCGCTGGCCCTCTTCTGACGCTGAGGCGCGAAAGCTAGGGGAGCAAACGGGATTAGATACCCCGGTAGTCCTAGCCCTAAACGTTGGGTACTGGGTAGTAGACTAGACATGGGTTTACTGCCGAAGCAAAAGTGCTAAGTACCCCGCCTGGGGAGTATGGTCGCAAGGCTGAAACTCAAAGGAATTGACGGGGGCTCACACAAGCGGTGGAGCATGTGGCTTAATTCGAGGCTACGCGAAGAACCTTATCCTGGACTTGACATGTGCGAAAGCGCCAGCAGGTAGGACTCGGAAACGAGAACGAACGGTATCCAATCCGGAAGCTGGTACAGGTGCTGCATGGCTGTCGTCAGCTCGTGTCGTGAGATGTCGGGTTAAGTCCCATAACGAGCGAAACCCTTACCTTTAGTTGCTACCGAATAGGGCACTCTAAAGGGACTGCCGGTGTTAAACCGGAGGAAGGTGGGGATGACGTCAAGTCCTCATGGCCTTTATGTCCAGGGCTGCACACGTGCTACAATGGCGTGTACAAAGTGACGCGACAACGCAAGTTGAAGCTAATCACAAAAAACACGCCCCAGTTCAGATCGAAGGCTGCAACTCGCCTTCGTGAAGCCGGAATCGCTAGTAATCGCGGGTCAGCAACACCGCGGTGAATGTGTTCCTGAGCCTTGTACACACCGCCCGTCAAGCCACGAAAGGGAGGGACGGCCGAAGTCGCCTTTACTGGTGCCGACGCCGGACTTCCTGATTGGGACTAAGTCGTAACAAGGTAACCGTAGGGGAACCTGCGGTTGGATCACCTCCTTTCTAAGGATGATTTAACACACAGACCACGCACCTTAGAGCAGTGCGCGAGTCTATCATGTCCCCCACACCGATATCAGGCTGCTACCAACTTGCTTAGATAGAAAGGCCCCCGGTGGAGCAATCCACCGGGGGCTTTTTGTTTTTACCTTCTTCGTTACGATCTTTGTTGGTCTGCCAATTTCGCTTTGATTCGATCCGTAATCCTGCTGGTAATGCGCACACTACTGGGGCAGCTCATGTTTCGTCTGCTCATTCTGCTCATGCTTACTGCTTTAACCTGTCCGGTTACTGCCCTATCGACTGAACAAAAAGCTTCCCAAGCGAACGAGTCGCGGCCAGGTGAAGTGCGGGTATTTGAGATCGCCAAAGGCGTATTCGTGGAATTCTGCTGGATACCAGCGGGTGAAGCACAACTCGGTTCACCGAAAGAAGAGCAGAGTTACCTCACGCGAACGGCGTTCGGCGGGGAACGGCCAGATCGGTTGGATGATGAAGCAGAGGCGAAACGAGGCAAGTTCAAAACCACCGGCTTCTGGCTCGGGAAATACCCGGTGACACAGGAGGAATGGAAAGCAGTGATGGGGAACAACCCGTCCTTCTTCCAGTTGGACGGTGGCGGTAATAAGGCGCTACAGAAGGACAAAATTATTGTCACATCACGTTTCCCTGTGGAGGAGGTGACCTGGAACGACTGTCAGAAGTTTCTGGAGAAGGTAAACAAGCGACCCGGTGCGGAGATGATATTCGCCAAGGCAGGGAAGTTTGTATTACCTCATGAAAACGAATGGGAGTATGCATGTCGCGGAGGCAAAGGGAACCACCAAGCATTCTACTTTGGGAATGAACTGAACGGAACCCAGGCGAACTGCGACGGCAAGAACCCGTATGGGACTGATAAGAAGGGCGATAACAAAGGGCGTACTACGGAGGTTGGGAGTTACGCGAAGGGTTGGCCACACCCGTGGGGTTTGTGCGATAGGCACGGGAACGTGTTGCAGTGGTGCGAAAACAAATATGATCAACTTGAGAAGCGAGTTCTCCGTGGCGGGTCGTGGGGTTACCATTCTGCATTCTGTCGGTCGGCCATCCGCTTCCGCCGTGACCCCGCAGACACCGACGGACTTCTGGATGTTGGGTTACGGGTCTGTTTCCGCTTGGACTGATTCGCCATCTTGAACTGTGTTACTCCGATAAATCGCCTACGAGTTCGGCTTCATTAAAGTCGTGGATTGCAGCCGCAGCAACTTCAGGTTGAACGGGGATGGGTTTGGCGCTTCCAATGGCGTCGATATCTGATGGATCATTGGTAAACTCCCACTTACGGAGAATAGTATACGTGGACGATGCCTTCCTCGCACAACTCCGCTGCCCGCTCGATCCGGAACGCGAAGCCACACTCAGCCGCGATCAACAGCAACTCGTTTGCTCGAGTTGTGCTGTTCGGTTTCCCATCAAGCAAGGACTTCCCGTTCTCGTTCCGGATGAGGGCGAATTGCCCACTGGTCTTCGCGAATTGAGCCAACTTCCCTGTCGCCGCAGGGCTGAGAAGGCCAAGAGATGATTTTTTCGCCATTGAGTAGGGACTTTAGCGCAATCCATTAATTCTGTACAACTTCTCGCCAAACTGATCTGGCTCCGAATATCTACCATCGGTATTTCCGCCCCGCCTACATTATCAAAAGACGGTGGCGCGTGCGGGATGGGGTTCCTATCCGCTGGTTGCTCGTTGTCCGGATCGCAGCAATTGCTGCGTGTCTGTTGAGTGGCCGCGTATCCGCTGCGGAGCCACCCGTTCTGCCACGATACGATCTCGATCTTACGCTCGATACCAGCCTGCACAAAGCCACACTTCATCAGGTAGTATCCTGGACCAACACAACCAAGACACCCACAGACCACCTGATCTTCAACTTTTACCCACATTACAGCATCCCCAAAGGCGAGTATGTGCGCCTCGCCAAAACGCTTGAGATGCTGCGTCTTCAACCCTCCCTTGGGATCGATCATTCCAGCAGACATGGAGAAATAACGGGTGCCAGACTGCTCGTCGTCGGTGGTAAACCCGCCGATATCGCACTCGCATTTGCGTTCGAGGACAACAACGCCACAGCGGTGCGAGTCTCGCTTCCATGCTTCGTGAATCCTGGCGAAACGGTCACTGTTGAAGTTGTTTGCGAGATGACCCTCCCGAATACCCAGGGTCGGCTGGGTTACTGGGAAGGCGTGACGTTTCTGACCAACTCCACTCCGGTACTCGCGTTTTGCGACGATACGGGTTGGCGGCCAATGCCGTTCGTGCCCTGGCATCAACCGTGGTTTAACGAAGCCGGCGTTTACCGTGCAAGAATCACTCTTCCCGAAAACGAGGTACTGGCAACTCCCGCCGCAACGAAATCCGAAACCAAGCTGCCCAATGGCTTGAAGTTGGTTGAGACTGAGGAGTTTGTGGGTCGAGATTTCGCGGTTCTCTGTTCGCAGCGGTTCAAGGAGTTCACTACCGAGGCGAAACTCGAAAATGGAAAAGTGGTTCCGTTGCGGTGTTTGGCCTTCCCCGAACATGAGTTCTATGCCCACGAGATTCTGAGGATTGCAGCAGAAGCAATTCCGGTCTATGCCAAGTGGTTTGGTCCTTACCCAGGCTCGCAGTTTACCCTTGTGGAATCCTTCTTTGGCTGGAATGGGAATGAATGTGCGGGACTCGTGATGATCGATGAGCGGGTATTCGCGATGCCTCACCTCGCCATTGGGTATGTCGAGTATCTTGTCTCTCACGAAACGTGCCACCAGTGGTGGTACAACCTCATCGGTACAAACGGTTACTCTGAAACATTCATGGATGAAGGTGCGGCAACTTACTTTGCGCACAAGCTCCTCGACCAGAAACTCGGCAAGAACAACGATTTCATGAATTGGCCGGAGGGCTTCAAGTGGATGCCCAGCTTGAAGCGAGAGAATTATCGCTATTCAGGCATGTACTCGGCCATTCGCAATGGCGAGATGTATCCCGCCGCTCAGCCGTTGCCGGACTACCACAGCCTGTTCGGACTATTTACTGGGGCTTACGACCGTGGCTCCAAAGTGTTTGGCATGATTGAATCGCAACTGGGCGAGGCCGCGTACTTCGATTTTATTCGGACGTTGGTTGCCAAATATGCATGGCGAGTTTTGCAGGTGAAAGATTTCAAACGGGAACTCGAAGAGTACACCGGTCGGGACTGGAGTGAATTCTTCGATCGCTGGGTTTACGGCAAGGGGATGACCGACTGGGCGGTCGAGAAAGTGGAAATCAATGCGGCAGATGGAACTCGCATTACTCGTTGGGATGAACTCAAGGATCAAATGCTGGGACGCAAACCAGCGCCGGGTGGTTTCTACACAGCATCTGTGATTGTTCATCAGAAACGTGATTATCTGGAGCCAACAGAAGTCAGTTTCACGACCACACAACCGGGCTTTGAAGGAATGAATGTGCGGGTGCCAGTGGGGATGTCCACTCCCACCGAACTCCCCGACCTGAGTGGGCGGGTTGTACCGTTGGGTAACGATCAGTGGCGGGTCGATGTTACGTTGCCGTTTGCTCCCGATCAAATCATGGTCGATCCCGATCGGGTTCTTCTCGATTCGGATCCTCTCAACAACTCCTGGCAACCAACTACGCACTTCCGCGTTACGCCGTGTCAAACCATGCTGGATGAGACTCCGCTCACTACCGATTACACGGCATGGAATTTCACCGCTGGCCCGTGGGTCTGGGGACCATCGTACCTGGATCCGTGGTACACGCGCTCCACGATGGGAGGGGTGCGCCTGGGAGCGTATCTTCCCCAAAATGTTGAGGCGGGCATTTATAGTGCCTTCCGGACGGACTTCAACGACTTGGTGGTTGGCGCTGACGCCACTTGGTCTCTGGAGCACGGCGAGGTTGGATTGAACTGGGAACGACGGATCGCGGGTCCCTGGGGCGGCCTCAGTGGAGACAGTGGTCCTGAACGACTGTACGGATACTACCGGAACATCATCAAGCCCACATCCAGCATGTACATGGAGCCCGTCATGTATCAGGATGTGTTCGCCACCTACCAGGACAACTTCCTTCCTTATCCGCGGCAGGCAAACGGGGAACGATACGATCACTTGACGATGGCGGGGTATCACTACCAGTGGAACATGTATACGCCTTATTGGGATCCTGAGATGGGCTTCTTCCTGGATCTCGTAGGTGCTGCTGGCGGTGCCGATTTCAACGGCAGTACGGTAGGGATGGCCCAGGGACGGTTTGAACTCGCAGGCGTGCAGCAGTTGCCCGACTGGGCGGGGCCGTTGGAGGGTTGGCGCGTTGCGGGACGGATTGTCGCGATGGGCGCGTGGCCGAACTATGGCCAGTTCTATTCGCTCGGCAGCGACACGCTGTACCGCGGATTTGACCTGGCTCAGCGACAAGGGAACGCCCTCTGGGTTGGGAACGCAGAGGTTCGGATTCCGCTTGCGCGCAATATCGAGTGGGATGCCCTCGATCACGTCGTCGGTGCGCGAAACATCTGGATGGTTGGCTTTTATGATGTGGGCGAAGTATATGCGAACGGCCGATCGGTTGATGGTGTGGCACATGCCCTCGGAGCAGGGCTGCGGGTCGATATTGCGCTATTCAGCTTCATCGAACGCGCAACGCTCCGGTTCGATGTGGCCAAGACGGTCAACGCTGCAACTCCGGTTCAATTCTGGTTTGGCATTCAGCAAGCGTTCTGAATCGCGATCTGGGCGAGATGATGTAAGGGTGGCTGGTCATTTGGATGATGTCACCGAGGGGATAGAACAGGGACAGGTATGAGATCGGTTGGCCAGCATGAATCACGAGTTTATTTATGATTGAAGTGATTATTATGGGTTGATTGGGCATGTGCCGAGGGGCTTTGCCACATGACGATTTGTGACAGCGGCTGGTGTTTGAATCTGTGAATGAGAAGGAAAACACCTTGATAAAGAGCCAAAACGCATCATCGCAATCTCGTGAGATTACTGACACATCTGACACCGCTGGCAAACTCTCCTGACCCTATAAACTCAACGTCTGAACTGGCGACAGTCTGCCCACGCGCGGGCAGAGCAAGAGCGTTAGCGCCTCGGGGAGAGGTGGGTCTGAAGGTGAGGGTATCCACTTTCCACATTGGGGTTGATTCCGTTTCCAGGCATCTGCAAGAATCCAGCCGGCTGATAGTGCGGGATCATGGAAGCGACTCGCGTCAATCAGTTCGCCTGCGTGGATTGGCTCCTATCGTACAGGGACACGGATGTCGACCCCCGAAGTGCTGACTCCATCGAGTTCCTCCGCAACCAAACCGCCGTTGTGGCCTCTGGCTGCGCTCGGTGGATTGCTTGTTTGGGCGTATATGCCCATGCTCCGCGTCTTCGCGGATAAGTGGTTATACGATCCTCAGTATTCTCACGGCTTCCTCGTACCAATCTTCTCCGCCTACTTGCTTCGCCGAGCGTGGCAGGCGGGTCCGTTGATTCCCAGCCCAATGCCCGTGCTCGGTTATGGGCTACTCATCGTCGCATTCGGAATGCGCATTGTCGCTGGCAGTATTCTGTTCCATCAACTCGATGCAGCGTCTCTTCTTCTCGCATTCGTTGCCATGAGTTTGGTTGTCGGGGGCCGACCTCTGCTCCAGCGTACCGGCCCGGCAATCGGATTCCTGGTGTTCATGGTTCCGTTGCCTTACGAATTGGAGAGGAACGTCGGCCAACCCCTGAAGGTTGCCGCGACCGCGAGCAGTACCTATCTGCTCCAAACCCTCGGGCAACCTGCGATTCAAGATGGAAACCTGATTCTAATCGATGAAGTCCGGCTTGGTGTAGTCGATGCGTGCAGCGGATTGAAAATGCTCGTTACGTTTGCCGCGTTCTCGGTGGGGGCTGTGCTGCTGATGGAGCGAAGCCGCTTCGAGAAGTTGATGGTGCTGTTAGGCATCATTCCGATTGCAATCGTGTCGAACGTCCTCCGGATCACCGCAACCGGGTTGAGTTATCTGATTGTGAGCAACAAGAGCGCGGAGTTCCTGCACGATGTTTATGGATATCTCATGATGCTGATGGGTCTTGCTCTACTGGCGCTCGAAGTTTGGGTGTTGAAGAAGCTTGTACTGGATCCCGATTCATCCGGAATTGCCGGTTCCAAATTCCAGTTTCGCACTTGAAGAGATTCGTAAGTATTTGTCAGCCCCGGTTCCACGATCATTTGCTGGGACCAAGCCTGGATGGCTTTTGAGCCTCCTTCTCGCGGTGGGAAGGAGGTGGGTGTTGGCTCCGAATGGATTCGGAAATCGATATGCACACGCCACACATTCTTCCGGTTACTCCGCCTGTTTCCCCCCCCAAGCACGCTCCGGCTCCGCCGCGGCCAGCCGCGCCGGGAAAGCCGGGTGCAAAGCCCGCCGAGGAAGGCAGCAATCTCCGAATTCTCACCTATCTCCAGTTGCACTGGCTCAAGATTGTCTTCTGTGGGCTGTTCCTGGGTAGTGGCGGTGCCTATGCCGCGTGGGAACTGCTTGCCAGCAAATATGAATCCACCGCGCTCCTGCAAGTGGTATCGGTCCCGATTGCTCTGGGCAACCAGAACAACCCCAATCAGGCTCGCACCGACTTCGTTACTTACCTGAAAACCATCTCGGCACTCATCAAGTCGGATTTTGTCCTGAACGCTGCGTTGCGGGATCTCAAGGATTCACCCACGATCAAGGCGCAAAAAGATCCCATCAAGTACCTGGAAGAGGAACTGATCGTCACTTGGCAGGATGGGTCCGAGGTGATCCGCGTCACGTTCAAAAGTCACGAACCAGCCGATGCCAAGAAGATTGTGGATGCGGTGCAAAAGGCGTTCATGTCCGAGGTGATCCAGAAGGAAGTTCAGGAGAAGCAAGAGTTCGTGAAGAAGGTCGAAGATCAGACTCTGAAGATGCGAAAAATTCTCGATCAGAGTGTGGACGGCGGGGAGAAAACCAATGGGAAGGGATCCAACACTGCTCCTGCTCCTGGAGGGACTGGCGCGGGCGCGACACCGGCCGGTGGTGTTTCACCCGACGGCGTTGCAGCCCCGATGCCAGCAATTCCACTCCCACCAATTGCGCCAGGAACCGCAGTGGCTCAGGGAGGACCGGCGGCACCGGTCGCTCAAGCAGCTCCTGGAGGGGCAGTCGCTCCACCGGCGGCAGGACCCCCAGGAAGCCAGATTACGTTGCCACCTCCGGGCATGGATCTCGGTCGTATCAATCCCCAGATCCTCATTAGCAAGGTTGCGGGTCTCCTGGCGCAGATCGAAAAATTGCCGCTGGCAATGAACGATGAAAAGCGGCGATTGACCCTACTCAAACAGAAAATGGACGCGATCCAGAACGCCCCGGTGGCACCGGGCACACTCGATGCAGTTGACAGAGACATCGATGTAGTCAGCCAGTCCCTGAAGACGATAAGAGCAAGGCGGGAATATGAATTCCGGGAGTCAACATCGACTAGTCCAAACGCCCCTGGAATCCTGGAACTGAAGCGGACGTATGAAGCGCATGAGTTAAAACTCACCCAGTTGCGCAAGGAAAAAGCAGAGTTGTTTGAGCGCGAGAAACGCGTTGCCGAGGCTAACAAGGTCGGTTTGGAAATGGAAGAGGTGATCCGGAGGCTCCAGCGACTCCAGGAGGAATACGAGACGGACAAGGAACTTCACAAACGTGCCGAGCAGCAACTCGCGGCAATTCCTTTCCCGCTGGGCAGAGGTTTTGGCCCGGACTCACACTACGATCCGGACATCAGCAAGCTGGAAGGCACGGACGGAATCTACCGTCGACTGGTTCAACAGTTTTACCTCACGCAGATGGAACTGAGTTCTTCCGCCCGCGTGCGGTTACTTCAGCCGGCATCGAATCCGGCTCAGAAGGATACGAAGAAGCAGATTATCGGAACGGTGTTTGCGGGACTGATGGGTTTCGGACTGATGGCCCTGGGCGTTATTGCATTCGAGACGTGTGCCAAGCGGGTGAGTTCTCTCGGCGACGTTAAAGGCGCAAGCAACGTCCCGGTGGTTGGGGTGATCCCCTGCCAGCCGGGAGAAGCGACCGGAAAAGATCCCATGAAACGAGCGGCCGCGAATGAGGCGATCGACAAACTTCGAGCCTACGTCACCCAGACATGGTTGGCGCGAGGAGCCACCACGGTCGCCGTCACCAGTCCGATTGGGGATGAGGGTAAGGCATTCACCGCGTTCGGCCTCGCCAGTAGCCTCGCCCAGAGTGGCTACAAGACGCTGATTGTCGATTTCGATCTCCGCGATCCGCAACTGCATGCCTTTGCTGGGGTGGCAAACCTCAATGGTGTATGCGAGCTGCTCCGGGCGGAAACCGATCCCCGATCGGCTCTCCAGTTCCTGCCGAATGGCTTGCACCTGCTGCCGGCGGGTAAGTGGTCGGATGAGGCACGCAAGGCGATCACCGGAGAGAAACTCGAAGCACTCCTCACCAAGCTGAAGGGGCCATACGACTGCGTGGTGCTGCACTCGCATGCCCTGCTCACTGCGGCCGAGTCCGTCGAGGTTGTCCGACGCTGTGAGGTGGTGCTGGTGAGCGTTCATTACCGCGAAACAACCAGCCCACTCCTGAAGCGTGCCGCCGAACGCATCACTGCAATGGAGATTCCCTACTCGGGCGTTGTGTATATCGGGGCCACTGAGCAGGAAGCATTGTGCTAATGGATACTTCAGATGTCCTCACGAGTTCGGGCTCTCGCGGATTCACTGGACGGCATACACCACCATGAAAACACCCACATTTCTGATTGTTGCCGGGCTGATTGCTGGAGCTGCCTTCGGTCACGGGGCGGTGACTCAGCGATGGTCGGTCTTTGCTCCGGATCCAGCCCGCACGCAGCGGTTGCACGCTCTGGAAATCCGGTTTGAGGACTGGCGCCCGACCGAAGTGCCGACCGAGATGCCGATCTACGAACGGAGTACCGCCACCGCACGACGTTACGTTTCCACCTCAACCCAGCAGTCGGCGGTGGTGACCATCATCAGCGGCATCCCCGGATCGGTTTCCACGCATACACCCGATGTGTGTTACGTTGGCAGCGGTTACAAGTGTCTGCGCGGACCCCGAAAAGACTCCATCGAATTACCCAACGGTGAAACCGTGGCGTTTTACATCGCGGACTTCGAGAAAAAGACTGCAACCCGGGTGGAGCGGGTTCGCATCCGCTGGGCGTGGAGTACGGATGGCAACTGGGTTGCTCCGGATAACCCGCGGTGGCAGTTTGCGAAGCGTCTCAACGCCGTTCCAGAGTTATTCAAGCTCTATGTCGCAACTCCATTGCCGGAATCCGATGGCGACGAACGAGCCCACGAGGATGACTCAATGACCCAGGCGTTCGTGGTTACTGCGTGGGCTCAGTTCGCCACGGGATTCAGTCGCTAATGGTCGGTAATTCTCCCGTGTGGAGTTCGGAACGTGGATCGGAAAATCAAAGACCGCAGATAGCCAGCGGTTTTCGTTCTCCGCGCTCCGAACTCCATGCTGGAGGACTAAGAACGACTCGCCCTACCGAGTACCGTTCGGATTTCATCTCGGAGGATCAGCACCAATGACGCAGCAGACGTCCCGGCTGTCCGGGCTGGCGAACCAAAGGACCGCGTTGCGAACTACCGCCGTGACCCGACTCCGCCCAACTCCGTCCTTGCCCGATTCCCCGATTCCGCTTGCTGGAATCGGGGACAAGGTCAAGGTGGTCGTGGAATATGTATTGACTGCCGGCCTGATGGTTCTTGCCCTACCCCTGATGCTTGCTTCCATCGTACTTGTCCGTCTTACTTCCGGCGGGCCAGCGATCTATACTCAGACGCGCGTTGGTCGGTGTGGACGGGTGTTTACGTTCTACAAAATTCGCACTATGTACCACAACTGCGAACGCCAGACCGGTCCACGATGGAGTCCTCCCGGCGACCCGCGCATCACGCCCGTCGGTCGGATATTTCGGAAGCTACACCTCGATGAACTTCCGCAACTGTGGAACGTTTTGAGGGGAGATATGAGCCTCATCGGGCCGCGTCCCGAGCGTCCTGAAATTGTCGCCAAATTGCGACTATCCGTTCCCGGTTACGACCGCCGACACGCAGTCAAACCCGGGATCACTGGCTTCGCCCAGATTCACTTGCCTCCTGATACGTGCGTTCGGAGCGTGAAGAATAAAGTCGTTTACGACCTCTTCTACATTCGCCACCGCACGCTCCGAATGGAACTGTACATTCTCTTCGCAACCGGTCTGAAACTCCTGGGTCTGAAATCGCTCTACCAGCGGAAGCCGCGGGTACCAACTGAATGATTGATGAACTCCGGTCGCTCACGCTCCCGGAGTTCGACCCCTCCGAGGAGACACGGATGTCCCCGACTGTTAGCATCATCGTCCCCGTGCGGAATGAGGCGAGGTCGATCGAACATACCCTGCGACTGTTGCTCACCCAGGACTTTCCCCAGGATCGCTTTGAGGTGATCGTTGCCGATGGCGTATCCACGGATGAGACCGTTCCGATTGTCCGCCGGCTCCAGGCCGAGTTCCCCAATCTGAAGATGGTGTTCAACCCCGGACGATTTTCATCGGCCGGGCGAAACGCTGCCCTTCGCCATGCCGCGAAAGATGTGGCGGTCATCGTCGATGGGCATTGCCACGTCCCGGATTGCAACTATCTGAAACATCTCTCCGCGGCGTTCGAGACAAGCGGGGCCGACAGCCTAGGCCGGCCACAACCGCTCGATATCGCCAATCCCACGTCCTTTCAGCAAGCGGTGTCCGTGGCCCGCAGCAGTCGGCTCGGTCACAACCCCGACTCCGATATTTATTCCAACCGGGCGAAATTTGTTCCGCCACAGAGTACGGCGATTGCATACACGCGAGCCGTCTTCCACAGGGTAGGGTTGTTCGATGAGGCGTTCGATGCATGTGAGGATGTGGAGTTCAACGAACGCGTTCACGCTGCCGGGCTGACCTGTTATTTCACGCCCGCGGTGAAGATCGTTTATGAGCCGCGAAACAGCTTCCGATCAGTGTTCTATCAGCTCTCCCGGTACGGGTTGGGACGAGCCAAACTGGCGTTCAAACACCCCCACTCGCTGTCGATCCCCGCGATGGTCCCGCCGCTCTGGGTGGTGTGGGTGATCCTTGGTGGACTGATGAGCCTATTGGTGCCGCATCTGGGATGGGTGTGGTTGGCGAGTGTGGGGTTCTACACGGGGGTGTTGCTGGCGGCGGGAATGGGTTTAGGCTGGCAACGACCCCGCCGCGTTGGCTTGCGGATTCCACTCGTGTTCGTGGCCATTCACTTCGGGTTCGCCTGGGGTTTCTGGAAAGAAGTGTACCAACAGGTGCGAGTGAGATTATGATCGCGTGCTGTTTCGCAGCAGGTTCTCGTCAACAGCAATCGACGAGCGGGGAGATCATCATAGTTCAGATGAAGAACGAAGGCACAGCATCAGTGTTGTAAGCCATAGAGGCGAATTTTGTCGAACAGTTGGCGACGGCTGATCCCCAGGAGTCGAGCGGCCTGTGTCCGGTTCCAGTGCGATTGCTCGAGAGCCTGTCGGATAATTCGCTGTTCGGTTTCCGCAAGTGCGACTCGCAGATCGAGGGTCGTTGACGAGGTTGTCAGCGCAGTCAATCCGGGCAGATCTTCGGAGGATAAATCGCTCGTTCGGATCATCCGACCACGAGCCACGATCGCTGCACGTGCGATGACGTTCCGCAGTTCGCGAATGTTCCCGGGCCACGGTCTGCGGCCCAACTCCTCCACGGCATCTGGAGCCAGAGCAAGCCCCGGCCACCCGTGCTGACGCGACAATTGCCGAACAATGTAATCGGCCAACAAGGGAATATCCTCCTTCCGCTCCCGGAGTGGCGGCAGCACAATGGGCACCACATCCAGGCGGTAGTAGAGGTCTTCGCGGAACTCTCCCCCCACAACGCGAGCTTTCAGATTGCGGTTGGTCGCGGCCACAACCCGGACATTGACCGAGAGTGTTTCCTCACCCCCGACCCGCTCGAACGACTTCATCTGAAGAACCCGGAGCAACTTCGCCTGAAGGTCGATGCCGAGTTCTCCGATCTCATCCAGAAACAGTGTTCCGCCGTGGGCCTGCTCGAACCGACCCCGTCGTCTCGCGAGTGCTCCCGTAAACGCCCCCTTCTCGTGCCCGAACAACTCCGATTCCAGGAGTGTCGGACTCAAGGCCGCACAGTTCACCTTGATGAACGGCCCGCCCGCGCAATTCGAGTTTCTGTGGATGGCATTCGCCACCAGTTCTTTGCCGGTGCCACTCTCTCCCAGGATCAGGACAGGTTCGTCTGCCCCAGCAATCAGGCCGATCGCCTTGAAGACGGCGACCATTGCTACCGAGCGGCCAACCAGTTCATCCTCCTCGGGGTCCGGGTCATTCGAGAGAGGGTCGGTCGATAAAGCCTGAATCTGTTCGACCAGTGCTCGCTGAGTGAGCGCCCGGCGAAGGGTAAATAACACCTCATCCAAATCGAAGGGTTTGGTGACGTAATCGTAGGCTCCGAGCTTCATCGCTTCGATCGCGGCCGTACTTCCTCCATAGGCCGTCACGACGATCACCGGCACCTCATCGACACGCTCCGCATGGCCGCGAAGTACCGCGAGACCATCCTGCTTTGGCATCTTGAGATCGAGGAGTGCCGCCGCGACAGTCGGGTCAGCCAGTGCTTCGGCGGCTTCGCCACCATCGACAGCCTCCCGGACAGTGTACCCTTCGGCTCGCAGGAGCATGGCCAGATTGGAACGGATGGCCGGGTCATCATCCGCGACCAGGATCGTCGGCCCGCGTGAGAGTCGGTCGGTCATGGAATGTCTCCCGGGGCGGTGGGAAGAGTCAGGCGGAATGTTGCCCCGCCACCAGGTTTTGGATCGAGAATGACATCTCCGCCGAGTTGCCGGGCAACCTCTCGACATAAGGCTAACCCAAGCCCGGTGCCATCGGCGCGCGTTGTGAAAAACGGCTCGAAGATACGATCCCGAGCATCCTCGGGTACTCCTGGCCCCGTGTCGGCAATCGCCAGTTCGATCCACCTATCGGGGAGCATTCGCGTGCTACAGACAAGCCGGCCGCCGTCCGGCATCGCCTGGAGAGCATTGGTTGCCAGGTTCAATACCACCTGCCCCAGAGCTTGTGCTGACCCAACAACCATTCGCATGTCAGGTGCGAGATTGGCTTCGATCGCGACCCCCTGGGCATCGGCCCGAGCGTGAACTAATTCCAGGGTTTCGGCTACAACTGCGTTCAAGTCCACCGGCCGACGTGTCTCGTGACCGGCCCGAGCGAACAGCAGGAGTCGGCCGACGAGTTCATTCAGCCGGTCCACTGCGGCGATGATTGCTGCGAACGACTCGGGTGTGCGGGCGCGATCGGGAAACCGCTCCCAGAGCTGAACGGTGGATCGAATCGCGGTCAACGGGTTGCGCACCTCATGGGCGACACCTGCGAGGAGTCGGCCAAGTGCCGCCAGGTACTCGGCTTTCCGGAGTTCGTCCCGAAGCTCTGCCTGCTGCCGCGTTTCCTTGCGGAGCGACCTCACCAGGGCAACAGCCAGTCCGAGGGCAAGCAAAATGCCCACCAGAGACAGGCCAGTCGCCAGTTGGAGTCGGGCAAGGCGCGCATTCTGTTGTTCTGGTCCCGTTAACCGGATCATCACCCACACTCCCACATGGGCCGGTCGATCGTCCCCGACTGCTGCCGTGGCAACCGCGACTCGGCTTGGCCCAATGTCTCGAATCTCGACGAGTGGGGGCAAGCCGAGGTCCAGGTTCAGTGCAGTACGGACTTGTTGGCGAATGGAATCGGTCTCCAGCGGGGGTGGGTCGCGTCGTCCCGTGGTCGCGACGGCTACGGCATCCGTTTTCTCGGCTTTCTTCTTGTCCGCCTTCTTATCCGCTCCCTTTCCCTTCTTTCCCTTTTCGTTGGTTGGCTCCGGTTCCGGGATGGGGACCACCACTCCGGCAAACTGGTTCGACCCGGCCAGGTAAAATCCCCCCTCGGCCTCGGCGTAATCCGCAAGTACACGGCTGACGATAGCAGCGAGTCGGCGGTTATCGGGTTCGGGAAGGACGGTTCCGGGTTCGTCGGGCGGAAGCCCGGCAACAACATCGCGGGCTGCGTCAGCGAGTCGATTTGCCGCAGTTCGTAGCCGATCCCGGGTGGTGAAGTCGTCGGTAGAGCCCCACAGGGCAATTGAAGTGCTGGCCGCAAGGGTGGCGAACGATGTCAGGAAGACTGTTCCCACCACAATCAGCGGCCCCTTCCGCATCGTGTCCTCTCAATACCGGGCCAGAGCAAGCCACCCGGCTCCGACAATCAGCGTCAGGAGCGTAATGGGGATGCCGACACGGCAGTAGTCCCACAACCCGATGATAACGCCTTCCTTCCGAGCCTGCTCAACCACAATCAGATTCGCCACCGATCCGAGAATGGCTAAATTCCCGGCAAATGTACTGGATAGCGCCAGCGCCAACCACGCTGTCTCCTGCACCGCCTCGGGCATTGCTGGGATCACCGGCTTGAACAGAAGCACTGCCGGGACGTTCGATACCAGATTCGACAGCACTGCCGAGAGCCCGGACAGCAACCACACCGGGTCTGCTCGTGCTGCCCACGCATCCACGCCAGAGTTTGCGAGAACGTGAACCTCGAACGCCCGAACTACCACGAACAACCCCGCGAACATGACGAGCAACCCCCAGTCGATCTGCGTGTAGACCTTCTCCGGCTTGACTCGATCGAGCAACAGGATCGCCGCGGCACTAAGGGCAACAATCGCCATCGGGAAACCGGCAAAAAACAGACCGATCGCTGCGACTGTAACCAGGAGACTTTTCGTCAGCAGAGCGCTGTGTCGCTTTCCATCGGGCACACGATCTGCATCCCCATTGCCTTTCCGCTCGATTCCCGGCTTGTTCGGATCGAGAGGAGTTGCGCGGAGTGTGCGGCGATAGGCCAGGAGCGTGACTGCGTATCCGAAGATGAGTCCGAGCGCGGCTGGTGGTGTGAGTTTTGCCGCGAATCGCAAGTATGAGATGCCGGACAGGCCACCGATAATCATGTTCTGCGGGTTCCCGGTGAGTGTCGCGGCCGATCCCAGATTGCTCGCCACCGCCAGCCCCACAAGATGTGGCCGAGGGTCGAGTCCGAGCCGCCTCGTCAGATGCAGAACCAGGGGCGTGAGTGCCACGCAGACCACATCGTTGACCAGAATCGCCGACAGCGTGCCCGAAAGAAGCATGGTAACTGCAAGCAGGGCCTTCGGGCTCTTGACGCGACCCAACGCCCACCCCGCCAGCCGGGCGAAGAATCCGGCCCGACGGAGGAATGCGACCACCACCATCATCCCCAGCAGGAGCACGATCGTCGCGAAGTCGATCGCCTTCACGGCATCCTCGAACGACAGCAATCCACAAGCCAGGGCACCAGCGGCTCCAACGAGTGCAACCCCCGTCCGATCAGTCCGCAAACCCGGTAACCGGCCAAGCGCCAGCCCCAGATAGGTCAAGCCGAACCAGAAGAGTGTGAGCCAAAATTCCGCACTGCCCGACATGGGGCGTCTCCGTCAACAGAAGTTGGTCGCAGTTACAACCGGGCGAACCATCGGGACAGCGGTGTAGCGGCCAGTCGGATCGACTACAAACTCGATCTCCTGCTCGCCCGGTGCATCCCCCGCCTCCACCCTCACGGCCAGCCGATGCATCCCCTTCGTCAATCGATCGCCAGGGAGTGGGGCGCGCCAGGTTCGCTCGCCATCGGGTTGCATTAACACCCACCGACCCTCATCCACCCGGAAACCGACTGTCTCCACGGTTGAAGCCGACCAGATCCGGGCGCGAACCTCGTCCGGTCCCTTTACGATGTAGGTGGGGCCAGTCGCCAGGATCGCTTCACGCGGATGGGTAATGAGAACCAGCGGTCCCGAATCGACAATGCTACGGAAAGCGACTGCAAAATCCTCGCCATCGAAAACAGCAACCGTGTATCCCGGCGGCCCACCCTCCGGATCGCCGATCGAGCGAGTGGTCACCACAGCATTGCGGCCATCATTCGCTATCTGCCAGTAGTGAGTGTGGCCGGTGATGATCGCATGAATGGGTCGCGTCTGGACCACCTCTCGCCAGCCATCGATCCCCGGCCCGGCAAAGTCCTCCCAGATCTGGCAACGAGGAATGGCTTGCGCGTTCCAGCCCGGTCGGACCACAGACCAATCGGGAACTGGAGCAACCCCGCGATAGCCGACAACACCCAGACGAGGGCGATCCCTCGATCCGAGAAACCCTTGTCTTCCTTCAGATAGAGCAGCAGGAACGGCAGGCAAAACCCAATCCCGGTCATGCCGAAAAAATATGCTCCGTAGAGCCCCACGCGATTGCGCACCCAAGGTCTCTTTCTGTGGCGTCTCCAGGAGGGCTTGCCCGTTCATTGTGGTTTCTCCTCCGAGGTTGTTTGGGTTTCGGGCATACACAGCAGGAACAACACCGCACCCACCGCGGCGACAACCGCGAACGCCCGGAACGCGGCAGCAAACCCGAGGTGCTGAACAAGCGGCCCCGCAATAAGTGGGCCGAGAACCCCGCCAACAGCCAGCGCGGTCGCTAGTAATCCCTGAAGGGCGTTGAAACCGCCCTTCTCGCAGGTCAGATCAGCACAGACTACCGCAACCACCACACCGTAGATCCCGGCTCCGATCCCATCGAGTGTCTGGAGAGCCACCAGTTCCCACGAATTGTCGGTGAACGAGTACAGCAGGATGCGAACCGGGAGAGCGAGGAACCCGACGGCGAACACAGGCTTGCGGCCCCACCGATGGCAAGCCCACCCGGCCAGCACCGAGACCGGAATCATCACCACCTGCGCAACCAAGACCACTGCCGCAACCTGGGTATTCGTCCCCTGGAGTCGGGCGACATACTGCCCGACAAGCGGCATGACTGGGGCGTTAGCGAGGTGGAACAGAGCCACAGACGCGAACAGCACGACCACCCGACGATCCCGAAACAGTTCTCGTAGTCCAGGGCCAGCCTCAACCTTCGCACCGGGTTCCTCTTTCATGTCGGCGGGGCGGATCAGGAA
>Ga0206850_10166_pt1 | contig 20402 bp, 15 predicted proteins | sample Alteio_BWOrgCont_16_FD_152885 | JGI IMG/M metagenome (GOLD analysis project Ga0206850, IMG submission 152885) | Enriched cells from forest soil in Barre Woods Harvard Forest LTER site, Petersham, Massachusetts, United States -... | ecosystem: Environmental > Terrestrial > Soil > Temperate forest >...
CTTATTCAGTGGAATCATGATACGCGGGTTTTCAACAGAACAACAAGACAGATCAATAGGGCACCAGTACCGAGTACGTGTACTTCAGCTTCTGCTCCTCGCCTGCCTTGAGGGCCAGTGCCCACACCAGTTCGTTACGCTTATTGATCGAGAACACTCCTTCTTCCCGCAGCGATGACTTCGGTGAACCGTCCGCCCGAACCAACTCACCCGAGAACCTGCGGCGAATCACCATTTGAACCGATTCCTTCCTGTGGTTACTGACGGCCAGTTCGCCCTCTACGGTGCTTTTCCGGAACTGTCGACCGCCGACCCAAATGAGATCACGCCCGCTACCATCCTTCGCCTGGAGTTCGTTTTCCAACGACCGGGTTCGAACACTCAGCGCTTTCCCAACGCGCAATACGGTTTCTTCACCGGCGTTAACCCAGTAAGTCGTGCGTTGACCGTTGAACGCTCCATTTGCCGTGACAAGTGCCGATCCCGTTGTCATTGGGAACGATAAGGGATTCTTGAATTTGAGGGCATCCCATGGTGCGTCCTCATCATCGTTGCCCCGCCCGCGGCCATCGTTCACCCCATACTCATTACGTGTGTCGGGAACAAGCCACTCCACGATTCGCTCGTATTCCGACTTGCCCTTTGCCACTGTCAACGCGAGGGTATCGCCTTCCTTGAGCGTCCGTTTGCCGATGGGTTGGTAGTGCAAATCGACACCCTCTCCCGTAGGGATCGCACCGAGTGAGACGTTGTACGCACCTCCCTGAGACGAACTGTTCATCATCACCTGCTGGGTCGTGATGGAATTACTGGCGAAGTCCGGTATTCTCCAGCCACCGCCGCTCAATTGCTGGAAGAACCCCGCCAATGTGGTACCAGGGGAGAGCAGGGATTGCACATGGGCAAACTGAACGCTGGGGTATCCAGAGATCAACCTGACCTCGGCACCTTCCAGCTCAGCCAATTCATTCTTGATGACTGCATGCTGTTCCAGAGCCAGAGTTTTCGGATCGGTGATGTCGATCTTGTAACTTGCTGCCCAGGACAACCCATGCGTCATGTAGCGAATGGCAACGCGAGTCTCTGCTTTTTCCGTGTCCGCGAGCGTCAAAACGAGTCGCGGTTGGCGGCGTTTCACCTTCGCACCGTCATCTTCGGACTCGACGGATGCGACCTCCGAGGAATCCACATACGTCCGCCCTTTAGCAGTCTGAACGACGAGGTATTTAGACTGAGCGATGACCTCACCCGGCTTTGCGGGCGTGAACTTCATCATCGTCCCGACGACCGGAGCCCGTTTATCGCCCTTGAAATACAAAGTGACTTTCTTCCCAGCCAAATCTTCCTGAAGATTGCCGGGCGTTGTTTCATTTGCAGGGACTTCCACATCCCGCATCTGAACGAGAGTTTCCACTGCCCCCGCGCTCTCGATCCAGTAAGTCCCGTGGATGGGATGGGGGACATCATCGAGAACGTATACGCCAGGTTTGCCAAGTGTGACCTCGCGTTTGACCACTGCCAGGCCGTTCTTGAACAGATCCACGGCAACGATCTTGCTCTTCGCTGGAGTTTCGACGGCCCGGAGGGGGTTAGCCAGAAGGAACAGACTGAGGCCGATTGCGATGGCTCGAATAGACGGCATGGAGAGTCCCTTTCGGAAAATGTGTCTGATGAGCGACGCCAATGAAGCCAATGATAAACACAAACCTGCCAGGGAGAGCAAGTTGTTACAAGCTCATTACGTTTGACATCTACGGGGTGAGCCGGAACCCGATCGCCACGAACGGGCGATGGAGAATGGGAACGATGGAATGGATCGTGCAGGATGTGCGTTATCTCGAATAACTGCGACCGGAAGGTCGCAGAAAGTCACGTTAATACAGCAGCAGTTGAAGGCGTTTGCGATACTGGTCGGCTTGGGGACTCCGTGGGCCGATCACATCGAAGATCTTGAGCATCAATTCCCGAACATTCTCACGGCCAAGTTTTCGGTCGTTTTCTGCTGCCGTAAGGAGTGAATCGAGAGCAGGGGTGTATTCCCCGCGTGCTGCCAGGATGAGACCAAGATCGAAGTGTGCGTTGGCATCGTTGGGGTTTGCCTTGATTGCGTTTTGGGTTGCGAGGAGTTCGGTATCTGAGTGGGGCGTACCGCGCAGGAGCAGTATGGTCCGCAACCGGGCGGCTTCGGTGGCATAGTCGCCAAAGCTCTTGCTCGTCAGCAGGGTGTGCGCTGCGCTTTCATTTCCGGGAGTCGCGATCAATACTCGTGCCAGACCAACTTTGGCTGCGGGATTGTCGGCGTTTGCATCAAGGAGTTCACTGTAGAGTTTGGCAGCAGCCTTTGGGTCACGACCTTCAAGTTCCAGGGCGTTTGCTGCTTTTTGCTCATCTTCGGAAGGGATGAGTCGATCGATAAATGCTCGGAGTTCATCGGCCGGAATGACCCCGGTGAACTGGTCAATGAGCTTGCCGTTTCGGATGCCATAGACCGCAGGGATTCCATCCACCTGGAATGCCTGGGCAAGTTGTTGGTTCTCATCGGTGTTGACCTTGGCCAACAGAAACCCGCCGTTTCGCTCAATAGCAAGTGCTTCCAGTTTTGGTCCGAGAGTACGACATGGCCCGCACCACGGAGCCCAGAAATCGACCACGACAGGTCGTTGATGGGACTGCGCGATGACCTGATCCTGGAAGCTTTCGGCGGTTGCATCCACTACCCATTGCGAGCTTGCCACATGTCACCTCTTCAAATCGTATCCGCGTTCCCGACAGACTCAGCTCATTGTATTGGAGCCTGTTTCAAAACTGAGAGCGACTTGTCGATCCGACGGCTCCGAGGTATAGTTTTGTGAGACACTTCGATGTGTTTTCTGACATTGGGGATTGGTGTAACGGTAGCACGACTGACTCTGAATCAGTTAGTCCAGGTTCGAATCCTGGATCCCCAACTCAAAAGAGGCCCTGTAAATCCAAGAGATTTGCAGGGTTTTTTATTTGTCCAAACATCTCGTTATCCGGCAGTGTGACCATTTTGTAGCCATTTTCAAGAAGTACCCCGACCTGAACCATAAGTCGTGAGGTCGCCAGCAAAGATGACGCAAACGAACCCGCGACTCTCGGGCGTTCCGCTGATACACTCCCCTGAAGCACCGCTTACGACTCATTCGTCCAAGGCACCACCCGGGGAAGGTGTTCCGCATGTTCCTCCGTTACCCGCTCGCCGTCGTTAGTGTCTCACTTTTCGTGAATATTACTTTAGCCGCCGATCCGCTCCCCGCTCTGCATCAACAACTTGCGAAAGAACCGGTTGCCGAGCTGGCCAAGGCCGCCCGTGAACGCGGCGATGCGGGCCGCGGTGCCGTTCTGTTCTTCCAGCCATTCCTCACCTGTGCGAAGTGCCACGATGGAGAAACCATCACGCGACTCGGCCCGGATATCGCCCGGGCCGATAAGGGTGTGACAGCGGAATACCTCATCGAATCTGTCCTGTTCCCTTCCAAAGTAATCAAAAAAGGATACGAGACGGTCACCATCACCACGACCGACGACCGCACGGTTACCGGACTTATCGCGACCGAGACAGCAGACTCGATTACGCTGGTCGATCCTGCCGCCAATGGCAAAGTTGTTTCGATCCCGAAATCTGACGTTGTGAAGCGAGATACCGGCAAACAATCGCTCATGCCCGATGGATTGGTCAATCTTCTATCGGACAGGCAGCAGTTCCTCGACCTCGCCAAATACCTCATCGAAATCGCGGAACAGGGTCCAGGGCGAGCGAAGGAACTGCGCCCTGCGCAGACCACCCTCGTTGTGCCCGAATACGAAAAGGAAATCAACCACGCCGGACTGATTCGCGCGTTGGATGAGAAGGCACTTCGCCGCGGGGAGGCGATCTATACACGGGTGTGCGCGAACTGCCACGGGACAAAAGACCAGCCTGGCTCGTTACCCACCTCGCCAAAGTTCGCTACGCACACGTTCAAGAATGGCAGCGACCCATATAGCCTGTACCAGACTCTCACCCGTGGGTATGGGATGATGGCACCGCAGACATGGATGGTTCCGCGGCAAAAGTACGATGTGATCCACTACCTCCGCGAAACCTACCTGAAGCCGCACAACCCATCACAATTCGCGAAGGCCGATGATGCCTACCTGAGCAAACTCCCGAAGGGTAAGTCATTCGGCCCGATTGCTGTCAAGGTTGAACCGTGGGTGACGATGGACTACGGCCCAAGCCTGATGAATACCTATGAGATTGGCGGCCCGGGTCCGAACATCGCGTACAAGGGCATTGCGGTGAAGCTCGACCCTGGCACCGGCGGCGTTTCCCGCGGCAAGCAGTGGGTGCTGTTCGACCACGACACGATGCGGTTCGCCGCAGCGTGGACCGGAGATGGATTCATTGACTGGAACGGTATTCACTTTAACGGCCAACACGCTGTTCATCCAAAGCTCGTCGGCGATCTGCATGTTGTGAACCCGGTCGGCCCAGGATGGGCCGACCCGGAAACCGGAAGTTTCGCTGACCCGCGGATGAAGGGTCGCGATGACCGTCCATATGGCCCGCTCCCGAGGAAGTGGGCGCAGTATCGTGGCAGCTACGCTTACGGCGACCAGACAATCGTCTCCTACACAGTCGGCGATGCGGCGATCCTGGAATCGCCCGGGGTCGAAACAGATCTAGGCAAAACGGGCGGCATCGTCTTCACCAGGACCTTGGAGATTGGCAAGTCATCTCGCGATCTGATTGCCCGCGTCGCACCGGAGGTGGTGGCGGTGGCCATCGTTGGTGACAATCATGTGTCACTCGAAAAGAAAGGCGGCTTCACACTCCTCACGATTCCCGCAACTGCCACTCCGACACGGGTGAAGGTCTTGATGGCGAAGGGATCACCCGATGCTCTCGCAGCGATGGCCAAAGGCTCACCCTCTCCACGACCGCTCAAGCCGCTCACGGAGGGAGGGCCGAAGCGTTGGCCCGAGATACTGAAGACCACCGTCACAATTGGTAAGAATGATGGCCCGTTCGCCGTGGACACATTCAACCTGCCGGAGCGGAATCCCTGGAATGCTCAACTTCGGCTCACCGGGTTCGACTTCCTCCCGGATGGCAAGCGGATGGCTGTCTGTTCGTGGGATGGCGATGTGTGGCTTGTCTCGGGTCTCGACAACCTGTCCGCTGGGCTGACGTGGCAGCGGATCGCAAGCGGTCTGTTTCAGCCGCTCGGTTTGAAGCTTCGCGATGGCCACATTTTCGTCTGCTGTCGCGACCAGATCGTGAAGCTGCACGATTTGAACGGCGATGGCGAAACAGACTTCTACGAGTGCTTCAACAGCGACCATCAGGTGACCGAACACTTCCACGAATTCGCGATGGGGTTGCAGACTGATGCAGAGGGGAATTTCTATTACGCCAAAAGCGGTCGCCACGCTTTGCCGGCTCTGGTTCCGCAGCACGGTACGCTGCTCAAGGTGACGAAAGATGGCTCGCAAACAGAAATCCTCGCTACAGGCTTCCGGGCCGCGAATGGCATCTGTCTGAACCCGGACGGGACGTACTTCGTGACCGATCAGGAAGGGTTTTGGACCCCGAAGAATCGGATCAACCTAGTCACGAAAGGTGGGTTCTACGGCAATATGTGGGGCTACACCGACATCACCGATACATCCGATTCCGCAATGAAGCAACCGCTGTGCTGGATCACCAACGACTTCGACCGCTCGCCGGCGGAATTGCTCTGGGTGACCAGCGAGAAATGGGGACCGCTGAAAGGCTCGCTGTTGAACACCTCATACGGAATGGGGAAGATCTACGTTGTGCCCTATGAAATGGTACACGGCCAGGCACAGGGCGGGATGTGCGCATTGCCGTTGCCGCTATTCCCCACCGGGGTCATGCGTGGCCGATTTCACCCAATTGATGGGCAACTCTATACCTGCGGCATGTTTGCCTGGGCGGGGAATCAGACGCAGCCCGGTGGGTTCTATCGCGTCCGATACACTGGCAAACCGACCGACCTTCCGGTTGGCCTGAAGGCAACAGCGAACGGCGTCGAGATGACGTTCACAGATGCCCTCGATCCAAAGAGTGCCAGCGATCCCAAGAACTACGAAGTCAGGGTGTGGGGATTGAAGCGGAGCCAGAATTATGGTTCGAAGCATATCGATGAGAAACCCCTGACTGTTTCAAAGGCGACTGCTCTCGCGGATGGGAAGACCGTGCGGCTCGACATACCGGATCTCGCCCCGACCTGGGGCATGGAGATCAAGTATCGGGTGAAAGGTGCGGACGGGCGGGCGGTCATTGGCGTTATCCACAACACGATTCATGAAATGGAGAAGTGATTGGCTGGGGTTTTAAGCAAACAGCACTGTTCCGAAGCCGCACTAATCTCCCAAAGCGATCATCGGGGGGTGATTGAATCTTGTCTTCTCTGTTTTCCAGTCGAGAAGCTCATGTACTTTGGTAGAATACTATTTCCGCCGGATGCACCTTCCCTTGATACACTTGCGGTCACGCGAGGTTCTCATGCCGCGCAGGCAATTCTCTACATTCCTTCTCTTCGCAATCCTCGTTCTGGGGATGGGAACGGATCGCCCCTTCGCCGCGGAGCCTGAAAAGACGAAAAGCAAACAGCCTACGGGAATGCCATCCTTCCAGAAGGACATTCGGCAGCTATTCGAGGCAAAATGCGTCCGTTGTCATGGAGAAAAAGTCCGAAAAGCCGATCTGGATTTGCGAACGCTGGATGCCGTTTTCAAAGGAGGTGAGTCGGGGGAAGTCATCGTTCCTGGCAAACCCGAGAAAAGCCTGCTCTACGAAAAAGTCCACAGTGGAGAGATGCCGCCTGCCAAGAAAGACCCCTTTAGCGAATCGGAACTCGCACTGCTTCAGCGCTGGATTGCCGAAGGAGCGAACGACACTTCGACCGGATCGACCAAAACCACCCCAGCGCCCATCGCAGCGATCACACAGCATGACATGATCCCGATCATGCTACGTCACTGCACCTCGTGCCACGGACGACACCGACAGGAAGGCGGGCTAGACCTACGCACGAAGGCCGCGATGCTTCATGGAGGCAAATCGGGCGCAGCGATCGTTCCCGGCAAGCCCGCGGAAAGTCTCCTGCTCAAAAAGATCAATGCCGGAGAGATGCCACCTGCAACCCGACTGGTTGAAGCGTGCGTGAAACCGATTGAAAAGACCGAGACAGAAATTCTGACCCGGTGGATCGCAGCAGGGGCACCCGAGGTGATGGTGGAAGCGGACGTGGCCACCCGGACTCTCGATGCGCTTGTGAGCGAGAAGGATCGGGAGTTTTGGGCGTTCCAATCGCCGCGGGCTGTGACAGTGCCGACTGTCCGCAACCCGACTAGACTCCGCAATCCAATCGACAATTTCATCCTCCAGAAACTGGAAGAAAAAGGACTTACCTTTTCGCCCGAAGTCGATCGTGCCACTCTTATCCGGCGGGTTTACCTCGATTTGACTGGCCTACCGCCTGAACCTGCCGAAGTAAAAGCGTTTCTCGCGGACAAGTCTCCGGATGCTTATGAAAAGCTGGTCGATCGGCTGCTGTCTTCGCCCCGTTATGGCGAGCGGTGGGGGCGGTTTTGGCTCGATCTCGCGGGGTATGCGGATTCGGAAGGAAAGCGTGAGCAAGATCTTCCGCGGCCACAGGCCTGGCGTTATCGCGATTACGTCATCCGCGCATTCAACAGCGACAAGCCATACGATCGCTTCCTCCTCGAACAACTCGCAGGCGATGAACTGGCAGATTACGAACACGCTCCGGAAATCACTCAGGCTCTTTACGACAATCTGGTAGCCACTGGCTTTTTGCGAATGGCTCCCGATGCAACCTGGGCGAATATCACGGGTTTCATCCCCGACCGCATTGAGGTGATCGCCGATGAGATCGATGTGCTGGGATCGGTGGTGATGGGTCTGACGATGAAGTGTGCCCGCTGCCATAGCCATAAGTTCGACCCAATCCCGCACCGGGATTACTACCGTCTCGTGGCGGTCTTCAAGGGTGCGCTCGATGAATACGACTGGCTCAAGCCAGATGTGCGGCCAGGACTCGGTCCCGTCAGCCAGGATGTGTTGGGTGGCCGTCTGTTGCCTTACGTGACGACCGCCGAACGCAAGGCATGGGAATCGCAGATTGCTAAGCTCCAGACCGAGATCGATGCGTTGCGAACCGCCCTCGACCAGAAAGCGACCGCTCTGACTGCAAAGTACGTTGAAGAACGGATCGGCAAGTTGCCCGACGTTCTCCGAGACGATGTAAAAGCCATGCTGGCCACGCTCCCAGACAAACGGGATGCCGTGCAGCAGTATCTGGCAGGGAAGTTCGAGAAGCAATTGCGGATCGACCGAAACACCTTGAAGACCCTTGATGCAGCGTTCAAGAAGGAATCCGATGACGTGGATGCCAGGATTCGAGGCTTGCGGAGTCAGCGACCGCCGGAACCGCAAATCCAGGCCGTGTGGGATCGTGGCGAACCCTCACCCACCTACATCTATCGTCGTGGCGATCCACTTACCCCTGGCCCGTTGGTTGGTCCGGGGGTGCCGTCCGCGTTGACGGATGGTAAGACGCCTTTCGATGTGAAACCACCGTGGCCGGGTGCTACGAAAACGGGGCGTCGGTTGGCATTCGCTCGCTGGCTCACGCAGCCCGATCACCCGCTGACTGCTCGCGTCGAGGTGAATAGGCTGTGGAAGCATCACTTTGGATCGGGCATCGTGGCGACGTTGGGGAACTTTGGGAAAACCGGCTCTCCACCCACACACCCGGAACTGCTCGACTACTTGGCACGGGAGTTTGTTCGACAAGGCTGGAGCATGAAGGCGATGCACCGGCTGATGCTGACGAGCGCTACCTATCGACAGAGTTCTGCTGTCACCGAGGAACGGGAGAAACTCGATCCTGCCAACGAACTGTATTCCCGGATGCCGCTCAATCGCCTCGATGCTGAATCGCTATATGATTCACTCCTTCTCATCTCTGGCAAACTGGATGAGACGCGATTTGGACCTGCGGACAACGTGCAGGTGCGCCGGGATGGGCTTGTGACGCCTGGGGGGACAGCAAAAGGCTGGCGGCGACTGATTTACGTCCAGCAAACGCGCAAGCAGATCCCAACGCACCTGGAAACTTTCGATTTCCCACAACTGAATCCCAATTGCATTGAACGTCGCGATTCCACTGTTGCCCCGCAGGCACTCCACCTGCTGAACAATGCCATGATCGAGCAGCTTGCTGGGGAGTTTGCGAAGCGCATTCAACGTGAGGCGGGGAATGATCCGGGCCGACAAGTCGATGCCGTTTATCTGATCGCGTTGAGTCGTCCGGCAACAGCCGAGGAGAAGAAAGTTGGCCGCAAAGCAATGGGCAAAATGGCCGATGAGTGGGCGGACCAACTGACCACTGCCGGAAAGCCCGACCGCGCTGCTGCGGAATTTAAAGCGCTCACCACCTACTGTCACGCAATCATGAACACCGCAGCGTTTCTTTACGTGGATTGAGGCGAACCCGGAGCGTAAGCGATGGGGTGAATTCTCCACGTTTGCTGACATATTACGAGGGCCATGCGATGGGTTTTAGTTCCTCGTTCATCAATCGTCGCGAACTCTTCCAACGCATACCCGGCGGCATCTACGGTGCCGCGCTCGCGTCTCTGCTGGGCCGCGACTTTGCGAGTTCCGCGGCAGAACTCGTTACTGCCCCGACAACCGACCTCAAGCCGCGGAAGCCGCATTTTGCCGCGAAAGCAAAGGCCGTCATCCACCTGTTCATGAATGGTGGCCCCAGCCAGATGGATTTATTCGACCCCAAGCCGATGCTCGACAAGAACCACGGCAAGCCATACGTGGACAAGCTCGCTGGGGAGATCGAATTCATCCAGAACGCTGGGGCATTAATGCGGAGTCCGTTCAAGTTCGCCCAACATGGAAAGTGCGGAGCCTGGGTTTCCGATGCGATGCCGCACTTTACCGGAGTTGTGGATGATGTCGCCTTCATCCGATCGATGTACACCACAAATCTGACCCACGAGCCTGCGGTCTACCTCGTTCAATCTGGGAAGATGGGGCCAGGTCGACCGACGCTCGGAGCCTGGGTGGTGTATGGTCTCGGCAGCGAGAACCAGAACCTACCGGCTTATGTGGTACTCGATGACCCAAGAGGATTGCCCGTCAACGGTGTGGAGAACTGGCAGTCGGGTTTCCTTCCACCGATTTTCCAGGGGACGCGGTTTCGGTCTACCGGTTCGCCACTGCTGAACCTGCGTCCCGAGGGAGACCGGCCTGAACCGATTGTAAAAGCGGAGCGCGAACTCCTCTCGCAACTCGATCAGTTGCACAAGAAAGCCCACCCCGGTCAAGCGACCCTTGATGCCCGCATCGCCAGTTATGAACTGGCCGCACGGATGCAACTCGCCGCGACCGATGCCCTCGATCTCTCGAAAGAACCACTAGCAATTCATGAGATGTATGGTGTTGGCCGCGAACCGACCGATTCCTATGCTCGCCGCTGTCTGATTGCTCGTCGGCTGGTGGAACGCGGGGTGCGGTTCGTGCAGCTTTACATCAACAGCCACATCTGGGACACGCACAACAACATCGCAGGCGAACTCAAATCCGCATGCGACCGCACCGATCGGCCAATCGCTGCGTTGTTGCGAGACTTGAAGCAGCGTGGACTGCTCGACAGCACACTCATTGTGTGGGGCGGCGAGTTCGGCCGTCTACCGATTGCACAGTTACCACCGGACAAGGACGAGCGCAAGGCCGGTCGCGATCACAACAAGAACGCTTTCTGCACCTGGATGGCAGGCGGTGGCGTCAAGGGTGGGACAACCTACGGAGCAACTGACGAACTCGGCCTGAGCGCGGTCGAGAATCGAGTGAGTGTACGCGACTGGCACGCCACAATCCTACATCTGCTCGGAATGAACCACGAGCAACTCTTCATCGAACAGAACGGCCTCAAGGAAAAACTCACGGGCGTTGAGGAAGCCCATGTCGTGAAGGGCATACTGGCATGACGGAAGAAGAATGGCTGACTTTGGAGAAACCAGAGCAGCTCTTGGACTTCTTTACCGACGACTTGAGATCGTGGTTACCGGGAAACCTCTATCCCCGGAAGTTTCGGCTGTTCTCGGTTGCCTGCTGTCGTTTGGTCGCGCCTCCTCATATCGATCCGCGTAGCAAAAATGCCCTTGACGTTGCAGAACGCGATGCTGATGGTCTCGCTGCTGATGGGGAGATTGATCAAGCTTGGCATTCTGCCAATGAGGTAGGCGGAAATATTTTTGCAGAGTGTGCTGCCGCTGCCGCTACTCCCTTCCTATGCCTGGGGACACGCATTTCACTCGGCGGTTTAGAAGAAGCATTAGCCGAAACATCACCTTATTCAGTCGCTTGCGTTGTCATGTTTGCAGCCGCTTCGATGTTCGTATACGATGGGCCACTCTCACCAATCCAGGCAAAGCTTCAATCTGCCGCATGTTTCAATCGGTTGATTTATGACATCTTCGGCAACCCCTTCCGCCCCATCACCCTCAACCCCTCTTGGCTCACATCCACCGTGGTTGCTCTCGCACAAGGCATCTACAACGACCGTGCCTTTGACCGAATGCCGATCCTGGCAGATGCGTTGCAGGATGCTGGTTGCGACAACGAACAAATCCTAAACCACTGCCGAGAGCCGGGTGTGCATGTTCGAGGTTGCTTTGTGGTGGATTTGTTGCTGGATAAAAAGTAGGGCCGAGGGTGATTGATCGCAGTCTGACACACCACTGATAAGAGTTGCTCACAATGATGTCCGTGGGGCTTGTTCTGCCGCGATCTACTTCAAGGCCACCCGCGCCACGATCATCACGAGACAAATTACAAACAGCCAAGGAAGTACGATTATCAATCCCGACCTGCCAAATGAAATACCCAGACGCTGGAAAAGGCTCATCCCGGCCAGTTCCTCCATCCGACTCCTGAGTCGCTCGAACCCGGCAAAAAAAGCCTCCACCGCGGGGAGCCCCACACCGCTCGCCGCAGCGATTCGCTCTCGCTCTGCCGGTCCAATGCTCGACGGGTTCTGTCGCTCGGATGGTTCAGTCGCTGCGAGAACCATCTCAAGTTGCGCCAACAACTCGGCTCGCCCAGGGCGGAAATAGTCCAGGAACTCTTCCACGGGGTCGATCCGAGGCGGCCACCGCTTTAATAGCCACGGCTTCAATATCTTGAGTTGCGCAGCCAAATCATCGAGCGTGAAATTGGTCCCCATCCGCAGCCTCAGCAGTTTAGGCAAAAGACTCAATTGTCCCGACTCGATTGGGGGAGCAGTCTCATTCAGAGTTTCAATTGAGTGTTAACTACTGCGGCGATCCTACCACATCCCATTGAACCCTGCAATCATTGGATCTATCCAGCCAATGCTCAATTGAGATCTCCCGATCAGGCAGCTCTCTAGTATCATAAAGCAGCGCAAGTTTCAGGTTCTGATGCGTCTTGGAGATACCACTCACTTACGGGAATGGATGCCCATGATTTCCCAAGCTGCTTTAGCTGTCGCCGCTGGTTTAAAGGGACTCATCGTCGCCGGTGTGCTGCTCCAAATCGCAATTGTCACACGTCTGACCGTTCGCTTAGCCTGGGAGCATGTCTCTCGGATGTGGAACCAATGGCGATCATCGCGGAACAACAAGAAGTATTCTCTAGCAGTTCGACCGCAGAACTTCCTCATCATTTTCATTTCCAAACCATTTTCGGTAACGAAACTATTGCTTTGCAAAAATCAGGTCTAGTGATACGCTCCTGGAATCGAATTGAACTGCATTCACTAAACGTGAGACTGAAATGTTCATTCGCTGTACGCTCTTGATCTCCCTCTTGCCAGTAACTCATCCAGCAGCCGCTAATCGTTCGTCTGCCGATGAGCCGAAACAGATAGTTTCCCTCATGTTGTCCAAGGCATTTGCCGAGCGAATGGAGAAGGATGCGTTGTCCGCTGTGAGATCACCCTGGACAACGCGACCAGCCAGGAGTTGAGTGTACGCTCCAACTTCTTCTCCGCCTTCGATTCACTGGAATTGGTGGTGACGAATACGGAAGGTAAAACTCTGGTGCAGCAGGGGTACTCACACCATCAGTCGACCTGGGTTTGAGAGTGAGGAACTATCGGTGGCAACGCAGTATCGAGTCATCTGTGACTGTGGACGTACCCACTCGGTCTCCGGTGGGGATGCCGGGAGCCGGTTGCCCTGTGGATGTGGGCGAACAGTCGATGTGCCTGAACTTCACACACTTCGCACATCGGTCGGCGAGCCGACAATTTCACCAGAATTGGCCATCGAAATCATGCTGGGAGATCGGCAGATCCCGGGTGATGGCACATGCCTCTGTTGTGGAGTGACCACCGAGGATATCCGTCACGTTCAGGTGGAGTGTGAGCGGCCGGAGGTCAAGGGTGGGAGATGGAAGATTAACCCGATTGCTCTCTTGTTCGGGATACTCTCTATGGAGCGGACCTCGGAGCGGGTCAGTGGCCGTCATGTCGGCTACCGCCTGCCAATGCGGATGTGCAGTGCATGTGCTCGTTCTGTGTCCCGAGCCGAGGTTTCCGCAGCCCTCCGACAGATCGATGTGTACCAGCAACTGCTCGACAAATACCCCCACGCATCTGTCGGGCACCTGGAGTGTTGACCAAACACAAGCTCTCAGCTGACTATCCTTGAAGTCGAAGGTGGGTGGCGTCATCGACGGTTGAAGAGGCACATTCCTCCAAATACCGTTGAATCTTCTCAACTTGCAATTCGCAGGTATTGCTCGCAGCCACCGAAGAATGGTATGATCTTGTCCGGAAAGCCATGTCTTTTCGTATGTAACACTGTAGCGGGGTCGAGCACATCGCCCGACCTCCCACCCCCATTTTCCGAGACTGGCCATGCCCGAAAGCTACCAGGACACCCTTAAACGAGTTCGCCCTCCGCGCGTCCGTATCGACTACAAGGTCGAAACCGAGGGGGCCGAGCCAATCCTCGAACTCCCGTTTGTTGTTGGGGTGATTGCGGACCTGTCTGGAATGCCGAAAGAAGCAAACAAGCCCATCAAACAGCGGAAGTTCGTCCCGATCGATCGGGACACCTTTAGCGATGTGATGGCTCGGGCTGCTCCCCGGGTTGCGTTTCGGGTTCCCAACAGAGTTGGCGATAAGCCCGATGAACTGCTGAATGTGGAGCTTCAGTTCCGCACCATTGAGGACTTCGAGCCCGCCAAAATCGCGGAACAGGTTCCCGTCCTCAACGATCTGCTTCAAATGCGGAAAAAACTCACAGAGTTGCTCTCGAAGATGGAAGGGAACGATGCTCTGGAGAAACTCCTCTCTGAAGTGATCGGAAACACCGAAAAGAAGCAAGCCCTGTTGGATGCGCTCATGAAGGACACCGACGACAAGAAATGACTGGAGATTGGTTGCGGGACGTTGGGAATGAGTTGTTGAGAGTTGGGGATTGGAAGACGGGGGTAGAAACACAACCCCGCGAAGATGGAATCTCCCCACTCCACATCTCCATACCAACGTCCACGATCAACTTCCCACCTCCAACACCCACCCCAAGATTCCCGGAGTTCCCATAATGCCAGCCGAGGAAGCCAAACCTGCCGCCCCGAGCGCCACGACAACCGATTTCGACCCTGCCAAGTGGCTGGAAGAAGCTGCCACGAAGATGAAGGTGAGTGACGATGCCACGGCCAGGAAACGTGGGATCGCAGCAATCAACGACTTCATTGCTTCGGCGCTCCAACCGGGTCAGGTTGTCAACAAAGACGTCGAGACCAATATCAAGATGTGGATTAGTGCGATCGACCAGAAGATGACCGCGCAGATGAACGATATCCTTCACAATCCCACGCTCCAGAAACTGGAAGGAACTTGGCGAGGACTGCACTATCTCGTCAAGCAGACGAACACCGGCGACCACCTCCATTTGCGGGTTCTGAACATCACCAAGGACGAGATCAAAAACGATCTGGAACGGGCTGTCGAGTTCGACATGTCCGAGACGTTCAAGAAGGTGTATGAGGAAGAATACGGCACACTAGGCGGAAACCCGTTCGGCATGTTGGTCGGGGACTACGAATTTGATGTGCGGCGATCTGCGGATGTCAAGCTTCTGCAAGGTTTGTCGGGCATCGCAGCTGCGGCTCACGCGCCGCTGGTTTCTGCCGTAAGTCCGAAATCGTTCAACATGGATCGATTCTCGGAACTGGCCAATCCGCGGGATCTCTCCACTATTTTCACGGGTCCGGATTATGCGACCTGGAAGTCGTTCCGTGAATCGGATGACTCGCGGTACATTGCTCTGACCTGCCCGCGCGTTCTGGCCCGGGAGGTCTATGGAGAGAAATTCGCCAAGGTTGCAGAATTCAACTTTGAAGAACAGGTGGATGGGACCGACCACGACAAGTACTTGTGGATGAACGCTGCGTGGACGTATGCGAGTCGGATCACCGATGCCTACGACAAGCACGGCTGGATGGCTCGGACCCGCGGCGTCGAAGGTGGTGGCAAAGTGGAAGGACTCCCCGTCCACACATTCCCCACTGACGATGGGAATGTCGCCATGAAGTGTCCCACCGAGGTGGCGATCACCGATCGCCGCGAGCAGGAGTTGGAGAAGCTTGGGTTCATGTCGCTGATCCACTGCAAGGGAAGGGATTTCGCAGCGTTCATGTCGGCAACATCATGCCAAAAGCCAGTGAAATACGATCGACCAGGAGCAACTGCGAATGCTTTGCTCTCGACCAAGTTTAACCAGTTGATGTGCGTCTCCCGGTTCGCTCACTTCCTGAAAGTCATGGTCCGGAATCGGATCGGGTCGTTCATGGAGCGAAGCGACATGGAGAGGTGGCTGAACAGGTGGATCAACAACTACACACTCGGGAATCCGGACACGGCATCGGACGAAACGAAGGCCCAGAAGCCTCTGGCCTGGGCCGAAATCAAGGTCCAGGATGTCCCAGGCCAACCTGGCTCTTATCGAGCGGTTGCACACATGCGGCCTCATTTTCAGTTGGAATCGCTCGATATCTCACTTCGTCTGGTTGCGAAGCAACTCGGTCAGGGGTGAGAACAAACGGCGGGGAAACTTCTTTCAGTAGGTCGGGCTTTACCCAGCTTATGGGCTGAGCCCGACCTACTTATGGGCTAACTTCATCCCTTCGGGCTTCGGTTTCCCAAGAAAAGTTGCCTTGGCATGTCAGAACCCGAGAAAAAAATAAGCGTGGTGTCCGGAAGTGGTCGGGGTTCTGCATCAATCTGGTGACAAGGGCTCGGATCGACAAAACAAACGCTGCGAACCCGGTCACATAACATCCAAACTGGAGGACGGCGATGGCTAGCGATTATCTGCTTGAGATCGATGGTATCAAGGGCGAGAGCCTGGACGACAAGCACAAGGACACGATCGAAATCTCATCCTTCTCCTGGGGTGCAAGCAACACAGGGGCCAGTTCGAGTGGCTCGGGTGGCGGGGCGGGCAAAGTGAGTTTTCAGGACATTTCATTCACCACGTCGGTAAACAAGTCCAGCCCGTTGCTCATGTTGGCCTGTGCCTCCGGCCAGCACATCAAGAAAGCGGTGCTGTACGTCCGCAAGCAAGGCGGCGATCAGATGGAGTTTTACACGATGACGTTGGAGGATGTGGTGGTGACATCCTACAAGTCAGGTGGCCACGTCGATCAGTCATCGACGATTCCAGTCGATCAGTTCACGCTCGATTTCACGACCATCAAGTACGAGTACAAGCCGCAGAAGGCAGATGGAAGTCTCGATTCTGCTCAGAGTGCAGGGTGGAATGTGAAGACCAACAAGAAGGCGTAATCTTGGCCGGAGATTGGAGGAGTGTAGGAGTCGGGTTTACTGCCTGCAAGGGTAATTGCCGGTAGACAGGGGTGAAGCGTCAGCGAAACCCCTGTAAGGGTTGGGTTCGTGAAGCGAAAGGGTGCCTTTTGACCTCCTATTCGAATCTGTCATAGCTGGGAACGAAAACTGATTAGTCGTACTCACCCCTTCTCATCCTTCTCCACCTCAATGTCTGGAGCATCCATGACAGCCAGCGAATTGTTTCACGCGGGTCGGCTCCAGGAAGCTATCGACGCCCAGGTGGCTAAAGTAAAAAATCATCCCACCGATGACGCTGCCCGATTGTTCCTGTTCGAGTTATTCTTGTTCGTCGGGGATCTCGATCGGGCACGCAAGCAACTCGACGCACTACAGTACGACGATCCTCGGCATACTGCGGCCATTGGACAGTATCGATTCTCACTGGCTGCCGAGACTCATCGCCGGGCCGTGTTCGCCGGGACTGAACAACCGACTGGTCTAACGACTGCACCAGACCATGTCCGGCTCCGACTGGAGGTTCTCTCTCACTTAGCTCGCGATGAGCAAGCAGCGGCACGCAAGAAACTCGACGAGGCGAATCAAGAGGTTCCAGTAATCGTTGGAACCCTGAACGGCAAGCCGTTCAAAGGTCTGGCTGATGCGGATGAGCGGTTTGGAACGGTTTTGGAGGTGTTTGGCACTGCCGGTGTCTACACCTGGGTGGCGATGGAGCAGATCGAAAGCATAACGCTGAACCCTCCGCAGTCCCCGCGGGACGTGATCCTTCGCCCGGCCCACCTAACACTTCGCGATGGCGTGGAAGGTGATGTACTCCTACCGGGTCTATACCCCCGGACCTACACATCACCCGATGAAGCTTTGAAACTCGGCCGGGCGACCGAATGGAGCGATAGCGAAATTGCCTGTGGGATTGGTGGAAAACAGTTTCTGATCAACGACGAACTGTCGAGCCTGAATGACTGGCAGGCGATCAAGATTATCTCAAGCTGATAGCAGTCACCGACATTATAAACCTGTCTCATCCCATGGAACTGGCGGAATACACGTTCCGCGGGCGAGGCTCTACACACGGCTTCAAGGAATAAACCCCGAACACTGACTGGAACCGAACATGATCCTCGAAATCAAGATCAGCGACCAAGCCAACACAAGTAATAACGCCACCTTCAACGACTCCAACAACCCGCTCACTTTGCCAACGATCACCAGTGGGAGTGTCTTCTCACTGGATTTCATGTGGGCTCTCAGTTCCGGTGATGGCACCGTACTCTTCAATCTGACCCCACCACCGACTATTCAAAATGCCGATCAAATCTTCAGCGTCGCCTGTAACTACGATGCGGGACAAGGAATCCTGTGGATGAAACTTGTGGATGACAGCAGCAACCCGACCATTGATTTCGCCGAACTTGATGGTTTCTCGGCAGCGATTGGGAACGGAGCAATTGTCCCGACTTCAGGAACCGGAGTTCTGTCCCGTTCAAACACGATCGGACCGAACATCGTCTGGGAAACCCATTAGTCGGGTTTCCAGTCAATTAGTAGCCCAAAACTCGAAGACCTGGCTTGAGTTAATCGGAACTGCATTCAAGTGTCGCTTTACAGACGGATACCATGCCCCCACCGCCACAGCCCAAGCGAGGTCTTCAGCCGAGCATCCTCGACCGACTCATTGATCCCGAGTCGGCTGGGACTACGATCCTCTCGGGCTATACCGTCGAGAAGATGTATTCGGCTGTTCTCCGCGATCTGGAAGATTTGCTTAACACTATTCATACAGCCAACGACATTCTGCCCGAGTTCTCCGAGGTGCGGGACTCGCTCGTTGCGTATGGGCTTCCCGACCTTGCATCTCTTGAGGCCATCAGCGCGGATCAGCGAACCCTCATCGGGCGGACCATCCGCAAGGCAATCTCGCGGTTCGAGCCACGTCTTCGTTCGGTTCGAGTCACACTTCTGAAACAGGACGATAATTTACAAATGTCGCTGAAGTTTCGGATCGATGCCCGGTTAGCAGTTGACCCGGCACCTGAAGTCGCGTTTGATACCATTCTGGAGGTCGGCACCGGTAAATACCTGGTTACTCCGACAGCGGCATAAGGCGAGCAGCAGGAGTTGGTTCCGCTGTAGGACGGCCTGGGAAGGCCGTCCTACCGGTATGCTTCTTCCTACCGCTCACCTAAAAGGTTTCCAGGGGGTTTCGCTATCGCTCCACCCCAGGATTAGTTGGAACCACTTTCTTGATGGTGGCATGAGCGAGGAACTTTACCCCTACTATCAGGCCGAGCTTTACTTCATCCGCAAACTCGCGCAAGAGTTCGCACGCAAGTACCCGGCAGCCGCGGCACGGCTTCAACTGGAACCCGATAGATCCGCGGACCCACACGTCGAACGATTGATCGAATCGTTTGCGCTCCTCTCGGGCCGAATCCAGCACAAACTGCACGATGAGTTCCCGGAACTGACCGATGCAGTTCTCTCCGTCGTCTATCCGCACGTACTCGCACCAGTCCCATCATTCGCGACAGTTCAGTTTCAGCCCGATGCCGCTCGATCTACTCCGGAGGGTGTGGCAATCCCAGTGGGAAGTCGCCTGAATACTGATCACGTGGGCGATTTGTCCTGCCACTATCGGACGTGTTACCCGGTCCACCTCTGGCCGCTGACAGTCACTACGGCAAAACTTCACCCACCACCTTTCCCACAGGGACTGAACCCACCCGCCCGAGCAGCCGCAGCCCTTCGGCTTCGGTTCCACGTGGAAGGTGAACTTCCATTCGATCAGTTCCCGTTCGATTCCTTGCGCTTGCATCTGCTTGGGGACAACACTCTCACGGCACCTCTGTACGATTTGCTGCTGAACCACGCTCTTGAGGTGGTGTTTGTCTCGCCTGAGAGACCGAAAACAGTCGTTTCGATGCCAGCGGGCGATGCCGTGCGGCCGGTCGGATTTGAACTCACAGATGGATTGTTACCGTACCCTGCCAATGTCTTCCCGGGCTACCGGTTGCTCACCGAGTATTTCGCTTACCCTGCGAAGTTCTTGTACATCGATCTGTTCGGGTGGGAGGCATTTCGACGGGCGGCGGGAGCGGTTCGGCAGATTGAAGTTGTGATCTTCCTCGATCGATCGCACCCGCGGCTGGAACAGATGCTCGATGCGGGAATGCTCCGGCTTGGGTGTACTCCCGTTGCTAACCTGTTCGAGTGGACCGCCGAACCGATTCCATTGACCCACACGCGACCCGAGTACAAGATCGCTCCTGAAGTTGGACACCCGCTTGGGTACGAGGTTTACTCAGTGACGGGAGTAACCGCAGCTTCCCCGGATGGGAAGGACACCGAGTATCGACCGTTCTACCACTTCCGGCACGGCGACAGCCGCGGCAATTCCCACGCCTTCTGGTATGCAACGCGGAGACCCGGACTTGCGCAGGATGACCGGGGCACGGATATGTTCCTGCATCTAGTCGATACCAA